>OLNT01001067.1_pt1 | contig 15891 bp, 9 predicted proteins | sample 1672641 | NCBI WGS metagenome assembly OLNT01 (sample SAMEA3136708, study PRJEB25190) | human gut metagenome
TTCATAAATGGCAGATGCATCGTGTGCGTAAGAGTGTGGAAATTGTTCTTCTGGCAAGTGCTTTGCTGATCGTGGGATTTGGAAAGATGGAAATATCAACCAGACAGGAAGAACTGAAAGTATATCAAAGGCTGACAGGAAATGGATACTATTTGAGTACAATGGAGATTACGAATTCTCCGGGAATTTCCAGGCAGACAGTTGATAAACTGGAACAGGTTGCCGGAGTAACTTCTGTAGAACAATATCATAACAATGAAAAAGAGGAGTTCTGGATTGATCTGTCAGAATATGCTGAAAGCGAGTATTTTCAGAAAGTAGTCGAAACATTGGTGGCATATCTGAATGAGACATCAACAAAGGAAAAGATATCTATTGAGAAAGTAAGATTGTCTTTGCTTACAATAGACAGATGGCAGGATATACAGCGTTTTCTGAGAAATCTGGATGAAGGCAGCCTGACAAAAGAAGAATTTGAACAGGGAGATTTTTGCATTCTGGATCTTACAGAGTTGCAGGAATATGACGGAAAATATCTGAGTGCATTCAGCCCGGACGGACAAGGAATATCAGAAGATACGGTACAGGTTGGTGATGAACTTCCGGTTTATACATTGAATGAGAATGGAAGTAGAAACGAAAATCCGATTCCAGTAACAGCGATTTTACGTGGCATGAAGGAAGAAGATGTGCGGAATCCACAGATAGGTGGATCTGGTATATCGATGATTGTTGGAAAGAATTTCTGGAAGAAATTTGGGAAAAGCAGAATTATGGAATATGATCAGATCGTAAAAATTCTGGTATCGGATGATGCGGATGCGTATGATACGGAAGGGCATATTCTAAGTATTTTAAAACAGGGAACAGCTGTAAATGTGCAGAATAACCATGAAGAGTATAAGAAAATACGTCAGGAATTATATTCCTTTATAGGAATGTACAGCATTTTTGCAGTGTTTTACATGATTCTGATTTCCATAGTTTTGTATCAGATGTTTCTTGCGGAGAAGCAGGAAGAAAAAAGAGAATGGGAAATCTTACAGTCACTAGGAATGGAAGAAAAGTTCCAGAAGAAAATTCATCGGATAGAAGTTCTTTGGATGATGGGATGCGCAGGAGTGATTGGAGTTCTTACGTTATGGGGTGCTTGCCGACTGATATAGAGGAGGCTTTGAAGAAAGAATAAATTAGTTGAAAGCAGCCAGAAATGGCTGTAATATAGGCTGGATTTTTCTTGATCATTATTGGTGTTCTGCTGATTCAGGCAAAGCGTATAGAATCAAAAGAACGGATTCAGGTGGGAATTGGATTAGTGGCAATAAAAAAGACTGTCAAGCCATAAAAGCTTCACAGTCTTTTCACGTCCCTGATCAGAATCGAACTGACGCACCCGCCTCCGGAGGGCGGTGCTCTATCCACTGAGCTACAAGGACATTTACTAATATAGCACTTGCCCAGAAAAAAATCAAGAAGAAATTTCGAACAGGACAAGTAAAACGGGATGAACAGAATAGCAGCCGAAATACCATTTGAAAGTGATTTGATACACAGAGTGGGCATCAGCATAAAGCAATTTTAATGCAGAAAAAGAATAAATAATCGCTTCGACAAAACCAGTCAAAACAAGTCTTCCTTCGCTATTGACGCAAAAGCGGGCATTGCGTATGATAGGTGACAAAGGAGGAAATGCCATGTCGGAAGAAAAAAGGATGCCCGTCCTTACAGGCCAAAAGAAGCAGATTTTCTACACTGGTCTTGTGTATCTGCTGGTCTGCTTTATGACGGCGGGAGTCACCGTTTTTCTTACGAAAGAGAAAAAAGATGAGGTAAAAGAAGTAAGTGCAGTTGTTACAGAAGAGCCAAAAGTAAATACCGGATACGCAGCGATGGAAACCAATCCACTTCTGGAGAACCGGGACGAAGAGCTTGCGGATGCAGTAGAAGCATACTATCAGGAACTTTCCGGAAAAGAATCCTATGCCGAAGCATACGATGGGATTGCGATTTACACGAAAGACGGCAAAGCAAAAGACAGCAGGATCCTGTATGTACGGTACAATATGAAGATCCGTGGAATTTACACTGAAGTACCGGGACTTGGAACCTTATATGCGGTCAAGGACAAAGATGGAAAATTCGATATTCAGGCAGAGATCTCTGACGAGCAGATTCAGACGATAATTGAAGAAGTTTCCGCACAGACAGATGTGCAGGAGCTGTTTGCACAGGTAGAAGCGGATTATGAACAGGCACTTGGTTCAGATGCAATGCTCGCACAGGCGGTGGAAGATCTGAAAAATGCAGTGGATCAGTAACACTGTAAATACAGCGAGCCAGTAACGTCTGAAAAAAGCGGTAAAGTCTATGAAAAAATGTTGTGCGTCAGCAGAAGTGGATGCTGTCTTGCCAAAAATTCATAAAGAATGCAGAATTTCAGGCAACATCCAGTCTCCGGATTGCGATTTTCTATTGCGCTTACATAAGGATTCAGATATAATAAATAAAGCGGCGCAGGCAAAGAGTCTGCGCTAACGTTTATGATGAAAAAGAGAGGAACGATCGATACTATGAAGAAGATCCTGGATCTGATTACAGAAGAAATGGAACAGGCATTTGCAGATGCCGGATACGAGAAAGAACTGGCGCGTGTTACACTTTCCAACCGCCCGGATTTATGTGAATATCAGTGCAATGGTGCGATGGCAGGTGCAAAAAAGTACCACAAAGCACCGATCATGATCGCAGAAGAAGTTGTGGCAAAGATTCCGGAGAACGGATATATCAGCGGAGCAGAAGCAGTTAAGCCAGGTTTCATCAACCTGAAGACCAACCCGGCAGCAGTCGCAGATTATCTGAACCAGATGGAAGCAGACGAAAAGCTCGGCGCGGAAGAAGTAGAGAATCCAAAGACAATCGTTATTGATTACGGCGGACCGAACGTGGCAAAACCGCTTCACGTCGGACATCTCCGCTCCGCGATCATCGGAGAAAGCGTAAAGAGAATCACCCGTTTTATGGGCAATAAAGTGGTTGGTGATATCCACCTTGGAGACTGGGGATATCAGATGGGACTGATTATCACAGAACTGAAGAAACGCCAGCCGGATCTTCCGTATTTTGATGATAATTTCACCGGAGAATATCCAAAAGAAGCACCATTTACCATCAGTGACCTGGAGGAAATCTATCCGGCAGCGTCCGCTTATGCAAAAGAGCATGATGATTACAGAGAAGAAGCACTGGATGCGACCTTCCAGCTGCAGAGCGGAAAGCGCGGTTACCGTGCAATCTGGGATCACATTATGAATGTGTCTGTGACAGACTTAAAGAAAAACTATGCGAACCTGAATGTCGAATTTGACCTTTGGAAAGGGGAATCTGACGCACAGAAATACATCCCGGATATGGTGGAAAGACTGAAGAAGGAAGGCTATGCGCATATTGATAACGGAGCACTCGTGGTAGATGTCAAAGAAGAGACCGATACCAAAGAGATCCCACCGTGTATGATCCTGAAGTCCGACGGTGCAGCACTTTATGATACCACAGACCTTGCAACACTGGTAGAGCGTGAAGAACTGTTCCAGCCGAACGAAGTCATCTATGTAGTTGACAAACGTCAGGAACTGCATTTTGTACAGGTATTCCGCTGCGCGAAGAAGACCGGCATTGTAAAAGAGGATACAAAGCTTACTTTCCTTGGATTTGGTACGATGAACGGAAAAGACGGAAAACCGTTCAAGACCAGAGAAGGCGGCGTTATGCGTCTTGAGAACCTGATCCGCGAGATCACAGAAAAGATGTATGAAAAGATCACAGAGAACCGTACAGTATCGGAAGAAGAGGCAAAAGCAACAGCGAAGATGGTCGGAATGGCTGCGATCAAATACGGAGACCTCTCCAACCAGGCAGCAAAAGACTATGTATTCGATGTAGACAGATTCACTTCTTTTGAAGGAAATACAGGTCCGTACATTCTGTACACCATCGTTCGTATCAAATCCATCCTGAACAAGTACAAAGAATCAGGAAAGAGTATGGACGATATCAAGATCCTTTCGGCTACAAGTGAGAGCGAAAAGGCTCTGATGCTGGAAGCTGCGAAGTTTGGCAGTGTGATGGAGAATGTATACGAAGAACTTGCACCACACAAGATCTGTGCATATATTTATGATCTTGCAAATGCATTTAACCGTTTCTACCATGAGACAAAAATCCTGGCAGAAGAGGATGAACAGAAGCAGAAGAGCTACATTGCCCTTCTTACACTGACAAGAGACATTTTGACAACCTGCATCGATCTGCTTGGATTTGAAGCACCGGAAAGAATGTAAAAAGGCAGAAGCATCAGAAGTAATGACAATACGATAAAGAGGCGAGGACATATGACAGAGAAATTGTTTTACACAGACAGTCACCTGCAGGAATTTACTGCGGAGGTTGTGTCCTGCCGCCCGTGTGATAACGGATATGAGGCAGTTCTTTCAAGAACTGCCTTTTTTCCAGAAGGCGGCGGTCAGGCAGCGGATACCGGAGTGATTGACGGGATCAGAGTATATGATGTACAGGAAAAAGGAGAACAGATCTTTCACTATCTGGAAGGAGAACTGGAAGAAGGAAAGACCGTGACCGGTCAGATCGACTGGGACAAACGTTTTTCACGGATGCAGCAGCACAGCGGAGAACATATCGTATCGGGAATCGTTCATGCACGTTTTGGATATGATAATGTGGGATTCCATTTGAATGATGAGCTGTGCACTCTGGACTTAAGTGGTCCGCTCACGAAGGAGGAGCTTCGCGAAGTGGAAAATGCGGCAAATGAAGCGGTATTTGCAAATGTACCGGTTCAGATAAGTTATCCGTCCAAAGAAAAATTGAAGACGTTGGATTACCGCAGTAAGATAGAGATTGACGGACAGGTGCGTATCGTGACGATACCGGGATATGACGTGTGTGCCTGTTGTGCACCGCATGTGTATTTTACCGGAGAGATCGGTCTTATCAAACTGGTGCAGAATCAGAATTATAAAGGCGGTATCCGGATCACTATGCTGTGCGGAAGAAGGGCACTGAAGGATTATCAGCAGAAAGAAGAAAGCGTGAAGGCGATCATGGGAAGCCTTTCAGCAAAGGAAGAATTGATTGCTGAAGCAGTTGAACGCGTAAAAGAGGAATGTACACAGCTGAAGAGTGAACTTGCAGAGACAAGATATCAGATTCTTGAAGCACAGGCAGAAAAAATTCCGGAGGGACAGAAAAAGGTCTGTATTTTTGATAGCAAATTAAGTGGGAATGAACCACGTGAGCTTATGAACCTTGTACTGAAAAAAGGAACAGAAGTATGTGCGGTATTTGCAGGAAACGAAGAGAGTGGATACCGTTATGTGATCGGCAGTGAGACAGAGGATGTGCGCCCGTACAGCAAGATCCTCAAAGAACAGTTTGACGGAAGAGGCGGTGGAAAACCGGTCATGGTACAGGGTTCTGTAAATGGAAGTGAAGAGGCAATCCGAAAAGTTTTTGAGTAAGAGAAGGCGGAGATGAAGAATGCGAGACAGGAAAACAGGGAGAATTATCTGGTATTTGTTCAGTGCGGTTCTGATCAAATGGGGTGTGGAGATCGCAGTAGCGACATTTGCACTTTCCTGCGGTCTGCGCAGCAATATGGGAATTGGGGCAGTCTCTTCGATCATCACGATCCCAATGATTGCGTGGATCTACCGGAAAGATCAGGGACGCTATGAAAAGCAGCAGGAATCCTGGTGGAAATATAAGGCGGCTTCCCGATATGGAATGTGGCTTGTTATGCTCGTCGGTGCAGTGACTGCGTGTGTGGCGATGAATGATATCGTCATGCTGATGAATATGCAGAGGATCAGCCAGGTTTATCAGAGCACAGAGCAGATTATTTACAGTGCACCGCGTTGGCTTCAGCTGGCGGGAGCCGGGATTCTGGCTCCGGTCGCAGAAGAGCTTGTTTACCGCGGGATGATCTACCGGCGGATGCGCGAGAGCCTTACCGCTGTGCAGGCAGGTGTGTTTGTAGCTATTTTGTTCGGTGTCGGTCATGGAAATCTGCCACAGGGACTTTATGCAATGGTACTCGGACTTCTGCTTGCCTGCATTTATGAGAAATTCCGGAATATTGCAGCTCCGATCCTGTTCCATATTGTTGTGAATATTACGTCATTATTGCTTTCGTGGTATGGGGGCTTTGAATGGATTCTGGGAACAGAGGGAAAAGCAGTTGGAATTACTGTACTGGCTACGTTGATTACTGTTATAATTTATGTAAAAATAAAAAATATAAGACAAGAAATACGATAATTAACTGAAAAATACTGAAAAAGTTTACAAAATAAATAATATCTGACAATTTCTGTAAAATTAGGGCTTTACTTTTACAGACAAATGCTGTATAGTGTTAAATCATAAAAGCAACAACAAAACCGTTTTACAGAAAGGGCAGGTTATATGAGCGTAATACAACAAAATACAGAACAAGGCTTATACAGCCCTGATTTTGAGCATGACAACTGCGGTATCGGAGCTGTTGTGAACATCAAAGGGCAAAAGAGTCATGATACAGTCGCAAATGCGCTGAAAATCGTAGAAAATCTTGAACATAGAGCTGGCAAGGATGCCGAAGGGAAGACAGGAGACGGTGTAGGAATACTGTTACAGATTTCGCACAAGTTCTTTACAAATGTCTGTCGTCCCCTCGGCATCTTTTTAGGTTCTGAGAGAGATTACGGTGTGGGAATGTTTTTCTTCCCACAGGACGAACTGAAAAGGAATCAGGCAAAAAATATTTTCGAAGTCATTGTCGAAAAAGAAGGACTGAAATTCCTTGGATGGAGGGAAGTGCCGATCCGTAAAGAGATCCTTGGAAAGAAAGCACTTGAATGCATGCCGTGCATTATGCAGGGATTTATCGAACGACCGAAAAAAGTAAAACAAGGACTGGATTTTGACCGCAGACTTTATGTGGTAAGAAGAGTCTTTGAACAGAGCAGTGATGATACCTATGTAGCATCCCTGTCAAGCAGAACCATCGTGTACAAAGGAATGTTCCTTGTAAAACAGCTCCGGATGTTCTTTGAAGATCTGCAGAACCCGGATTATGAATCTGCAATTGCAGTTGTACATTCCAGATTCAGTACAAACACTAATCCAAGCTGGGAAAGAGCACATCCGAACCGTTTCATCGTACATAACGGAGAGATCAATACCATTCGTGGCAATGCAGATAAGATGCGGGCCAGAGAGGAAAACATGGAATCCGAGCATCTGGAAGGAGAGCTTTATAAAGTCCTTCCGGCAATCAATACCGCAGGTTCCGATTCTGCCATGCTGGATAACACGCTGGAATTCATGGTGATGAGTGGCATGCCGCTTCCGTTGGCAGTTATGATCACTATTCCGGAGCCATGGGCACAGAATGCAACGATGTCACAGAAAATCAAGGATTTCTATCAGTATTACGCAACGATGATGGAGCCATGGGACGGACCGGCATCCATCCTGTTCTCAGATGGAGATATTTTAGGAGCCGTACTTGACCGAAATGGACTCAGACCTTCCAGATATTACATCACAGATGATGACACACTGATCCTTTCTTCTGAGGTTGGTGTTCTGGATATCCCGCCGGAGAAGATCGTAGTCAAAGAAAGAATCCATCCAGGTAAGATGCTTCTTGTTGATACCGTTCAGGGACGTGTCATCGACGACCAGGAACTGAAAGAAGAATATGCGGCAAGACAGCCTTATGGCGAATGGTTGAACAGTCAGTTGGTCAATTTAAGCGATTTAAAGATCCCGAATCAGAAAGTACCGCAGTATTCTAGAGAAGAATGCCAGAGACTGCAGAAAGCATTTGGATATTCTTACGAAGAAGTGAAGACTTCTATTTTAAATATGGCAATGAATGGAAGTGAAGGAATCGGAGCCATGGGTATCGATGCACCACTTGCCGTTCTTTCTGAGCAGCATCAGTCTCTGTTTGGATATTTTAAACAGTTATTTGCACAGGTAACGAACCCGCCGATCGACGCGATCCGTGAAAAAATCGTGACTTCGACAACGGTATATGTCGGAGAAGAAGGAAACCTTTTGGAACAGAAAGAGGAAAACTGTCATGTACTGAAGATCAATGATCCGATCCTGACAGATACCGATCTCCTGAAGATCCGTAACATGAAAGTCGACGGTTTCCGTGTGGCAGAAATTTCTACTACTTATTATAAAAACTCCAGCCTGGAAAAAGCGATCGATTATCTGTTTATCCAGGTAGACCGTGCAATCCGTGAAGGCATGAATATCCTGATCTTAAGTGACAGAGGTGTGGATGAATATCATATTGCGATCCCGTCCCTGCTTGCAACCTCAGCGGTTCATCAGCATCTGGTAAGAACTAAGAGAAGAACAGAGGTTGCCATGATCCTTGAGACCGGAGAACCAAGAGAAGTACATCATTTCGCAACGCTTTTGGGATATGGTGCATCTGCGATCAACCCGTATCTTGCACATGAATCGATCAAACAGCTGATCGATACAGATATGCTTCAGAAAGATTATTATGCAGCAGTCAATGACTATAATGAAGCTGTTATAAGCGGAATTGTCAAAATTGCATCGAAGATGGGAATTTCCACGATCCAGTCTTATCAGGGATCCATGATCTTTGAAGCGATTGGATTAAAACCGGAATTCATTGAAAAATATTTCACCGGAACTGTCAGCCGTGTCGGTGGTATCGGACTGGAAGAAATTGCAAAAGATTATATGGCAAGGCATTCCGAGGCCTTTGATCCGCTGGGACTTTCCGTAGATCTGACGTTGAACAGTGTGGGACAGCACAAGTCGAAGAGCGGTGGTGAAAAGCATCTGTACAACCCGAGAACGATCCATATGCTCCAGCAGTCTACAAGGCGCGGGGATTATGAAATGTTCAAGCAGTACACGCAGATGGTTGATGAAGAATCCAAAGGAATCACACTCCGTGGACAGATGGACTTCAATTATCCAAAGAAAGGAGTTCCGCTTTCAGAAGTAGAGAGTGTGGATTCGATCGTGACCAGATTCAAGACCGGTGCAATGTCTTACGGATCAATTTCAAAGGAAGCACACGAAACCCTTGCCCTTGCAATGAATGCACTGCACGGTAAGTCAAACTCTGGTGAAGGCGGAGAGGATATCGAGCGCCTTGGAACCGACAGAGGCTCTGCAATCAAACAGGTTGCCAGTGGACGTTTTGGCGTTACAAGCAGATATCTTGTCAGTGCAAAAGAGATCCAGATCAAGATGGCACAGGGAGCAAAACCTGGAGAAGGTGGACATCTGCCGGGGGGAAAGGTTTACCCTTGGGTAGCAAAAACCAGACATTCTACGCCGGGTGTGGGACTGATCTCACCGCCGCCGCATCACGATATTTACTCGATTGAAGATCTGGCACAGCTGATCTATGACTGTAAAAATGCAAACAAGGATGCAAGAATTTCTGTGAAACTGGTATCTGAAGCCGGTGTCGGAACGGTTGCAGCGGGTGTTGCAAAAGCAGGAGCCGGACTGGTTCTGATCTCCGGTTATGACGGAGGTACAGGAGCAGCACCGAGAAGTTCTATCCATAATACCGGACTTCCGTGGGAGCTTGGACTTTCTGAAACACATCAGACACTGATCCAGAACGGACTGAGAGAAAGAGTCCGTATCGAGACAGACGGTAAGCTGATGAGCGGCCGTGATGTGGCGATCGCAGCACTTCTCGGAGCAGAGGAATTTGGATTTGCGACGGCACCGCTTGTAACCATGGGGTGCGTAATGATGCGTGTATGTAACCTGGATACCTGTCCGGTCGGAATTGCAACACAGAATCCGGAACTGAGAAAGAGATTTGCCGGAAAACCAGAATATGTCATCAATTTCATGCGTTTTATCGCGGAAGAATTAAGAGAATATATGGCAAAACTTGGCATTCGTACTGTGGATGAACTGGTGGGAAGGACAGACCTTCTGAAAGTGAGAGATGTGCCGACATCCAAACGTGCCGCAACACTGGATCTTTCCAGAATCCTCAATAATCCGTATGCAAAAGAGAAGAAAGGCATGATCTTCAATCCGAAGAAAGTCTTTGATTTTGAACTAAATAAAACACTGGATGAAAGAGTTCTGGTAAAGGAACTTCTTCCGTCACTGGAAAAGAAACAGAAGAGAATCCTGGAGCTGGATGTAAAAAATACAGACCGTACATTCGGCACAATCTTTGGTTCTGAGATTACAAGACGTTATCCGGACGGACTGGAAGAAGACAGCTATGTGCTGAAATGTAAGGGCGCAGGAGGACAGTCATTCGGAGCATTTATACCAAAAGGTCTGACACTGGAACTGACCGGTGACAGCAATGATTATTTTGGAAAAGGACTTTCCGGTGGTAAACTGATCGTTTATCCGCCGACTGGTGTGAAATTTAAAGCTGATGAAAATATTATTATTGGTAACGTAGCGCTTTATGGTGCAACAAGCGGGAAAGCCTATATCAATGGTGTGGCAGGCGAACGTTTCTGTGTCCGTAACTCCGGAGCAACAGCAGTTGTAGAAGGGGTCGGTGATCATGGATGCGAATATATGACTGGTGGACGGGTTGCAATTCTTGGCAAGACCGGAAAGAACTTTGCAGCAGGTATGAGTGGCGGTGTTGCCTACGTTCTGGATATGGACAGTGATCTTTATACAAAAGTCAACAAACAGATGGTTAATATCGAAAAAGTAACATCTAAGTTCGATGTATCTGAATTGAAAGGTATGATCGAAGAACATGTAGCAGCAACCAATTCCGAGACGGGAAAAGAAATCCTGGATCATTTCAAAGAATACCTGCCGAAGTTTAAGAAGATCATTCCGCGTGATTACGAGAGAATGCTGACCCGCATCCTTCAGCTGGAAGAAAAAGGTCTCAGCAGCGAACAGGCAAAAACCGAAGCATTTTATGCGATCAAAGAAGGAAGATAGGAGGCCAAAAACGTGGGAAAAGCAACAGGATTTATGGATTATGACAGACGCGATGCAGAGTGCGAATCTCCAAAAGAGAGAATTAAGCATTTCCGGGAATTCCACACGCCTCTGTCAAAAGAAGAGCAGGAAATACAGGGCGCCAGATGTATGGCATGCGGCGTCCCGTTCTGCCAGGCGGGACAGATGATCGCAGGGATGGCAAGCGGCTGTCCTCTGCATAATCTGGTGCCGGAGTGGAATGACCTGATTTATCACGGCAACTGGGAAGAGGCATATTACCGGCTGAAAAAGACAAACAATTTTCCGGAATTTACTTCCAGGGTATGCCCGGGACTTTGTGAGGCGGCATGTACCTGCAACCTGCATGGAAGCCCGGTGACGACTAAAGCAAATGAATATGGGATTATTGAAAATGCTTACGAAAAGGGATATGCAAAAGCATGTCCGCCGAAAGCGCGTACCGGCAAAAAGATAGCGATAATCGGTTCCGGACCTTCCGGTCTCGCAGTCGCAGATCAGTTAAATAAACGAGGACATCTGGTAACAGTATTTGAGCGGGAAGATAAGCCGGGTGGACTTCTCCGCTATGGAATCCCGAATATGAAACTGGAAAAACAGTTCATCGACCGGAAACTTGCAGTAATGGAAGAAGAAGGCATCCGTTTTGAAACTGGCTGCAATATTGGAAAAGATAAGAAATCTGCAGAACTTCTGAAAGCGTTTGACCGGGTGGTGCTTTGTTGCGGTGCATCCCATCCGCGTGATATAAAAGTACCCGGAAGAGATGCGAAAGGAATCTACTTTGCAGTAGATTTTCTGAAATCAACTACGAAATGTCTCTGGAAAAATGAGATGCAGCTGAAAGAAGGCGAATATATTTCTGCAAAGGGCAAAAATGTAATTGTCATCGGTGGTGGCGATACGGGAAATGACTGTGTTGGAACGTCGATTCGTCATGGTGCAAAATCCGTTCTTCAGCTGGAAATGATGCCGAAACTTCCGGATGAGAGAAGCGCTATGAATCCATGGCCGGAGTGGCCGAGAGTCTGCAAGACAGACTATGGTCAGCAGGAAGCAATTGCTCTCTGGGGACATGATCCGAGGGTTTATCAGACAACGGTAAAGGAATTTGTCAAAGATAAGAATGGAAATCTTTGCAAGGTGGTTCTTGTGAAACTGGAAAGCAAGAAGGATGAAAAGACCGGACGTATGATGATGGCAGAGGTCTCAGGAAGTGAGTACACGGTAAATGCAGAACTGGTGCTGATCGCAGCGGGGTTCCTCGGAAGTGAGGATTATGTGACAAAGGCATTCGGTGTGGAAGTCAATGAGCGCACGAATGTTAAAACAGCTCCGGGTGAGTATAAAACGAATGTGCCGAATATATTTACGGCAGGAGATATGCACAGAGGACAGTCGTTGGTTGTGTGGGCAATCCGGGAAGGAAGAGAAGCGGCACAGCAGATAGATCTGGATCTGATGGGGTATACGAATCTGTCAGTACAGTAATTAGTGGCGTTTGATTTTATGAAGGCGTAGCCCGCCGCAAGGTGTAGGAAGTGGTTCCTGCACCTTGCGGCGGGCTACGCTTTTAATGAAAATGTGCAATAGATTTATTTTTCAGGTACGATTTCTAACCAGTAGCCGTCTGGGTCTTCGATGAAGTAGATACCCATGGACTCATTTTCGAAACAGACGCAGTTCATTTCTTTATGGTGTGCGAGGGCGGCATCCATGTCGTCTACGGTGAAGGCGAGGTGGATTTCGTTGTCGCCGAGGTCGTATGGGCGGTCCATGTCGCGAAGCCAGGTGAGCTCGAGCTGATGAACGGAGCTTCCATCACCGAGGTAGACGAGCTTAAAACTTCCGTCAGCAGCATCTTTTTCGCGGACTACGGTGAGTCCGAGTGCATCTTTGTAGAATTGAATTGATTTTTCAAGGTCACGTACATTTAAGTTGTTATGGTTGAATTTGAAATTCATAGTGGAATCCTTCTTTCTTATTTAGTATTCTAGATTTATTGATTATGAAGTCAGTTTAGCATAAATAATAAGGATTACGCAAGGAATGGTTATTAGGAGTGATAACGAAAATATCAGTATAGTATGATACCCTAGTAGAATATTACAAAAATGTTAAATTGTATTGCAAAAAATAGAAAAATGGTATATAATCGACCACAGGGTTAGGAAAATAATTAGTAAAAAATATAGGATGGGTGATTATGAGAAAATTTAAACAAGTATTTTTGGCATCTGTTCTTGCAAGTTCAATGGTAGTTACGCCAGTATTTGCAGATGATGTCAGCAATCTGCAGAATAGTAAAAATGCGGCACAGAGCGAAGTGAATTCTCTTCAGTCAGAATTGCAGACACTAATTGAAAAAATGAGTAAGCTGGAAGATGATCTGGTGTCAACAGGTCAGCAGATCACACAGGCACAGGATGATCTTACTGTTGCTGAAGAAAAAGAACATCAGCAGTACGAAGATATGAAGAAGCGTATCAAGTATATGTATGAAGAAGGCAACTCGACTGCGATTGAGACTCTGGTCAGTGCTGAGAATTTCTCAGACTTGCTTAACAAAGCAGAGTATGTTCAGAACGTACATAGTTATGACAGAAAGCAGCTTCAGGAATATATTGATACCAAGCAGCAGATTGCAGATCTGAAAGCACAGCTTGAAGAAGATCAGGCGAATCTGGAGTCTATGCAGTCTGATTATGAAGCAGAGCAGACGACGCTGAGTAATACGCTGGAATCTAAGAAAGAAGAAGTCGCAGATCTGGATGAACAGCTTCAGGCAGCTGTAGCAGCAGCTGAAGCAAAGAGGCAGGCAGAAGAAGCTGCAAAGGCAGCAAAAGCAGCTGAGTCAACAAAGTCAAATTCGACCGTTGCATCGACAAGCAACAGTGGTTCACAGACTGTAGGTAATACAACAAATAACAATGGTAATAACAACACAACCGTTACACCGAGTGCACCGAGTGCACCGAGTACGCCAAGTACCCCGACAGTGACTCCGGATACAAGTAATAATAACAGCAGTAGTAATAACGGTGGAAGTACATATGGCAATGGAAGCGCTATTTTAAGTGCAGCAGCAGCATACCTTGGAGTTCCTTATGTATGGGGCGGTACTTCGGGAAGTGGTGTTGATTGTTCAGGTCTTGTATACCTGGCACATCAGGCATGTGGTATTCCAATTGAACGTAACTCATACAGTCAGGGAAGTGGCGGACAGGCAGTGTCAGACCCACAGCCGGGTGATGTTGTATGTTACGGAGGACATGTGGGAATCTACGCAGGAGGCGGACAGATGATTCATGCACCGCAGCCGGGTGAGGTCGTATGTTATACAAGTGTTAATTATGCATACCACTGGTATAGAAGATACTGGTAAGAATAAGATCTAAATAGAAAGTAAAAGATGCAAGTAAAAAAATTTTTTTACTGAAACTCAAAAAACGTACAAAATAAAGGAATTTTCATTTGGTAATCAACCATTTGAAAATTCCTTTTTTGATGAAACTATTTTGTTAATTTTAGAAAAAATTCTTTTTTCTACGGCGTCCTTTACAATAAGGGCAGGATTCACGATGTCTCTTCTGATAGAAAACTTTATCAGCTGGACTTAACGGATATTTGTGTTCAGAACTTCTTTTACAATTCCACCAAACCTTCTGTGAATATGTATCTAATATTTCATCGGGATTTACAAGGCAATAGTTTGCAATAAAATCCCAATCTTCCATTAAATCAGGATGAAGCGCGGCAAAGGATGTTTTTCCAGGAAGTGCTTTACGACCGGAACAATAAGGACAATCCGCTTCACCATTTATAACATCGATGATTCGAGCAGGATAATTACCGTGACAAGTAGGGCAACAATTTATTGGCATCACTAGAGCTGAAAGATAAGGTGAATTGGGACTATTTTATTTTGTTGGTTGCAAAAACAGGAATGAGATTTTCTGAACTAATTAAGCAATTGCCAGAGGATAAGCCAATTTTTGTTGATGGGGCAGTATACAATTCAACAGTAAACAATATACTTGCAAGACACTGTAAAGAATGCAATATACCAGTAATATCAATTCATGGTTTGCGGCATACGCATGCGTCTTTACTGCTGTTTACAGGCGTATCTATTGCTAGTGTAGCAAGAAGATTGGGACATTCGAGTATGACAACAACACAGAAAACATATTTACATATTATTCAGGAATTGGAAAATAAAGATATTGATTTAGTTATGCGTTCATTATCAAGTTTAAGTTAACGAATTACACGGCTTGCGTTGATTAAGAGTGATAAGAAAATGACCTGATTTATTTATACAAAAATTGGTATAGATAAGTTGGGTCATTTATTGTGCAGTATATTTGATTATGGTAATATAAAGATATGAATTTTCCAAAAGAAAAGAGAATGAAAATGAGTTTAACAAGCACAAGCAAATTTGTAAGTTTAATTTTACGTCACAAACCAGAAACAATTGGAATCCAATTGGATGAACATGGTTGGGCAAATGTAGACGAGCTGATTGCCGGAATTTCAAAAACCTGTGAATTTAACAGAGAAATACTGGAAGAAATTGTACGGACAGATAACAAACAAAGATTTACTTTTAATGAAGATAAAACAAAGATACGGGCAAACCAGGGGCATTCGATTCTTGTTGATGTAGAATTACCAGCAGCAATACCGCCTGAAACGCTCTGGCATGGAACTGGAGAAAAATATGTTGCATCCATTGATCAACAAGGATTGATTCCAAAGGGTAGGTTATATGTGCATTTATCATCAGACGCAGCTACAGCTACGAAAGTCGGATCACGTCACGGAAAACCAGTGCTTTATATCGTAAAA
>OLNT01001071.1_pt1 | contig 15877 bp, 16 predicted proteins | sample 1672641 | NCBI WGS metagenome assembly OLNT01 (sample SAMEA3136708, study PRJEB25190) | human gut metagenome
TGGCAAAAGAAGAGGTCCAGCTTATTGGCGGATTTACGCATAGGGGAGACCGCGTTGTGCCCATGAGCGAGGCCCTAAAAGACGGCGATCAGGTCGTAGTAACGGCAGGTCCGCTGCTGGGCCACGAAGGCCTTATCAAAACAATTAACAGACGCAAGAGTACTGCTTATTTGGAGCTCGATCTGTGCGGCCGACGCGTGACTACCCGCGTTGGCCTTGCCGTGCTTTCAGCCGAGCAGCGCGTAATGCGAAACCTTAAAAAAGCGATCGCCTAAGTGCGGGCGGTCGCCACACAGTGTAGGGAGGATCCCCGAGCTGGGGACGTAGTGTTGGAAGAGAACGTGTCGGATAAAACTCAATATGCAACGGATGTACCCGCGGGGGCGGCGCTGATTGCTCAGGCCATGGACCGGCGTGAGGGCGCCGGCCGCTACAAGGCCATGCAATCCATCATGAGCTGGGATCGCTCGCGACTGGCCTACCGGGCCGTGAAGCGCGCGTTTGACATCGTGTTCAGCGGTGCCGCGCTCGTCCTCATCGCGATCCCCGGACTGGTGCTGGCCGCCGCCATCCGCCTCGAGAGCGAGGGTAGCCCCTTCTACAGCCAGATCCGCGTGGGGCAGACCCGCCCCGACGGCAGTCTGACCACCTTCCGCATGTGGAAGTTCCGAAGCATGTACAAGGACGCCGACGAGCGCCTCGCCGAGCTCAAGGAGCAGAACGAGATCGCCGGCGCCATGTTCAAGATAAAGTAGGACCCGCGCGTCACCAAGATCGGGAAGTTCATCCGCAAGCACTCCATCGACGAGTTTCCGCAGTTCCTTAACGTGTTCCTGGGTCAGATGTCCGTGGTGGGCCCGCGTCCGCCGCTGCCGAATGAGGTCGCGCAGTACACGGAGTACGACCTGCGGCGTTTGGCCGTCAAACCAGGCATCACCGGCTGGTGGCAGGTGACCGACCGCAATTCAACGGGTTTCGACGGAATGGTCCAGCGCGACCTGGAGTACATCGCCAAGCGCGGACCCGTCACTGATCTCAAGATTGTCGTCCTCACGGTGATCGAGGTTATCACCGGCAAGGGGGCTTGCTAGATGGATCTCTCGAAAGCAAAGGTTTGCATTCCCAGCTCCAGCGGTGGACACCTAACGCATATGTGGCTACTCAAGCCTATATGGTCGCAAGCCGTCGAACGATTTTGGGTGACGTTCGACAAGGAGGATGCGAACTCGCTGCTCAAGGACGAGCGCGTCATCCACTGCCATTACCCAACAAATCGAAATATCCCCAATTTATTGAAGAACACTGTTCTTGCCTGGAAGGTGTTGCGGAAGGAGCGTCCTGACCTGCTTATCTCGTCTGGAGCCGCCGTGGCAGTTCCTTTCTTCGTGCTGGGCAAGCTGCTGGGTGCCAAATGCGTTTACGTAGAGGTGTTCGACCGCGTGGATAAGCCGACCATGACAGGTCGGATGCTCAACGGGATCGCTGACCTGTTCGTTGTCCAGTGGCCGGAGCAACTGGAAGTGTACAAGCACGCCGTGAACCTCGGCTCGATTTTCTAAGAAGTGGTCGAATGATTTTCGTTACCGTGGGCACCCACGAGCAGCAGTTCAATCGCTTGGTCAAGGCTGTCGACGAACTCAGGGCGGACGGGATACTTACGGAACCGGTTTTCATTCAGACAGGCTATTCAACATATGAGCCTATCCATTGTGATCACTCGCGTTTTGTGCCGTTCCATCAGATGAAGAATTATATGGAAGTTGCGGATGTGGTGATTACGCATGGTGGCCCTTCGAGCTTCATTGAAGCGATGGCGGCCGGGAAGGTCCCTGTTGTTGTTCCGCGTCGAGGGGACCTTGGCGAGCACGTGAATGATCATCAAGCGGATTTCGTTCGCATTGTGGCGGAGCGTCAGGGCGGTATCGTGCCTATTTATGACGTTAAAGAGCTGCCTCAAGCAATAGAACGAGCCCGTGAACTTTCATGCGGAGCCTATTTTAAGAGTCATAACTTAGAGTTCTGTAAGGAGCTCTGTGGTTTGATTGAGGAGCTTTAACCCCATGATACCCAAGAAGATTCATTACATTTGGTTTGGCGGTAATCCGCTTCCCCCTCTAGCTGAACGCTGCATTGCTTCATGGGAAAAATATATGCCAGGCTACGAGATCGTTCGTTGGGACGAATCAAACTTTGATACTGATTGCTGTGATTATGTTCGCGAAGCTATAAGCGTAAAGAAATGGGCATTTGCAAGCGACTATGCGCGATTCAAGATTTTGTATGAGCATGGAGGGGTCTACTTAGATACTGATGTCGAGCTTTTGAAGCCTCTGGATGAAATTATTCAAAGGGGCCCTTTTATGGGTTTTGAACAAGATTTCAGCTCTGGTGCTGCCGGCGCTGTCGCTCCGGGGCTTGGCCTTGCGGCCAATCCGGGGCTTGGCCTCTACAAGACTATCCTCGATTCCTATGAGTCTGATCACTTTATAAAGACTGGTGGTGTCTACGACCAGACCACTGTCGTTGTTCGTACAACTGATATTCTTAAAGGTCTTGGACTTGAAGAAAAACCTGGCATCCAGGAAGTTGCTGGGATAACTATTTATCCAAGTGAATATTTTTGCCCAAAGGATTTCCTTACGCATGAGATTAACGTAACTGAAAATACGTATGCTATTCATCATTTCGACGGATCATGGGCTGGACCGGCGACGCATTTTAAGCATAAAGTTATGAGAGCGGTTGGCCCTAGAGGGGTTATTCTTTTCAAGGCGTTTAAGCACATAATTAAGGGCGATCGTTAATGGGCAACACATTATTAACGATATTTACACCGACCTATAATCGTATTAATGAGCTTGAGCGCCTGTATTCATCACTAATATCTCAGACCGACTTTCGATTCGAATGGCTCATTGTGGATGATGGATCGACTGACGATACTGAGAACATGGTTGTCTCTTGGTTAGACACGTCGCCCTTTCCTATTCGATATATCAAGCAGCCGAACTCTGGAAAACACGTTGCACATAATCATGGTGCCACAGAGGCATCTGGAGAATATTTTATTTGCGTTGACTCGGACGACTGGCTTGAGCCCAACGCCGTGGAGACTATCTTGCACGACATAACAGCTTTGGATACGGAAGAAGGTCTTCTGTATCCAAAGCTGTTTGCTGCGCAAACAGCTTTGGATACATGGTTTCCCGATGGCGCTGACAAGATTGAGCTTGCCGATATGCGCATGAAATACGGTCTCGTCATCGAGACGGCGATTGTCTTTAACACTGATGTTTTAAGGCGGCATCCATTTCCCGTTGTTCAGGGCGAGCGTTTCATTCCTGAAGGCTCGGCTTACTACGACTTCGTTGCTCCCGAGCTGTTTTGCGTGCACAACGAACCCTTCTACAGATGTGAATACCTCGAGGAAGGTCTCACCAAAAACATCTGGAAGAATTGGCTGGGCAGCCCCGTGGGTACGCGCATGGCACTTGTCAAGCGACATGAATCTGCCAGGCGGTACTCGAGCGTCCGAGCGCTGAGGGAAAGGATTTCGGCCCTCGTCGGAATCGAGTCCCTGAACATGGCGGTCGCTGAGCCCGTCTTCTCCAGAATCGATTCTAATAGGGTATTGGCCCTCCTTGTATTCCCCTTGTCTGTGCTGGTCGAAAGGAGACGTTTTGGAAGGAAAGTATCTTGATTAAGCGCAAGGCTGCCATAAAGCAATACACCGACATGAATGCGGGGAACGTTTCCTCCATGAGAGTCGTGGACCTTCTGTACTGCGCGTATCTTTTCTCGGTCGTGTTTATGAGCACGCTTGGCCTGAGCGCTGGTGACGATATTTATGTCGCCTGCGTCGGGCTCGGTGCCGCATTCGCGGTTATTAGGTTTCTTGCTATGGACTTTGATCCGCGCTTCTTCTTGATTGCAATGGGTCTTGCGGCCCTCGGCGTCATCGAGTTGGTTGTTAGCAAACGGTTCACCCTGCTACTTACGGTCATGCTGTTGGTTGGCGCCAAGGACATTGATATCAAGAGGGTGCTACTTACATTTCTGACCGCGAAAATCGTAGGACTTCTTTTCGTAGTGCTGTTTGCCGCTACGGGTATTTATGAAGTTGAATTTTACCAGTATTATAAAATGGCGACAGACACATACATTCAGCGAGTCCTTGTAAACGGCTCCTCTACCAACGTCATGCACTTGTCTTTTCTCACGGTCGTCTTCTTGACGCTCTATATGAAAAGGGGAAATTGCGGAATTATCGTCTACCTCGTGTTTGCCGTTTTGAACATCTTGTGTGAATACATCACGGGCAGTTACATCGGCCTGCTCCTCGGCATGGGTGGTCTGCTCCTGTTCTATGTACTTCAGCATTCAGGGAAGATAAGGGAACTGTTCGTCAGGTTCTCAACGGCCGTGCTCCCGCTTCTTATCGCATTTTCGTTCGGCACTGCGTTGCTCTATGGGAGAAACGGTTTTATCGGCGTTCTCGATAGGATTTTTCAGGGTCGTATCTATTACAACAACTTCTTTCTCAGTAACTACACGGCAAGCCCATTCGGTCATGGCATGCTGACCTCAGAGGGTAATTTTGACAATAGCTACGTCTTCGTCTTCGTTGCCTACGGATTAATTGCCTTCATTTTGCTATTCGGATCAATGCAGTTAATTGTTAAACGGCTTAAAGAAACACGCGATTGGGCATCTCTTGCATTTGTGGTTATTTACATGATTGCAGCTCTGAGTGAAAGTTTTTACCCGGCTGCTGCTGTCAATCCATCCTTATTTCTGCTTGTTCCATTATTTAGCTTTAATGGGCATTTTGATATATGAAGCAGGGCTGCGTCCTGAATAAACAATCTACTTTATAAAACCTTGAAACCTTGTTCGTGATGGGAATAGCTTACCATGTCACAAGAAATATCGTATTCATCTAGCGAAGGCAGCTTTGCACCAGTTGCGATTATAACGTTGAGTAGAATCGAGTGCCTAAAAACAACGATTGATTCTCTCGGTAGATGCCATTGTGCCGAGTACACTGACGTCTTCCCTCCTTGCGCTCGCATTTAAATTTGGACTTGTATTTGCAGTTGGTGCAGCGTTTTTTATCTTGCTGCCATCAATTAAGAACTCTGTTGCAACGGGAAACTATTCTATTCTGTTCATGGGAATTTTGATGCTTACTTACTTCTCGACCTTTAACGGCATGGCCAATATTCCGGATGTCTACCACGTTATGGCTTTATTTTGCTTAGTGCTTAATCTGCTGGGTGAACGCACCTCTAAAAATGACTCTGTCGACTCCGCAGTCAGTGACGTTATCGGCCCGAAGGGTTTATGAGATGGTGATGTCTTCAGTGAATTCAAACGCCCCATTAGTCAGTGTCGTGATCCCGACATATTCACGTTCTGACATGCTGACTCGGGCATTGGAAAGTGTCAATTCCCAGACTTACCCCAATATCGAGATTGTTGTCGTAGATGACAATGGTAAAGGCACGAATCAACAGCTTGAGACTCAAGCTCGTGTTCTTGCATTCGAGACTCGGCCGGGCGTTGAATTGCGCTATGTCGTTCGCGAAAAAAACGGAGGCGGATCGCTTGCGCGTAACACTGGCATCGATGCTTCAAAGGCCGATTTTGTTGCCTTTCTTGACGATGATGATGAGTTTCTACCGCGCAAGCTAGAGCTGCAGATGGAACCAATGTCCGATTCAAATGTGTCGTTGACCTATGCGCACTGCAAGGGCGTCCAGCCCGATGGTACAGAGATTTACTACCGCCGAGTCTGCAACGGGGTGCCTGTTTTCGAGCAGGCCTACTGCGGCTGTATTGCGGCGACGAGCCAATGGCTGGCGCGCAAGGATGCGTTACGGAGCGTCGGTTGCTTCAGCGATACGCCTGCGAAGCAGGACTCCATTCTCATGTTCAAGCTTTTGATAGCGGGCTTCCAGATTAGATGCGTCCCCGAGGTGCTCTCAGTCTACTACGATGACTTAGGGACGGTGAGGATAAGCACGAGCGGCAAGTCTTTGGCGGGGGAGCTGAACTATGATCGGCTCATACGGGAGTATTCTGGGATGTTTACGCTCAACCAAAGGCGTCGTGTAGAGCATGCGATGCACTATCGCGTCGGCATGATGCTCGTTGGAATGAACGCGAGTGCTGAGGGCGCAGTCCAGCTGTTATCCTCGTTTGCGCTTGCTCCCTTTGCTTTTATACATAAAGCATATCGCGTTGTTGGTCACAATGCGAAGCAGGCTCTTAAGAAACTTAATGCTCATCGTGGTTAGGAATTGTATGTTATTAAGAAAAGCCGCTCGCTGTGTTAGGCACCCTTCGCTTGTTAGGTTCGAGATTGAGAGGCGTTCCAGGCTGCGTGAGGTCAGTAAATTTGATTTTCGCCCTTACATGAGCGCGCCCATCAGCAATAATACATATATATCTCTTACAAGCTATGGGGCGCGTCTCAATGCGGTCCATATGGCCATCCGTTCCCTACTCATGCAATCAGTGAGACCCTCAAAGGTTCTGCTATATCTTGATGAGTCTATCCAAAGGGACACGCTTTCCGATGATTTGCTTGACCTTGAACAATATGGTCTTGAAATCAGAATGGGTTACGAGGATTTGGGGCCGCACAAGAAATATCTCTTCGCATTTCAAGAGTTCCCGGACTCGCTCATTATCACGGCGGACGATGATCTCATCTATCCAGCAGACATGGTCGAATCGCTTCTCACGGCCCACGAGGCTGTTCCCTATTGCGTTGTGGCAAGGCGCTGCCATCTCATAGGGTTTGATGTTGCCGGAGATTTACTTCCTTATGAAAAATGGGGCTGGGAGCATAAGGACGCTTTTTCAGCCCCCAGCCGCCGGTTGCTTGCAACCGGCGGCGCCGGGGCGTTGTATCCTACCGCAGCTTTCGACCTCGCATCGCTGGATATAGAGGCCATACGTGGAGTAGCCTGGCCTGCAGACGACCTTTATCTCAAGTTCTTCGAGCTCGCCAACGGCATCGAGGTGGCATATGCTCCGAACAGACAGAATCATCCCTATCAATTGGAGGGTCCTCGTTCAGACGCTCTTTGCAACGCGAATGTGGCGGGAGGGCGTAACGATGCCATCATGGCCGAGCTCATGTGCCGCTATGGATTGAGTCCATCGTATTTCGAGGAGGGATATCGTGTGACTTCTTCCTAATGTTCAGAATAGGTTTTCGCAATCCAAGGCTAACGAATGACTTGAGACTAACATGCAGGAACTGAGGGGGATCGGCTCTCTCGGTTGACCGACGGCCGACATAGCGATTCGTTATCCTGAACATATATTCATCGGGAGGGGCGTATGTCAACGGTGGGATGCTGGCTACCTCGGATGCGTGAAAGACGTCATTGGGCGCGACTGAATGTTGCCTATGGTTCTCTCGTGCGTACGGACTTGCATCGCCATTAAAGACTTGATAAACCGATGAATGAGCAAAGCAACGTTGGGCTGAGAAAGTGTTGGGCAATGACGCTTGGATCGGGTGCTGCGTACAAATAATGTCCGGCGTCACTGTTGGCTCGCACGCCATTGTGGGTGAAGTGGTCGCGCGTAATTTCCCGGAGCGACCGGTTGTTGGCGGCGTGCCGGCGCGTGTAATCCACAAGAGGAAAGATATACCAGGCCATTGAGGCCGCTAAAGTTTGGAATATGGAAAGTGTCTAAATCAAATACGGGCATGCGCAGTGCTGCCCTTATGCAGTTTGGGTCTAAGTATGTCAGCATGGGTGCTCAACTCGTGATAACAGCCGTGCTGGCAAGACTGATCTCGCCGGGTGATTTTGGGCTTATGGCTATTGTCACCGTGTTCACTGGGCTATTCAGCTTGCTTTCTGATATGGGCGTGGGCACTGCTATCGTGCAGTATCGCGACCTTACGGAACGTGAGTATGGCGGTCTATTTGCATTTTCGGCACTTTTGGCTGCAGGGCTTTCTCTGGCCTTTTGTGCCACATCGCCATTCATCGCCGCAGTCTACGGGGACGCCCGGCTTGTGCCCTTGTGCCTTGCCTCGGCCCCCGCGCTGCTGTTCTCCACGCTCAATATGGTGCCAAATGGCCTTATGCTCAAGGAGTTACGCTTCGCCGCCATTGGCGTACGTCTTGTGGCGGCTACAGTAGTCTCTGGAGGGGTCGCAATCGCGGCCTCCGCCTTGGGTGCGGGCTGCTATGCGCTCGTCCTTCAGACTGTGCTATCTGCAGCGGTGGTGTTCTTCTGGAACATCTTAGCGCGACCAATCAGGCAGATAAACGCTCATTTCATTTGCACGCTTAAGAAGATATTCTCCTATTCTGCTTACCAGTTTGGGTTCAGCTTGGTCAATTACTTCTCCCGCAACCTCGATAACATGCTCGTTGGCGGTATGCAGGGAACTGCGGCCTTGGGCTTTTACGATAAGGCTTATAAATTGACAACCTATCCCATGACAGCGTTCTCCAGTGTCATAGGCTCGGTCATCCAGCCGTTCATGGCAGAGCATCAAGACGATGTCGACCGCATCTACGAGTGCTGGATGCGTATCGAAAAGCTGCTCTCGCTAGTGGGTGTTGCTGTGGCGGTGGTATTCAGCTGTGCTTCGGCGGAAATCATTGCTGTCTTCTACGGGCCAGGATGGGAGCAAGCCACGCCGGTGTTCGCCGTGCTTGCTTTGTCGGTCTACTTCCAGATGATGGGCAACCCTTCGGGTGCGTTTTTCCAGAGCATAGGACGCACCGATTACATGTTTAAGGTTGGTCTTGTGAACACCGCGATCACCATTACCGGGCTGCTGGCGGGCCTGGCTGGCGGTTCCATCCTCACAGTGGCTTACGGCATCTTCGCAGCATACTGCCTTCATATGGTTCCTCTAGCGTATTTCCTAGTGAAACGTGGTTTCGGCAGACCTTACTATTGCCTGCTAAATTTCTTGCCTGAGATTGCTGTTGGCATCGTGGGCATTGCTGCTGTTGCGGGAGTTGGCGCCTTTATACCCATGGAAGATGTTTTCCTCTCTCTCATCGTAAAGTTGCTTGTGAGCAGCATTGCGCTAATCACTGGATATGCGCTCACTGGCCAGCTGAAATACCTCACGGCTCTAATTAAGAGATAGCTCATTCTGATCGTTCCATCACGTATGGCACCTTGAAAACCCAAGATAGAAAGAAGATTCCCATGAAAATCGCTGTCGCCGGTACCGGCTATGTCGGCCTGTCCCTCGCCGTACTTCTCTCGCAGCACAACGAGGTCCACGCGCTGGACATCGTGCCCGAAAAGGTCGAGAAGATCAACAACTATATATCGCCCATCCAGGACAACGAGATTGAACACTTCTTGGCGGAGGCCAAGGCGGGGCAGCGCCAGCTCGACCTGCACGCCACTGTGGATGTGGCCGAGGCCTACACGGGCGCCGACTACGCCGTCATCGCCACGCCGACGAACTACGATTCCGATAAGAACTTCTTCGACACTTCCTCCGTCGAGGCCGCCATCGCCGCCGTGCGCTCGGTGAACCCGGACGCCTGGATCGTCATCAAGTCGACGATCCCCGTCGGCTACACCGCGGGCCTTCGCGAGAGGCTGGGCGACGGCAAGATCTTCTTCAGCCCCGAGTTCCTGCGTGAGAGCAAGGCTCTCTACGACAACCTGCACCCCAGCCGCATCGTGGTTGGCGCGCCTAAAGACGACGTTAACGCCGTCGCGGCTGCCGAGCGCTTCGCACGCCTGCTTGCCCAAGGGGCGGACCCCGCCGAGCTGGAGCGCGTGAACGCCGACGGAACTATCGGCATCCCCGAGCTCGTGCTGGGCACCACCGAGGCCGAGGCCGTTAAGCTGTTCGCCAACACCTATCTGGCGCTGCGCGTGGCCTACTTCAACGAGCTCGACACCTACTGCGAGGTCCGCGGCCTCAACACCCGCGACGTCATCGACGGCGTGTGCCTGGAGCCGCGCATCGGCAGCCACTACAACAACCCCAGCTTCGGCTACGGCGGCTACTGCCTGCCCAAGGACACCAAGCAGCTGCTGGCGAACTACAAGGACGTGCCCCAGAACCTGATCGAGGCCATCGTGGATGCCAACCGCACGCGCAAGGACTTCGTCGCCGACGAGGTGCTTCAGATGGTGTGGGACCGCGTGTACGAGGGCAAGCCGAAGCCTGTCGTGGGCGTCTACCGCCTGACGATGAAGTCCAACTCCGACAACTTCCGCGCGAGCTCCATCCAGGGCGTCATGAAGCGCGTGAAGGCCAAGGGCGTACCCGTGGTGGTCTACGAGCCCACGCTGGACGCGCCGGAGTTCTTCGGGTCCGAGGTCACGCACGACCTGGAGGCCTTCAAGGCCGGCTGCGACGTGATCGTGGCCAACCGCTGGAGCGATGAGCTCGCGGACGTGGCGGACAAGGTGTACACGAGGGATCTGTTTAAGAGGGACTAGGGGAGAGGTGTACTCCCAGGATCTGGTGATATACAAAAATCGAATCTAGAGGGAGGCCGTATCAGCGTTGGCTGATACGGCCTCCTTTGATGTAACTCTGTTCCTAAAAACAAAACATGCGTTCGATTTGAAACTACATGAAGGAAGATCAATGCAGAATGCAAGCTACAATAGCAAACGAGTATTGGACTCGAGTCTAGCGGAGGATTATGGCGTTCCAAGATATCCTTGCTGCGATTGATATCGTCACGGGGCCTGACCCGGCCCATTCTATCCTGGCGTTTTCGATTGTCGTCGGGCTGTTTTTGCTGTGGTTGCGTAAGCAGGCTTTGGCGCGGTTTTACAAGGCCGGTATCTATGTTGCAGCACTGGCGTCCGATGCATTGTTTGCATCGGTAAAGCTTAGCCTTTTATGGTTGGCGGGTGTGGCATCGCCCTTTCTCGCGTTGAGTCTGTTCGCTCTTCTCGTCAACTATTTTTGGTGTGCGCAGCAGCTCGATGACATAGTGGACAAGGCGGATCCCTCTCTTCCCGAATGCGACTATGTAGCTGCCTTCAGGCTGATGAACTCGGTTGACCGTGATCGACTGTCCAGAATGCAGCTCACCTGCCTCGACAAGGATAGGATTTTCTGCAACATCTACTTGGGAAACAACGGCGTTGCGAAAAGAATGCTTGAGAACGAAAACTTAGAGCCGGCTTTCAGGCATTTCGCCCTCCATATTATCGCGGACGCCGCTTGCGATCGTGCTGGGTCGCAAGCGGAGCTCGAAAGCGCCTTGGCCGAGAAAACCGACAAGACAGACCCTTTCATCACGGTCCAGCTTTGGCACAACCGCGCGATTAGCTATGTCGTGAACGGTCAGTTCAAAGTCGCCGACGACGAGTTCAAGAAGACGTATCGCGAAGCTAAGCGTCTGGGCGTTCGGAATAAGTCGTTCCTCTTGCTGCTGTTTGAGAACGCAGCATTGAATAAAACGAAAATCGGCTTGCCTGATGGCGGCGTTAAAGAAGGGTGGGGGTTGATTGAGGAATGCGAAAAGGCGCTTGCTCCGATTGGCCCCAACGATTTTGGGCAGCTCTTCAATCTGCGGCTTCTTTTCATGAGGCAGATAGGGACAAGTATCGAGGACAGGAACAAGCTGTATTTGGTCGAGGTCAAAAACACCCTCAGCAATGCCTCCCTTTCCGAGCAACAGCGCGTCGCCGCTATGGCGAGCCTGGGCAGAATCGCGTGGTCCGACGGGCTCGATCCCGCACCCGTGCTCAATTTCTTCGCTCGATGCGATCGGTTTTTGTGCGTAAGCGACCCCGATGCACGCTACTATGCCCATAAGAACCTGAGTGCGATGCTTTCGGGCTTGGCGGTGAATGACCGCTTCCCAAATACTTTGGCTGAGAGCGTAATGCGGTATTTCAAGGATGGGGACGCGGAGCATGACTTGGATGTGATGGAGGATGGCCTTCCTCCCGAGGCGATTCTGCGGCGCTCCCAAGTGCTGCGAGAACGCGCTGCCCTAGCCTTAATGGTTGGAGAGAGCGTTGAGCGCGCCGTGTCGTACACTGATGAGGCTATAGGCCTCCTTGAGAGAAGCCTGCAGGTTATGGCGGCGCTCGAGTGTCGATGGCAGCTTGCCCGGCTGACACTGTACGACAAACCCGAGGTGGCGAAATTGCAGCTCTCGATTGCCGAAGAGCGCCTCGCCGCGCTCAATAAGCAACCGTCCCTCGGATATCCCTATTTCGAGATGAGCCTGTGCTACGCCTTGCTTGGTATGCGTGCGGAGTGCAGGGTCGCATATGAAAGGGCCGCCGGCTTCGAGACTCCGATGGGCCATTACGCGCCCGGCATTCGGATTAACAGGACCGCCGCCGCCTTCTGTGCCAGGTTCTACATACTTACGGAAATGCTTGGAAATCCCGAAGAGGTTTGCCCCTTGCTTAAAACTCGAGAGGGCAGGGCGTGGATGTCTCGCTATCCGAAGGTCTCTTCCCTGTCGAAAACGCTTCTTTGCGGGAAATTTCTTGGGTATGGGGATTTCGTGCCCGCTATGACGAGGCTATTCTTGGATGAGGCGGGGAAGCTATATGCCGAAACATGGCTCGTTGTCCAAGAGATCGGACTCGCGTTTGATCTCGATTCCAGAAAGCCCGGCGAAGAGTATGGGCTGGTTTTCGAAATCCAAAGGCACCCACTGATTGCCGATGGCGATGCCCTTGCAAGGGTGGCCGCGCGGCGCGGGCATACTGTGCTCGATGCGAGGTTGAACCAGTGCAACAAAGACCTTCTCGGGGCCGATGACGCAACCGCCGTATTCGATGTGCTGGATGCCTTGGGCATATTGGCCGAAGGGCGCGTGCCCACATTGGAAGACATCATGAAGAGCTACCTTGAAAGCTGTGTCGACGTTCCCGCCGGCGGTTGAGACGCCTCTGCCGAGGGGTAGCTTCGTCCTGCCGCGCTTCACAAAACGTTTCACAAAGTTCTCTTCGCTGGCCTAGTTTTCAACACGTAGCGCTGTAATGGCCCTGCCTGATTTATCCATCTAGCCCCTTGGAACTGCGGAGGAAATCCTGGACCAAAAGAGGACCGGCAGGATCATACGGATTTACAGCGCAGAACAAAAGGCGAAAGCCATCGAGACGTTCGCCGGTTTCGGATGCAGCACGGCCGACACCATAGCAGAGCTCGGCTAACCCAGCCGTGTCACACCCCACAACCGGCGGAAGGAATACCAGCTCGGCGGCGATGAGTTCCTGGAAGGGGAGCATCGCAGGCCGAGGTATTCCGATGAGGAGAAGCGGAATGCGGTCGATCACTACTCGGGGCACGGGAAAAGTCTAGCGCTCACGATAGGGGCCATGGGATACCCGAGCCGCAAGGTGCTCTCCAGCTGGGTTGATGAGCGCACCCTGGTAATCTGCGCTGTGTGCGAGAAGGAGTGATATGGAGGTTACGCAGACGACTCCTTCAACACCCCGCTCGCGCAACGAGCGCAGAAACGTCAACCATCCGGCATAGGACTCCGTGTCAACGGCATCGAGCCCGAGCGATCATCACCGCCATCTAAGCAGGCGCCGATGGCGGTGACGATCGCGCACGAGGAGGCGTGGCCCGGATCTCTGCATTTAATGCGGATCGCATCGTGCCAGACGTAGGGAAAGGCCGTATCAGAGAGGCCCCTGGTCTGCATGTCCTCAACGATCGCGTCGGACAACTCGCAGATCCTCGACACTTGGCTCGCGCTCATGCGGTCCACCTCGAGGGCAGAGGCGAGCCATATCCTGCGCGCGGTGTGGCGATGCTTGCGCCACTGCCTCGAGCCCTCGTCTAGCCGTGCGCAAAACACACCCTGGTAGGCGTTGAGCAACCTGTCGCCCCGCCTGCGCACCAGGATGGGTGGCGTGAGGTCGGGCTCTTCAGCTTGGTGTACACCGTGTTACGCGACACGCCCGTTTTTCAGGCATTCTCGGTTATCGAGTCGACCCGCTTCCTCATCTGCCGTATAGAATGAACCGTGGACATGCTGATCACACCTTTCCGACCTCCCTGGTTGATATTTCTAGGCAGCAACCAAGGTAGTCGATTGTGATGGTTGGCGTGCCTGCCTTTGTGCCCTAAATGGTCAAGCCGAAGTGTTCAGTTTTCCGCTACCACAGACAGCAAGGCGCTGAATGCCGGCACGCATGTCGGTGGAATGTCGTGACATGAGCACACGGTCGGGGGTGGTGAACGAGTTCACAACGACATCGCCGCACTTGGCAGCCGAGGCTACCGCGCTATCCGAAGCGCTGCTCACCACTGGCACGATGCCCTTTGCATCCGCCAGGCCGTAACTGGCGATCTCGAGCCAATCCATCGTGGCGGCATTCCTGCATGGGAAGCGCCCGGGCCCCTCATCCCTGAACTTGGCCAGCCACCTGTAAAGGCAGGGCCTGCTTACGTGGTTGAGCCTACACCAGTCCCACACACATACTGGACGAGAGGCAGCGTTCGATGTGATCTGCCCACATGTTCCTGTGTTCTATGTTTGCCCGCGTCATCGCAACCTCCTGTTGAATAAGGCGTTGCGATAATTTTGCCCAAAGCTTATCAGGGTGTTAAGACGCGGCTATTTTGGTGTTTACACTAAAATCATAAAAGTCATATCATTTCATTAGTTTATTCATCTTTGGATGGAGGAAGAATGCCAACTAACAGCCAGATTCTGATAGACGGATTCATTTCGGACGAATTCTCTAAGCAGGCTGAGTATAGTTCTAAAGGGGACTACTTTGAACTGTTGGCCTCTTCTCGATACATGGCTCCATACGACCTTGACGACGATGAGATAGCGGAAGGGCTCATTGGAGGGTCGCGAGACGGGGGCTGCGATGCGATCTACATCTTTGCCAACAATAATTTCTTGAGTGAGGACGTCCAGATTAAAGACTACATCAATCGTGGATCAAGGGTTGAAATAGTTATTCTTCAGACCAAGGTTTCAAAATCATTCAAAGAAGACGTGTTCTTGAAGTGGAAGGACACCTGTAATGACCTTCTAACATTCGGTATAAATTTAAATGAATCTGACAGTCTAGGAAACGGGTGATGGATTCGCTATGTCGAGCTGCGGAAACGCGCCTCGGTGAGCAGCAAATGGCGAACCACCCTTGCGGTCTCGGGCCATCTCTCGGAGTCCTGCTTGACCCTGAACAGGTAAACGAACCAGTTGAGGTACGACTGGAGGTTCGACATCGACATGCCCGTGAACCTCCAGAGGTACCGCTTGAGCCAGGAGCAGAGGTTGTTCACCATGGCCATCCGCTCCAGGTAGACCGGGTCGTTGACGTCGGCCCTGTGCGCCTCCTCGGCGCAGCCCGACTCGCGGATCAGCGCGCCGTGCGCCCTCTCCCTGTCGTGGACGACCAGGCTCCCCTCGGCGATATGCCCGCCGAGCGCCCCCAGCACCCTCGCCGAGCTGGGCTTTCCGCGGCCGCACACCACGGCGACCGGGTTCTTGTGCACGTCGATGGCGACCGCTATGCAGACCTTCTGGCGGGACAGCCCGCGCTTCCTCGCCACGCCGTACCCAAGATGCAGGTCGGTGTCGTTCACGTAGGTCTCGTCTATCCAGACAAGGTCGCGCAGGACGATGCGGTCCTGGTAGCCGTCGACGGCGGCCATCACGCGGTGGCGCCACTCCCATGCCGTCTGGTGGGTTATGCCCAGCTCCTCGGCCATGGCGTCAAGGGGCACGTTGAACCGCATGAGGCCGATGAAGCGGCACCAGGTCGCCATGTCGGATTTGGACCCCTCAAGCACCGTGCCGGTGAGCGAGGTGAACCTGGCCCCGCAGGCGCGGCAGCGCCAGCGCTGGACCCCTCCGGCGGTCCTCCCGTCCCTGAAGGGCGAGGCCGCGCGGCAGGAGGGGCA
>OLNT01001087.1_pt1 | contig 15721 bp, 9 predicted proteins | sample 1672641 | NCBI WGS metagenome assembly OLNT01 (sample SAMEA3136708, study PRJEB25190) | human gut metagenome
CCGGCTCCTTCCACCATGGTGCTTCCGGCTGGATTTTCGCCGCCTAGCGCGTGCAGGGCCATGATGCCGTGCGCGTTGACGAGCTGCCTGCGCCACGCTTTGAGGCCTGCGGGGGCCTGCTTGGCATCGTCGGCGACGTCGGTGAGGATGGATGCGTTGAATCGTTTGATGTCGTTTGTCGAGGCTGCCAGTGTGTTGAGCGTCTGCCTGAGATTGGCTTGCGTCGCATCATTGATTCCGTCGGATTGCGGCACGATCGCGGCTGCATCGTCGCCGCTCAAGGCGGGGTCGGCGTTGTTGAGCGTGTTCAGATCGGTGATGTTCAGCCATGGCGATTGTTCGACGTCCGTCATCAGTGCGTCCACGACGGCCGGATCAGAGTTGCCGTTCAGGCAGACCAGCAGATTGCGTTCCGAATACGGCTGCTCCATCTGGTAGAACGCGCTTTGCGCGACGAATCGCGCGAGACGCCCGGCCGTTGTTCCCTCGCCGTCCGCTTCGGCGTCGGCACTGGTCGCCTTGCCTTGTGCAAGGTTGGAAAGCACGCTTTGCGCGGTCAGTACGGTGATGTCGCCGGCGTCGGTGGTTACTACGGTCTTGCCGGTTTCCGCGGTGGCCGCATCATCCTCTTCGAAATCATGCGTGGCGATGACGGTGTCGTACCCCTGCTGCTTGGCTTTCGCCAGCGCGTCTGCGGTCCAATTGCCGGTGCCCTGCCATGCATACGTGGTCATACTCGCGTTCGGGTCACCCAACGCCGATTGATAGTTTTTCAAGGCCTGTTCGGCGTTCCATTGCGAGGTGCCGACGCCTGCCGAATCATAGGTTTTGCTGTCGTTCAGCGCGGAATAGGCGGTGATGTCGAACAGGGCCGGTTGCGTGATGCCGTCGACTTGCGTCGGCATCGGCATCGCCTTCAGATAGGTTGGATCGGCCACCACCTGCAGTTTGTCATGCTTGGTGAACGTCTGTTCCAGCGACTTGAGTCGTGCCTCGTCTTCTTTGCCGGGAACGGCGATTTTCGAGAGTTCCGCGGAGGTGACGCCACCTTTGTTGACGAGCTGTTCCAGCATGGTGTTGTCGGTGGTCCATCCTTGCGCTTCGAGCGGCTGCACGATGGTGATATTCATCGCGGGCGTGTCGGGGGTATTGATTCCAGCTCCGGTCCGTGTTGCGAAAGTGTGCGCTTCGTCTTGTTGAACGCCATTGGCCTCATAACTGAGCGTGACCGGTTTCGGCCCCCAGGAGTTGACGGACGCCAGCGTCTCCTGATTCGAGTCCGCGTCGATGTGCACGTTCGCCGAAGCTCCCGGTTGAAGCGCGGGAACCTCGCTCTGCCCAACGATATTGGGCGTGGGAATCTGCCCGATGCCTTCCGACCATTCCTGGATATCGTTGCGCGACACGAACGTGTAGAAGGCGTTCATGGCAAGGGTGAGCGTGCCTGAAGGGATTTCCTGATCGGTGGTGTTGGTCACCGTCGCGCTCAAATGATAGCCGGAAGTGTCGGTCAGCACGGCGGTGGAGGAGTCGATCGACAGCATGGTGCCGGATTGCGATTCCTGTGTTTCTTCGGCTTCGGCTTTCGGCACAGGTGCGTATAACAACATCAACGCCATGGTCATAACCATGGCGAGGATTGCCGAAAGCGCACGCATGCCGTGCGGAACGTTCCGTTGTGCGGGTTGATTCACCTTCACGCCTGTCTGTTGAGTTTCCTTGCGTACAACCATGCTATCTTTCGTTCGTTCGGGTAGCTGAGAACGTCGTCCAAATCAGCAAAATCCACCCAAATCGCGTCTTCCGCCTCATGATCCGGGTCGCCTTCCACCGTCAACTCGCCGCCGATCTGACGCAATGCGAAATGATGCACCAGCTTGTGCACACGCTGGCTGGTTCCGGTGAACCAGTAGTCGATGGTGGCGATGGAATCGACCACTTCACCTAGGATTCCTGTTTCCTCGTGAACTTCGCGAACGGCGGTTTGCTGCGGTGTTTCGCCTTTTTCGATATGACCTTTCGGCAGGCACCATTCCAAATGTCCGCTACGCGAGTGGCGTGCGATGATCGCCACACGGCCCTTGTCGTCGAATACGAGACCTCCCGCCGAATATTCGCGCACTACCGGCAGTTCCTGCGCGTCGAGCGAGGCGAACGTGGTCGGACCGTCCGTGGCGCGCCGCTGCGGCATTATTGCCGGGGTGGGTGCGTTGGGCGTGATGATGGTCTCTTGCCGCAAGGAAACGGACTGCGATGTGTACAGCAGTTTGTCTGGTTCCATCGGATTTTGGGCATGGTCGTCCGCAGCATGGGCAAGCATGCGTGCAAGGTCTGCGGGCGTAATCATGATTCCAACCATACTCAATTCTGTGTGCAGGTGGGGTAACGGTATGCTGGTAAGGCAGAAACTTGTGGTGCCGGAAAGGGATGGCGTGAACTTCGAAGTGTGGCCAGAGGCCATTGAATTAGGGCGTATGTTCGCCGCGGAAGGCTATGAATTGGCGTTGGTGGGAGGTCCCGTTCGAGACCTGCTGTTGCATCGTAAATCGCATGATTTGGATTTTTGCACATCGGCGCGTCCTGAGCAGTTTGAACACATTTTGCGCCGTTTCGGGCGCGATGGCTTTTGGGATATGGGCCGTAAATTCGGCACGTTGGGCGCCATGCGCAGGCGTGAGGATGGCACGGAAGTGCAGGTTGAGGTAACGACCTACCGTTCCGACACGTATGACCCCGACTCGCGCAAGCCGGAAGTCAATTATGGCGACACGCTGGAAGGCGATCTTTCCCGCCGTGATTTCACGGTGAATGCCATGGCGTTGCGTGTGCCGGAATTGGAATTCGTCGATCCGTTCGGCGGCGCGAACGATTTGGCCAAGGGCGTGTTGCGCACGCCGGTCGATCCTCGCCAGTCGTTTGACGACGATCCGCTGCGCATGATGCGCGCCGTACGTTTCGTGGCGCAACTGGGCTTCCGTATCGAACCGGAAACCGCTGAAGCGCTGACCGACATGGTCGATCGCATTGAAATCGTTTCCGCTGAGCGCGTACGCGACGAACTGGTCAAAATGCTGCTGTCCGATCGCCCGCGCGCAGGTATCGAAGCGTTGGTTGATTCCGGTCTTGCGGATATCGTCTTCCCGGAAATTCCGGCATTGCAGCTCGAAATTGACGAACATCATCGTCATAAGGACGTGTTCGAGCACACCATGATCGTCATTGATCGTGCGGTTGCCCTCGAAACCGGCCCGGACGGCCCTGTGCCGGCACCGGATCTGACGTTGCGTTTGGCCGCGCTGATGCACGATATCGGCAAGCCGAAGACGCGTCGTTTCGAATCGGGTGGCAAGGTGAGCTTCCATCATCATGATGCGGTCGGCGCGAAAATGACCCGCAAGCGCCTTAAGGCATTGCATTTCGACCATCATATGGTCGAGGACGTCAGCGAGCTGGTCAATCTGCACTTGCGCTTCCATGGCTACGTGGAGGAGCCGTGGACGGATTCCGCGGTCCGTCGTTACGTCAAGGACGCGGGCCCGCTGTACGAGCGTCTGAACCGCCTTACGCGTGCCGATGCGACCACGCAGAACAAGCGCAAGGCCATGGTGTTTTCGTCGGCGATGGACGAGATGGAACAGCGCGTGCGCGATCTGAAGGAGAAGGAGGATTTCGACGCGATCCGCCCTGATCTGAACGGTGACGAAATCATGCAGCTGCTCGGCATTGACCCGGGACCGCTGGTTGGCAAGGCGTACAAGCACATGCTGGAATATCGCCTCGATAACGGCCCGGTCGAGCGTGATGTCGCTGTTGCCGAGTTGAACCGTTGGTATGAGGAACAGCAGGCCGAGTAGTCTGCTTGCTGACCTCACGATTTGGATTCTATGACCGCACGATTCGATTTTTCGGGAAAAAAATAGAATCGTGAGGTCAGTCGGTTCCGAAAAGTGCGGTTTCGGGGGTATTCTCTAGAGGATTTCGCCCGCGATTTAACCCACGAATATAAGAATTGACCTCACGACCTTGATTTTCAGTGAAAAATCGAAATCGTGAGGTCAATCCGAAAATCTGCAAATCAAAAAATCTGCAAATCACACGGCGTCGTGTTCGGGGGCCTTCTGTACGTCGGTCATCTTGTCGACGGTAACGCATCCCTCGAAGCTGTCGATCTCCTTGCCGGCGGTCGGCACCTTCTTCTGATTCTGCAGATTGTCGAAAGTCGCGCCAACCACAACGTCGATCAGCATATCCTCACGATCGTCCATCACCATCGTCGCGTCGGTGAAGTTGCTGTTCACCGTGTACGCCTGATTGATGGCGTTCTTGCCGAAGATGATCATCGTGCGTTCCACTTTGGAGCTGGTGTAGTTGCCGGCTGCCTGGGTGTTGAACTCGCGGTTCTGCAACGCGCTGCTGACGGCTTGCGCGAAGCCGGCGAATTCAGTGCCGTTGAGCACGCGCACGGTGATGTTGCGGTTTTCCACGTACTTGCCTTTGCTGCCGTCCTGTTCCTGTGCTGCGCAAGGGGCCTGCTGGCCGTAATTCGGCTGTACCGCGGCCGACTTGACATTGCCCAATCCTCCAACATGGAAGAAGAACAGCAGGGAAATCACCAATGCGATCGTCAAAATGGTGCCGGTGATGGTGAACACCACCTTTTGACGGCGGCGAATGTACTGTTTGCGCGCGGCGCGCTCGTCGTTAGCCTGAGTCATGTACGAGTCCTTCTCCAAAAATCGGTTGACTTCAACCTTACTGTTACGCGATGATATGCACAATCGGATGGGCCGGTGCCTTGGTGGCGATGATGCGGTCGACGCAACGGCTTTGTTGCCATGCCGACTGCACGGCGCGTGCCGCATCGTCGGTTGGCACGAATGCGATTACGGAAGGGCCGGATCCGGAGACGAACGCCTGCTTGGCGCCTGCCTGCAACGCTTCGTCGATCGCCTGTCCGCTGCGTGGATGCAGTGAGATCGACGCCTGTTGCAGATGATTGTTGTCGGTTGCGCCGGCGCCGATTTGGTCGAACATGGCATACACTTCCGGCGTGCGCAGTTCCGCCTGATACGCGCCGACCAGCAGACGGCCTGCAAAGCCCTGATCCGTCAGTTCCAGCACGGCGTCGCTGTTTTCGCTGAGTTGTTCGATCTGCTCGCCGAAGCCGGTGCCTCGCGCATAGCCTCCGGTCAGGCAGAACGGCATATCCGCGCCCAATGTGGCGGCAACCTGTTGCAACCGTTCAATGGACCAATCAAGATTCCATAGCGTGTTCAATGCCAGAATCGTGGCGGCCGCATCCGCGGAACCTCCTGCCATGCCCGCGCCAACGGGAATGCGTTTTTCAATGTTCAACGCCACATCCGGTTCATGGCCGCTCGCTTCGGCCATGGCGAACAGGGCGAGTACGGCATGGTTGCGTCGCATGTCGCTGCCGGAGGAGGCCAGATCGCCAAGATAGGCACCTTCAAGATTCAGGGAGAAACCGGATCCGGGCTTTTTGCGACTGGTGGTGACGGTGTCGTACACGCCGACGGCGCAGTAGATGGTGTCGAGCTCGTGTCGGCCACCCCATTCGCTGCGTGGCCTGCCTACGTGCAGGGTCAGATTCGTTTTCGCCGGGCAGTCCACGCTGACCGTGTTGATTGCGGTGTTGGCGTCGCTCATGCTTGCGACACCTCGCCCACGGCTCGTGCCAATGCCACGAATTCGTCGATGGCAAGCGTTTCGCCACGGCGCGTCGGATCGATGCCCGCCTGCTCGAACGCTTCGGAGGGCACGATCTTCTTCAACGCGGCATGCAGGGTTTTGCGCCTCTGGCCGAATGCGGCGTCGATAAGACGGAACACGTTTTCGCGGTCCACTACGGAACCGTCGGGATTGTTGGCCGAAGGCGTGTGCCCGCCCTCATATCGTTTGAACAGCACCAGCGCGGAATCCACATTCGGTGCCGGCCAGAACACATTGCGCCCGATAATGCCCACACGTTCCGCGGTACCATACCAAGCGAGCTTCACGCTTGGAGTGCCGTAGATCTTTGAACCGGGCTTTTCGCTCAGTCGGTCCGCGACTTCCTTCTGCACCATCACGAGGAACGTGCCGAGATTGTCGAAACGTTCCAGCAAGGTCAGCAGAATCGGCGTGGCCACGTTGTATGGCAGATTGGCGACCAGTGTAAACGAATCATCATTTTGGAAATCAGGCAGATTTTCCGGCGTCACGGTCAACGCATCGCGATTGACCACGCGGAAACGATCCACCGCATCCGGCATGAATTCGGCGATGGTGCCGGGCAGTCGTTCCGCAACGGGCGGGTCGATCTCCACGGCGGTCATCGTCGCCCCAGTTTCCAAAATCGCCAATGTCAGCGAACCCAATCCAGGTCCGACTTCCAGCACATGATCGTCGGCGGTCACACCCGCCTCGCGCACGATACGACGAACCGTGCCCGGGTCGATTACGAAATTCTGCCCGAATTTTTTCGTCGGGCTGATACCGGCCTCGGCCGCGATACGCCGAATGTCGGCAGCCCCCAACAGGCGGCCTTGCGCGGTTTCGTCGGTTGCGTTGGTTTCGTTCGCGTGTTCTGTCATTACCTCATTATCCGTTCAACTGGTATGAAAAGTGTGCGCTGTTGCGTTTGCGTATTGTTGCGATCGGCGTTGTTTAATACCATCCGACCTGCTCGGAATGCTCCCATGCCTTCGACGGGCTGCCGTAGCGTTGCGCGATGTAGCTCAGGCCCCAGTCGATCTGCACGGCCGCATCGTCACGCCAGTTTGCGCCGAATGCCGCCATTTTGCTGCCAGGAAGCGACTGCGGGATGCCGTAGGCTCCGGAAGATGCGTTTTCCGCATACCACAGCCAGCTCGATTCACGCGTCCACAGTTTCACCAGATCGGTCCAGTTTTGCCCGGTCCAGCCATATTGCGCCGCGGCTCCGGCCGCGTAGGCCTGTGCCTGCGCGGGGGAGGGGTGATAGAGGCGGCATCCTGCCGAAGGATCGGAAGGTTGCGGTGTCGGGGTGGGCGTCGGATCCGGCGTGGGGGTCGGGTCAGGAGTTGGCGTGGGGGTCGGGTCAGGAGTTGGCGTCGGATCCGGGTCCGTTTTCGATCCGGAATCGTCCTTCTTGTTGTCGTCTGAATTATCCGTATTGCCGGAATTACTGTTCGGATCGTCTTTCTTGTCGGAATTATCGGAATTGTTGTTCTTGTTCGAATTGTCGTTCTTTCCGGAATTATCGGAATTGCCGGTATCTCCGGAATTGCCGGATCCGTCATCCGATCCCGAATCGTCGGAAGATGCTGCCGGTCCTACTGCGATAATCTGATCGAGGGCGATTTTCGTGGTCGTTTCGTTGGTCAGCGTCTCGCTTTCCTTCTCGCCGTCCACATACGTGACGTCGTACGTTTGCTGGATTTCGCCGTCCTCGCCTTCCTGCCTGACTACGACTTCGCCGGTCTGCAGGCTGGGATCGACGATGGTTTGCGTGCCGAAAGGCACCGCTTTCGTGCGTGTTTCCTCGCCGTGCGTCACGCGGCGGACGCGCAGGATCGTTTCGCCGTTGTCTTTTTCGACGCTGACGCGATCCTCCTTGTTCAGCGTGATGCCTTTGGAGTCAAGAATGGAGGCCGCCGGCAGTTTGCCATTCGGCGATTCGGAGCTTTGCCCGTCTGCGATGACGGTGACCGGCCCGTTTTGGTTGATGATCAGTCCGCCGGTGAGTTTGTTGTACACGTTGTCGATATTGACGGTGACTTTTGCCGCGTCTGCTTCGTTTTGTTCGAAAAAGCCGATTAGCTGTTCGGCGCTGGTCGCCACTGTCCAGAAGGGCACTTCCTGCCCGTTGATGGTGATGGTGGTCTGGTAGGCGCTTCGTACCGTCACCACGTCATGGTTGCTCAGCATGCTGGTGGGGCTGGTGGATTCCACGAGATCATGCGTTTTGACCTTCACGCCGCGTTCCTGCAGCAGACGGTCGACGCTCATCGCGTATGTGGTTACGGTGGTGGTTTCGCCATCGATGGTCAGAGCCACGGTTTTGCGCGCGCCTACGCCGAATGCGAGCGTCGAGGCGAGCGTCAACGAGACCACGCATGCCGTCACTCGAACACGCCGAAGCGTCACGAATCTCCGGGGGGTCCACCTTCTTGTCATACGTCCTCTTTCCAGCGACTGCCTACATCGCCGTCATTGTAACGGTCAGATCGGGACGAATGGCATGGTTTCCGCTGGCTTTATCTATACCGCCACATTTTCGAGGAAAAGGAGTAAAGAAAAAAGGGGGCAGGAGAGAAGGGGATGTCCTGCCCCCTGCCCGGACGAGGCAGGTTGGGGGAAGCCTCGTTCGGTCGCCAGAAGCCATAAGTTGGGGGAAGGCTTCTGGATCACTTACCCATGGTAAGAGGTCAAAGCCCGTTGAAACGGGTTTCGAGCCTCCTGTCGGGATCGAACCGACGACCTGCCGCTTACAAGGCGGCCGCTCTGGCCATCTGAGCTAAGGAGGCTTGTGCCGCTTTCTAGCATAATGCATAAAAACGGCAACGATTGAATAGCATAACCAGCGTGCCCGATGCCGTCAACTTGGAACTGCGCTTTGGCTGGCACGCTGGCGAGTAGGGGGGTATAACTTTTCGATTATGAGGATTGCGTAGGGCTGATCACTCGCCAGTGGTGTTGGAGATCGGATCCTTGTCGGAGCCGATGGAGGGCATCACGCCTTCCTTGCCGATGTCGTCGGACTTGATTCCGATGGCCTCCAGCAGGCCTTCCTCAATGGTCTCCTGCGCAGTGCTCAACTGGTTCATATCCCAGAACTTGCCGTTGATGGTCACCGTTGGGGTGGTCATGCTGTCTTTGTAGGTTCCGGACGTGTTCCACAGTTCGGAGCGCTTCGGCGTATAGGTGTCGATGGCGTCAAGCCAATCCTGGTAGTCGCGGCCGAACGCCTTGTCCGCCACATCCTCGGAAACTCCCGAGGCGATCATCTGTTCCTTGATCTGATCGTCGCTGACGGACTTGTAATTCGAGCTTTCCTCAGGCTGGAAATCCTCGGCGTACATTTTTTCGAGGAAGGTGATCAGATGGCTCGGATCGCTGTCATGCTCGGCCAGATAGATCGCGGCATTCGCTGCGCGGCTTGAATAATCGTCGGTGGACCACTTGTCCATAAACGCCATGAAATGCAAATCAAGATTGATCTGACCCGCGTCGACCATCTTCTGCAGATCCTCATCAAGCTGGCGATGCAGATTGCCGCAGCCCGGGCACAGGAAATCCATGTAGATCGCAACAGTCGGTGCGCCTTCGACGGACTTGCCGTAGCCATCCTTCGAAATCAGCAATCCGCCCTTCTTATCGACGAGCTTAGGGGTGTTTTCGACTTGCTGCAGCTTGTCGTACGCTTCTTCCACGGTCTGGGTGGAAGCCTGCGTTTCGGTGTTCTTGTGCATGTTGTGATACACGGTGAACGCGCCGATCGCCACCAGGATCACCAGCACGGCCACCACGATGGCGCCGATGATGGTCTGCTGCTTGCGTTCCTTTTCCATTTGTTCGGCGCGGGCCTTCATGGCCGCGGCCTCAGCGGCCCTACGCTCGGCGCGGCTGGCGCGCTTCTGCGCATCCTTACTGTTCTGGGCCATCCACATTCCTTTCGATGTTCACATCACGATGCTGTGCACCATAGTAGTGTGGGCACGCTATTGCTGAATGAAGTATTTCGTAAAAGCTCACGTTGCCATACTACGTGCGATTATCTGATGTTTTTCTGATGATTGCAAACGTTTGCCGATTTTTGATTTTCGCTGCGTATTTCGTGAGATGGCGTCACTACATATCGTACGATTCGGCAGTGGTGCCGGATTTCGGGCGGCCGCGCAATGCGCCGGCACCCAATCGCAGCACCAATGCTCCCGGAGCGAGGGCGCATACCAGCCAGCCGATGGCGCAGCAACCGGCCTGGGCGACGCCGCTTTGCGAAACCGGCCCTTCAATCCAGGTCGGCAGCGGAATCGTGAATCCGAATATCGACGTATCAACCATGGCAAACGGCAGTTGCAGCGTGACTGTGGCAATCGTCAATCCTAATGCGGCGATGACCGCCATGATCAGTGCGCGTGGCACCGCATAACCCAGCCCCTTGAGCACATGCCAAGGCAGCGTGGCGGCGCGGGCGAACCAGTCGGAAGTCCTGCGGCTGCCCCCACGGCGGCCTTCGCGTTCCAGCTGCGCCTCCATATTGAATCCAATGGTGGCGAGCAACCAGGCCAGCAGCGCCCCCGCGATCAGGGCGATCCATGGCGAGAACAGGCCGCATGCGGCCACAGGAATCGCCATCAGCACGCAGAGGGGCACGCCTCTGCCTAGCAGTTCGCCGCGTTGCACGTCGGCCGGATTCGGCGGCTGCAGTACACTCTGCGGCACGTTCGGGTTGAGCGGCGCGGCCGGAGTGACCGGTGCGGTTGGCACGGCAGATGTTTGCATGTCTTGTGGCTGCGCACTTTGCGCCATTTCAACCGATGCGTTCGGTATTACGGCAGGAGGCCGCTGGTTGGCGATGCGCTGCAATGCAGGTTTGATGGCCGGGTCGATCTGTGCGGCCTCTTGAGCGGGATTCCAAGCGTCCTGGACCGGCATCACCCGCGTGGATTGCGGTGTATCTTGCGGCAGCACACTGGTATCCCCACTATTGACAGGCAGCACGCGCGTGCCGGTGCCAAGAGGAATGGTTGCGGTATGCGCGTTGATATCCATGACCGAGGTGCCGACATCGGGCGCATCGGCAATAACGGTATCGGTTATGTCAGCAATAACGGTTGCGCCGATTGCCTGCGTGGCCTCAACGAATTGCGGCAAGGTGCGCGTGCCGATGGCGTCTTCTCCCGTCACATGGTCTAACGCCCGCCAAAGCATTCGTGGATTGTCGGGCGATCCATCAAAAGGGAGCATCGCCTCCGACCCGGCACTATCGGCGGCATCCGAAGTATTCCCCGAAATCCAAGCTTGCGGATTCAACGCATCCAACGCAATCGCCTGCAACAACTCGTCTGGAGTGCAACGTTTCGTACGATCCGGATCCAACGCCGAACGGAACGCGGCCATGGTCCCAGCCGGCAATCCCGCCAAATTCGCGTTTCCCGCGGCAGCACGCTCCAATACCGCCATCATCGGTTTCGTGCCGAACACCGGCTCGCCAGTGGCGGCAAATGCCAGCACGCTCGCCACCGACCACCAATCGCTCATCTCATCGGATTCGGCACCGTCGATGATTTCCGGCGCGATGAATCCAGGCGTGCCCATCACCAATCCGGTACGAGTCACATGACTTTCGCCCTCGCCCATGGCAATGCCGAAATCCACCAATACCGGTCCGGTATTCGACACCATCACATTCGTCGGTTTGATATCGCGATGCACAATCCCGGCCGCATGCACGGCCTTCACCGCCTCGATCAGCTTGCGTCCCAACCGTTCCAAATCATCGCCCACATACCGGCCGTTGGTACGCACATCTTCACGTAGATTCTTGCCCTCGATCAGCTCGGTCACAATGAAGGCCAGAGCATCATCCAATTCCATATCCACAATGCCGCACACGCCCGGATGACGCACTTTCTGCAGCGCCATAGCCTCCCTACGCAGGCGCTCGCGTGCGGTCAGCTGATCGCGGGAGCGTTCGCTGGACGCATCGTCCTCGGCAAGGGAATCGCGCAAAATTTTCATCGCATACTGGTGTCCGCCGTCATCGCGCACGCGCCAGACCGATCCCATCGCCCCCGATCCAAGCCGGGAAATCAACGTGTATCCGCCAACGAGGTTGCCTGCCTCCAGATTCAATGCGCTTAAGTCGCTCATGGCACCCATGGTACTTGCCTTACGTAAGTTGCCGCTGGAACAGCTCGCTGTAGTGTGCCGAAAATATCGCAGGAATTGCGATTATGGAGTTGGAAGCGCAATGAAGATCGATGATTTCCGCAATCAAGGCAAGGATGTTGCAACAATCTGCGGATGAGCGCACATTGTGCCAGATGCATGCGCGCAACGGGATTATATGTGCACGAATGGTAGTTTTACATGCGCAGGTGGTATGCAGATTATGCACGCGAAACGACAGGCTGGGAAAAATCAGGGTGCTTTTTTCGCGGATTTTGGTGAAATCGAAACATCGACATGAAGAAGTGTCTTCACTTCTGGAAATTGCGTGACGCGGGGCAGCGTTGCATGATTTCTGGTTTCGATGAGGAAATCGGAGCCTGCATGTCGTTTGGTTATGAGAATCAAGGAGGAGGCAGACCATGCTGCAAATCAACATGGCTGACGTCATGAACGTTATCGGTTCGTTGACGCCGTACCTGATTGCGATTGGCGTGCTATTTGTGCTCGCGCTGATCATTACTTTTGCCGTCAACAAGAAGACGGTGAAGGAAGTGGCGACCCGTAAGATCATCCATTCCGAGTCTTGGCTTGTGGCTTTGGTCGGCATTGTCGTCGCGGTTTCCATGATGCTGTCCGGTCCGCTGTCGACGCTGCTCAACAACGCGACCATCACCAAGTACATGCTGTCTGACACCACTGTTTCCAAGGCCAACGAGCTGGCCAAGGAAGTGCAGTCGGAAGCCATCACCATGCTGAAGAACGATGATTCCAACCTGCCGCTGGCTAACAAGAAGGTCAACGTGTTTGGTTGGGGCTCCACCAACCCGGTATACGGCGGCACCGGCTCCGGCTCCATGTCTGACCAGTATGACACCGTTTCCCTGCTTGATGGCATGAAGGAAGCCGGCATCGAGACCAACGCCGACCTGACCAAGCTGTACACCGATTACCGTGCAGATCGCCCAGTTGTTGGCATGTGGGCACAGGATTGGACCCTGCCTGAGGTTCCGGCCGACCAGTATTCCGATTCCCTGATCTCCGATGCCAAGAGCTTCTCCGATGAGGCTGTTGTAGTGCTCACCCGCGTCGGTGGCGAGGGCGCTGACCTTCCGATGAACATGAAGGCCGAAGGCATCACCTATGAGAACAACTCCAAGGATTACGAGGACTTCAAGGACGGCGAAAGCTTCCTGCAGCTGAGCCAGACCGAGCGCGATATGCTCGACCTGGTCACCAAGAACTTCAACAAGGTCACGCTCGTCTACAACGGCGCCAACACCTTCCAGTTCGACTTCCTGAACGACTATCCGCAGATCAAATCCGTCGTGTGGTGCCCGCCTGCAGGCCAGACCGGCTTCTCCGCACTCGGTGACGTGCTTGCCGGCGATACCAACCCGTCCGGCAAGACTTCCGACACCTTCCTGAAGGATCTCACCCAGTCGGTGTCTTACAACAACTTCGGCAAGTTCGAATACACCAACATGGAAGACAAGGCCGCCAAGTACACGGGCTTCACTGGTGACGAAGTCACCGCCATCCCGGGCTTTGTGAACTACTCCGAAGGCATCTATGTGGGCTACAAGTTCTATGAGACCGCAGCGGCCGAAGGTGCCATCGATTACGATTCCATGGTTGCATTCCCGTTCGGTTACGGTCTGAGCTACACCACCTTCGAGCAGAAGCTCAACGATGTGACGTACAAGGATGGCAAGGTCACCGTTGATGTGACCGTCACCAACACCGGCGACACCGCTGGCAAGGATGTTGTTGAGGTCTACTACAACCCGCCGTACACCGAAGGTGGCATCGAAAAGGCCAGTGCCAACCTGGTTGGCTTCGAGAAGACCGAGAAGCTTGAGCCGGGCGCTTCCGAGGACGTGACCGTCGAATTCGAAGACGATGACATGGCTTCCTATGATTACAAGAATGCCAAGGCATACGTGCTCGAAAAGGGCGATTACAACATCTCCATCAACTCCGACTCCCACACTGTGATCGGCTCCAAGAAGATCACCGTGGACGACACCATCACCTACGACTCCGATTCGAACACCCACAATGGCGACCAGACCGTGGCCACCAACCAGTTCGATGATGCTGCAGGCGATGTGACCTACCTGAGCCGTGCAGGACATTTCGCAAACTACAAGGAAGCCACCGCCGCTCCGACCAACTTCGAAATGTCTGATAAGGCAAAGGAAACCTTCTACAACAACACCAACTACGATCCGTCTCAGTTCAACGACGATTCCGACGAGATGCCGACCACCGGTGCCAAGAATGGCCTCCGCCTGGCCGACATGTACGGCAAGGATTACGACGATGCTGATTGGGAGAAGCTGCTTGACGAGCTGACCTTCGACGATATGGACAACCTCATTGCCAACGGCGGCTACGGCACTCCGGCCGTCTCCTCCGTCGGCAAGATCCAGCTCACCGACGCTGACGGCCCGGCCTCGTTGAACAACAACTTCACTGGTGTTGGCTCCATCGGCTTCCCGGCTTCCACCGCATTCGCTTGCACTTGGAACAAGGATCTGGCCAAGCAGTTCGGCGAGATGATCGGCGATATGGCTCACGACATGCATGTTGCTGGTTGGTACGCTCCGGCTATGAACATCCACCGCAACGCATTCTCCGGCCGTACTTTCGAGTACTTCTCCGAGGATTCCCTGCTCTCCGGCGTCATGGCATCCAACGAGATCGCCGGCGCCAAGGAGAAGGGCGTGTACTCCTTCATGAAGCACTTCGCACTGAACGATCAGGAAACCAAGCGTACTGAGATGCTCTGCACCTGGACCAACGAGCAGGCCATGCGTGAGATCTACCTCAAGCCGTTCGAGATGAGCGTGAAGGAAGGCGGCGCACAGGCCGTGATGAGCGCCTTCAACTACATCGGCAACACCTATGCCGGTGGCAACAACGTTCTGCTGAACACCGTGCTCCGTGACGAGTGGGGCTTCAAGGGCTTCGTCCTGACCGATTATTTCGGCGGCTACGGCTACCAGAACGGTGATCAGGAAATCCGTAACGGCAACGATTCCATGCTGGCTACCACCTCCATCACCAACCACATCACCGACAAGTCCGCAACCTCCGTGAAGGCCATGCGTACCGCCGCCCACAATATTCTGTACACCGCCGCCAACAGCTGGCAGTATGCAGACGGTGAGCCGAAGGTCGCCACCCCGATCTGGAAGACCGCCATGTACGTGGCTTGGGGCGTGACCGCAATCCTGGTGATCGCACTTGAGGCTCTGGCTATCAAGCGCTACATGGATCGCAAGAAGGCCAAGGCTGAGGTCACTGCCTGATCTCACTTCCTTCTCACAGGTCAAAACATAACTGAATAACAATTGAAACAGCGAGAGCCGTCGACTTCCCTGAGTCGGCGGCTCTTGTTGTATTTCAGCGTGCGTGCCGTCGCAAGTGCAGCCAGGTTTCATGCTTCTTCGCGTCTCTTTTGTATTTCTGTTCTTTCTGTTCCGCTGGAATCATGATTTGCGATTGCATTTGGGTATTCATCACATGGGAATGAGATGTATATGGGTATGACACGCCGTTTATAGTTTGTTTTTGGTTCATGTAGGCGTTGTCTTCGGGGTCTAGACTGGCTGTACGGCTGTTCGGAGGCCTTTTTCGACACGCCGAGGGATGTGTTTATTTGCAACGGTTCCAGGGTATCTTTGGAAGGGTCGATTTGCGTGATCGGCGGGGTTCGTGTAAATTGACTCTTCGCTGCCGCTCGGCGAGTGGTTCCCCGGTTGGGGTGCCTCGAGGCGGGTGAGCGGTGGTGGTTTGAGAACTCAAGAGCGTATTTGTACTACTTCTTTATAGTCAATGA
>OLNT01001107.1_pt1 | contig 15535 bp, 10 predicted proteins | sample 1672641 | NCBI WGS metagenome assembly OLNT01 (sample SAMEA3136708, study PRJEB25190) | human gut metagenome
ATCGCGGCGGCCTGGCGCAAATCGTCGATACGACCGTTGGTGCACGAACCAATGAACACGGTGTCCACGGCGATGTCCTTGATCGGCATGCCTGGCTTCAAACCCATGTATGTAATCGCACGTTCGGCGGCGGCGCGCTTGGTGGCGTCGGCGATCTTGCCCGGCTCCGGCACGGAGGCGGTGATCGGCAGACCTTGGCCGGGGTTGGTGCCCCACGTCACATATGGACCGAGCTTGGTGGCGTCAATATCCACCACCTTGTCGAATACGGCATCGTCATCGGTCTTCAGCGTCTTCCAGTACGCCACGGCCTGATCCCACAGCTCGCCTTCCGGCGCGTGCGGACGGCCCTTCAGGTACTCGAACGTGGTCTCGTCCGGCGCGATCATGCCGGCACGCGCACCGGCCTCGATGGACATGTTGCACACGGTCATACGTTCGTCCATGGTGAGGTTGCGAATCGCCTCACCACGGTATTCGATCACGTAACCCTGGCCGCCGCCGGTGCCGATCTTGGCGATGATCGCCAGAATGATGTCCTTGGCCGTCGCGTCCGCGGGCAGCTTGCCGTTGACGTTGACGGCCATGGTCTTGAACGGCTTCAGAGACAGCGTCTGTGTGGCCATCACGTGTTCGACTTCGGAAGTGCCGATGCCGAACGCCAGCGCGCCGAACGCGCCGTGCGTCGACGTATGCGAATCACCGCACACGATGGTCATGCCCGGCTGGGTCAGGCCCAGAATCGGGGCGAACGCGTGGACGATGCCCTGATCGGCGTCGCCCAGCGGGTGCAGGCGCACGCCGAACTCCTTGCAGTTCTTCTCCAAAGTCGTCAACTGCAACGCGCTCGTCTCATCCGGGTTCGGGCGATCGATATCAACGGTCGGCGTGTTGTGATCCTCGGTGGCAATGAGCTGATCCACGTGACGCGGCTTGCGGCCGGCCAAGCGCAGGCCCTCAAACGCCTGCGGGCTGGTGACCTCATGCATGAGCATCAGATCGATGTACAGCAAATCAGGGGCTCCGTCGCTGCCCTTGCGCACCAGATGATCGGCCCAGACCTTCTCGGCCAGTGTCGTTCCCATAGTGATTCCTCCAAAAAATTCCGCGCGAGGCATTGTGTTCGCGCCTTGTTCGTGGTATTAGCCTATGTGCTTGCGATGGGCCCGGCCATGAGCATGCCGGATATTGAGATACGATCAAATGACGGCCTCAATATGACTCGGACCCGACTCGAACATGACCTAGTCATGACTCGGTTCCGCTCCAGACATGTCTCTTCGGCATCCACGAACGCCCTTTCAACTTCATGGCCACCCTGTGAGACACTTCCCCGATTTGCCATTTCACTATGTGAGATGGCATAATCGCCCTTATTATGACTGATTCCCGGGAAGAACCATTGAACAACAGCTTGACCAAGTCCGAGCCGGTTGAAGACACCACCGCCAAGGACGATGGGGAAATCCATTCCGGCGTTGGCGTCCTTGATAAAACTGTAAAGATTCTTGACGCACTGGAATCCGGCCCGTCTACGCTGGGACAGCTTGTGGCCGCCACCGGTCTCGCTCGACCGACCGCACATCGTTTGGCTATTGCACTGGAACGCCACCGTTTCGTACTGCGCGACCAGCATGGCCGATTCGTACTCGGCTCCCGTTTCGCCGAACTTGCCGCCGCAGCAGGCGAGGATCGTCTGCTGACCGCCGCCGGCCCGATCCTGCAGACCCTGCTCGATCGCACTGGCGAGTCTGCGCAGATTTACCGCCGCCAAGGCGATCAGCGCGTGTGCATCGCCGCTGTGGAACGCACCTCCGGCCTACGTGATTCCATTCCGGTGGGTGCCATGCTGTCGATGGAAGCCGGTTCCGCCGCCCAGATTCTTCTGGCTTGGGAGGATTCCGACCGTCTGCACCAGGGATTGCGCCACGCCAAGTTCACCGCCACCAAGCTGGCCGCCGTACGCAAGCGCGGCTGGTCCGAGTCCGTGAACGAGCGCGAAGAGGGCGTGTGCTCGATTTCCGCCCCGATCCGCAACGCCTCCGGCCAAGTCATCGCCGCCATCTCGATTTCTGGGCCGACCGGCCGCATGGGCGCCGCTCCCGGACGCCGCTATGCGCCGCTGGTGATGGCCGCCGGCAAGTACCTCACCGAGGCACTGGTCAAAGCCGTTCGCTGAAACATACCGGTCAATCCAACCGATAGCCCAACCGGCAGAAATCCCGCGAGGTATCCGTCGAGACGCGGGATTTCTGCCACTAATACACAGCGGAAGGCCCCCGAAACCCCGAATACTTCGCGCCGCTTCCCGCCTCTATCAGGAACAGTTACCTGAATAAACCGGACAGTTGACTCCATAGCGACGGCTTGCGCAGCAAATCATCGCCCTCACCCTCGCCAGGCGTGGTCTGGTTCACCGCATAGGTGTAGGCGCGTTTGGAACTGGGCTTGCCCACCAGTTCGCCAAACTCCAGCAATTGCGTACGCGGCTCGTAAGGGTGACGGATATCAAATTCGATCAATCGCGTGGCACGTTTGGCCGGAGCCGGTCCGTACGTATTGAATCCGCAGGTTGGCGTAGCGATAAGCAACAGACCCTCATGTTCGCCGACGAAACCGTTGCGATGATCATGACCAGCTACGACGCCGAAATACCCCTCGCGCAGCAATTCGAATTCGCCTGACGTATCAGGGCAGGATATGCCTTCTCCCAAATATCCGCCGGGCTGGGTTTGCAATTCGTCCAGCACGTAGTAGGTATCGGCGTGCGAACGATAGCCCTGCATGGCAAACGCCGCGTTGGCCGCCACCGGCTTCAGCACGTTGTAATACTCGGGCATCGGCATGTGCTGGAACACCATTGATTTCGCACCGATACGGTCGGGCACGGCGTTCAGGAAGGCGAGCGCTGCGGGCGATGGTGCGCCGAAGCCGCCGCCATGCACGTAATCGCCGGAGTCAAGAATGACCAGACCCAGCACATTGCGCGTATGGTCAACGTCCATAACCGGCAGCGCGAAGGTGCCTGGTTCACCGGAACCCACTGCGGATGTGGGGGAAGACACAGCAGAAGGCACAACAGCATCGGCACCAGCATCGTCAACGACGCCCAACGTATCAGCCTTCGCGGTAATCCCCGCACCGGAGCCAGTGGCACCAGACGGCGTCTGCACAGCGCCACCCGCTCCACAGGTATATGCAATCTGGTTCGGCAAGGTCTCACTCGGCGGATTGACACAACCGGGGAACTCACGATAGATACCGTCCAGTTCCGCATTGCTTAGCCCGCATTGGAAATCATGGTTGCCATACGTCACAGCCCACGGAATGCCGCGCGCCGCCAACGGCTCAGTGAACTGGCCAATGGCCTTGCGCACCAGCGCTCGGGTATGGTTCAGCGCGGATTCGGCAATAGGTTCGTCACACCAGCGACGTTTACGGAATGAATCGGCGAACGCCGGATCGTAGCCGGCGATCTGGTTGCCGGAGAAAATCACCAGATCAGGCCGTGTGGCATCAAGGCTGGCCTCAATCAGGGTGATGGTGTCTTTGGAGACTTTCGGCCCATCCTGAATGTCGGCAATCTGCAGCACGCGGAACTTGCCGGAATAGTGGAATTGCAGTCGTCCGAGACGCGCAGAGATAGAGACCGGACGGCCGTCTTCGGCATCGGCCGGCTTGATACGAGGTTTCGACGACATCCCCTCTGGCGTACGCTGTGTTTCCGTCATGCCCTCCACTGTACACACAAACGAAAAGGCCCGCCGGAGCGGGCCTTTTCTACAAGTTCAACTACTGGAGCAGAATCTCTGCACAACATCATCGTTGTAACGGTAAGTCTTTCCAATGCCCGTCCAACGTAACAGTCCTCGTGACCATACACTATTTGTGGGCTCTGCTCTGTTCAGTTGTTCTTGTACCTCATAATCTATTCATCACTCCCGTTTCTCGCAACCTGCAGAGAGTCGTTGTGCGTTTTTTATCACAACTGTTCAATCGCACTTTCTGGCTATCGGAAAACGAGCTGAACCGTTCACATCGAACCCGTCCGATGTTCGATTTCGTTCGTTTCACCGCCGCTCACGGCGTGTCGCGAGCGACGCTAGCACACTCAAAACCAACCAACACCGAACTAACATGAACACCCGTTGAATTCTGGCGCGTTCAGTCGTTTTCCGGCCACGCCAAAGCTTACGATATAAGCTATGGCACAGATATTTGACGCACCCTCGAAGGCAATTCTGCGCAGCCAAATCGCAGAGCATATTGCCGAAAACGACAACAACGACCGCCGCGTCGATCAGGAAGGCGAGGCACCGCTGCCCAAGGACCGTTTCTTCGACCGCGAGCTCAGCTGGCTCAAGTTCAACCAGCGCGTGCTCGAATGTGCGGAGAACGAAGACATGCCCCTGCTCGAGCGCGCCAACTTCGCCGCGATCTTCGCCTCGAACCTTGACGAGTTCTTCATGGTCCGCGTCGCCGGCCTGAAGCGCCGTATCGACTCGGGCATCGCCGTGCCGTCTGCCGCCGGCCTGAGCCCGCGTCAGCAGCTGCGCGCGATCAGCGAGACCGCACACCGTCTGCAAGACGAGCACGCACATTACACGATCGACACCATTCTGCCGGAATTGGAGAAGGAGCGCATCGTCCTGCTGACGTGGGACAAGCTCACATCCTCCGAGCAGGAGCGCCTCTCGCGCTACTACCGCCAGCAGGTGTTCCCGGTCCTGACGCCGCTCGCCGTGGATCCGGCCCACCCGTTCCCCTACATTTCCGGCGGTTCCATCAACCTGGCCGTGATTGTGGAGAACCCGGCCTCCGGCAAGTCGCACTTCGCCCGCGTCAAGATCCCGGGCAACCTGCCGCGCCTGGTGCCGGTGGACGACATGACCGATGAGGAGTCCAAGGACGAGCGTTACGGCTTCATCGCCATGGAAAAGCTCATCGCCGCGCATCTGGAATCCCTGTTCCCGGGCATGATCATCAAGGAGGCCCGCTCCTTCCGCGTGACTCGTAACGAGGACATCGACGTGGAAGAGGATGACGCCGAGAACCTGCTCAACGCCATGGAGAAGGAGCTGCTGCGCCGCCGCTTCGGACCGCCGATCCGCCTGGAGATCACGGACACCACGAGCCCCTTCCTCTCCCAGCTGCTCGCCGACCAGCTCGGCGTGAGCCAGGACGAGGTATACCGTCTGCCCAGCCCGCTGGACCTGACCGTGCTCTTTGAGCTCGGCAGCGTGGACCGCCCGGACCTGAAGAACCGTCCGTTCGTGCCGACCACGAACCGTCAGATCGCCGAGGTCGAGTCCTCCCGCGCACAGGATATTTTCGCTGCCATCCGCGAGCGCGACATCCTGCTGCATCACCCCTATGACTCCTTCTCCACTTCCGTGCAGGCCTTCCTTGCGCAGGCCGCCGCGGACCCGAAGGTGCTGGCCATCAAGCAGACCCTGTACCGCACCAGCTCCAACTCGCCGATCATCGACGCCCTGATCGACGCCGCTCATGCCGGCAAGCAGGTGCTGGCTTTGGTGGAAATCAAGGCTCGTTTCGACGAGGACGCCAACATCGCGTGGGCCCGCAAGCTCGAACGCGCCGGCGTGCACGTGGTGTACGGCATCGTGGGCTTGAAGACCCACTGCAAGCTCATCGAGGTCGTGCGTCAGGAAGCGGACGGTCTACGCCGCTACTGCCACGTAGGCACCGGTAACTACAACCCGAAGACCGCGCGACTGTACACCGATCTGGGTCTGCTGACCTGCGACCCGGTGGTCGGCCAGGATCTGACTCGTCTGTTCAACCAGCTCTCCGGTTACGCGCCAAAGTCCAGCTTCCACCGTCTGCTGGTGGCCCCGCGCACCGTGCGCACCGGTCTAATCCAGCGCATCCGCCGCGAGGAGGACGCCGCCCGCGCCGGCAAGGAGGCCTGGATCAAGATCAAGGTCAACTCCATCGTGGACGAGAAGACCATCGACGCCTTGTACCGTGCCTCTCAGGCCGGCGTGAAGATCGACATCGTCGAACGCGGCATCTGCGCTCTGAAGCCCGGCGTTCCCGGCCTGTCCGAGAACATCCGCGTGCGTTCGATTCTCGGCCGCTTCCTGGAGCACTCCCGCATCTACGCCTTCTGCAACGCGGACGGCCCGCAGATCGGCGAGGGTCCGGCTTCCGGCCCGGAGGTCTACATCGGTTCGGCTGACCTCATGCACCGTAACCTTGACCGCCGTGTGGAGGCTCTGGTGCGTGTCACCGCCCCGGAGCAGGTCGACGGGCTCATCAAGTACGTGGACCTGCAGATGGCCGACTCCACCATGAGCTGGCACATGCAGCCCGACGGCACGTATGTGCTGCACACCAAGGACGACGAGGGCCGCCCGCTGGTCGACAGTCAGGAATATCTGATTCGCAAGCACCAGCGCCGCCCCAATTCGCACAACTGATTTCATTCGATGCTCCCTGTCAGCACGAGCTGACTGAGGGTGGTTACGATGCCCGGCTCCTCTTTCGAGAGGATGCCGGGCATCGTTGTTCAGCGCGCAAAAACTACGTAGCAGCGGTCCAACGTGACCTACAATACAAGAGATGGGTACGAACAGTATGAGACGAATCGTGGAAGCCGCCGGCGGTATTCTGTACCGGTGGAAGGATGATGCCGAGCCGACGCAGGCATCGTCTCCATCAGCGAAATCCAATATTGCCACCGATGGCACCATCATCGCGAATACCGCGGATTCTGACGGCAAGGCCACGGCAGCACCCGGCGCATCGGACGCGGCTTCCACCCCGGACCCGGCGCAGGCCGACAGCCCAGCCACAGCGGACAACGTACTCAACCGCATCGAACTGTGCATCGTGCATCGCCCGAAATACGACGACTGGAGCTGGCCGAAAGGCAAGGTCGACCCAAACGAATCACACCGGCATGCCGCCGTGCGCGAGATCGGCGAGGAATCGGGCCTGTCCGTGGAACTTGGCCCCTATCTGGGCGACATCGAGTACCCGCTGTCCGAAGAAGGCAGCAAACAGCGCCATACCAAGGATCGGTCGGCGGATACCAAGCATATCCAGTTCTGGATGGCCACGCCGATCAGCGCCATCGACAACCTGCGGCGTACCCATGCGTTTGGCCCGGTGCATCGGGCGGACATCGGCGAAATCGACGAAGTTTTGTGGCTGACGCCGGCCGAGGCCCGCAAGAAGCTCAGCCATTCCACCGATAAGGACATCCTCGCGCTATTCGTTGATCGGGTGCAGGAGGGCGCGCTTGACGCCGTGCCGGTGATTATCGTGCGCCACGGCAAAGCGGAAGCGCGCAAGCTGTGGAAGGGTTCGGACGCGAACCGTCCGATCACGCCGCGCGGCGCGGCTGCGGCATACGCGCTGAACCGCGAGCTGGCGTGTTTCAATCCGACCCGACTGGCCACGTCGCCTTGGGTGCGCTGCCAGGAGACGTTGGAGATGTTCGCGTGGCAGACCGGACGAGACATGGTTCATCTCGATCCGCTCACCGAAGATGCATACGCCGCTGCGCCGGACACCGCATGGGAGTGTCTACTCAGCGAAATCGAGTTCGCACTTGAGCGCCGTCAGCCCATAGCGATATGCATGCACCGGCCGGTGATTGGTGGTATGTTCGGACACCTGCGCAGCATGTGCGTTACGCCGTCTCTGAGCAAACGCCTGATCGCCAAGACACCGTTCATGCCGACCGGCACGGCGGTGGCGCTGTTCGTCACTCCGACGCCTCATGGTCCCAAAATCATCGATATTCAGAAGGTTCAACCGCTTGTCTACTAGACCCGCATTTCCTGATTCATCCAACTCCTCGGCCGCTGCCGCTGCAGCTCATGCCGCGCACAATGGTGCCGCCGGCAGTCTGGGCCCGGGCTTCGGCTCGTTGCGTGCGGCCGGAGCGGCATTCGGACCTGCTCGCATGGGTTCTTCACGCCCCTCGCGCCCGGCTCAGCTCGACCCGGCTGTGGCCGATGGATTGGCCGGCGGCATGGACCCGCAAGCGTTGAGCGAGATGAGCCATCTGTCCGCTGCCGCATTGCTGGATCGTGTGCGCCATAGCGAAGACCCGACGGTTGTCGAGCGCGTGCTCACGTTGGTGGAGACGGTCGGCGTGGATGAAATCGCCGAACTATGGAGCGATGCCGAGCCGGATTCGCTGCCTGGTGTGCTGTGGCGACTGTATATGTTGCGTACGTGGATGCGATCGAATCGCGACTCGATCGCGCATCTGTGGCGCTTGGGTGAGCCGGTGGCCACTACCGCCTCCGCCATCGCCGGCGTGGATCAGGCTCCCAGTGAAGATGACATCGTGCGATTGGCCGATTCGATTCTCTCCGGTGCTTTTGTGGGCGATTTTGCCGTGGCGCTTGAGCGTGCGGCGGCGTTTACCGATGTGGTGGCGTTGGGCTTGCGCGTGGAGGCGCGGCGCATGGTGACCCGGGCCGAGGCCAACGGCGCCTTCTCCTCGGATGCCGATGAGAAGGCCGTGCGCACCAAAGCCGCCCGCCTTATGCACACCGCCGGCAGCCTCATGGCCACCGCCAAGGATTTCCAACACGGTGCCAACCTCTGGCGTCGCGGACGGTTGGAGTAACCCCGCTCCAGGCTCCCTCTGATGAGGGAGCTGTCACGGGCGATGCCCATGACTGAGGGAGAAACCCACCAACCGCACCCCAACAATCAGCTACCGGCCAACGCCACCCCTTCCCCGGCGCGGCGAGACCCATCGCAAGCTATACTAAGTATCCGCGTCGGACCGTGCTTAAGCCCCGGGCTCCATTTTTTGCCGCCGCGAGCGGCCCTTGCGCCGACAGGCGCTTTCGCGGTTCGGCGCTTCTTTTCTTTTACCAGATTCACGCCCCGAGCGTTGCGATGGGCACGACCAGTATGCCGTCATTGCGGCGATAGGCCTTCCCACCTCGGCCGGTAAGGAACATCATGAATTCGGGGTCTCGGACCTGAGCCATGGGATTGCCGCAGATTTTGTTGCGGAAGGATTTGAGCTTATCCGCATTGTCATCGTTCACCTTAAGGTCACTGAGTTTTATTTCGATGGCACCCCACCTGCCGTCAGACAACTCGATAATGACATCAACTTCAAGCCCCTTGTCATCGCGGTAATACGCAATGCGATTCCCGGCACCCGGCATAGCCGACAGATATACATTCAAATCACGAATGCACAGCGTTTCAAACAGATCGCCGAGCGTCTGTGTATCGCGCATCAGAGTATTCGGCGCGGCACCTAAAACCGCAGCAGGCAACGAAGGATCCACGAAATATCGCTTGGGCTTGATTCGCACACGACTCTTTGCGCGGAGTGGCGGTTCCCAACCCTCCAAATCCGTCAGAAGGTACAAGTCCTTGAACATTTCCAAATAGCTCTTCACCGTCTGCGTATCCGGCTCACGCCGCTCATCGCCATATGCCATATCCGCAGCCAGCGTCGCATATTTTGGTGCCTGCGAGATGTTCACGGCAAGAGCTCGCATCAAAGCTCGTGCAGTTTCAGGATTCTTCTTCATCTTCGGCACGCTGATATCCAGCACACTTGCGATATATTCGCCCGGGATTTCCAAGGCGAATTCATCGTCTAGCTCAAGATTCGCGGGCCATCCGCCACGGCAACACCATCTGGCGATGTCTTCGATACTCGTATTGCATTCGGCAGGCTCGAATTTCCCCTCGAACAAATCGGATAGGCTGACCGCGCCCGTGGATTCTCCGGATTCAGCCAAGCTCATGGGCCACATGCGCAGACGAGCAATGCGACCAGTGCCGCTGTGATGAATGGCGTCACGATCCTTTGGAATAGCCGAACCTGTAAGAATCAGCTGCCCCTTGCGGTTCGCATTGTCATCTATATGGCGACGAGCGGCATCCCAAATTTGCGGTACATCTTGCCATTCGTCCACCAGATGGGGCTCCTCCCCCATCAGCACCAATGCAGGATCAGTTTGGGCGGCCGCGAAAACTGCCACATCATCCAGACGATCAACGCTTCGAGACCGGGAGAGCGCGGTCCATGTCTTGCCGCACCATTTCGGCCCAACGATTTCCACTGCACCGAACGCCTTGAGCAGTTTACTTAATCTGCCATCTACCACGCGTGAACGATAATCAGGCCTGGTCAAGGTACCATCGCGACCACTCAAATCGTTCATATTGCAGCCTTTCCCAGTTCTATCGTTCTAACAATATAGATTTTACACCAGTTTCATTCCCGATTTTACACCTATCTCATTCCCGGTTTTACACCAGTTTCATTCCCTGTTTTACACCGTGTTGTTTTTTACGCTTTACCCTCTCAGAGGTATCAGAGGCAGATCTCGGCACGGACAGGGCATTGTCCTGCTGCAACTGGCCTATCGCAGCAAAAAGTCGAATCACCCACAAATCCAATCCGATAAGCAAGCCGCGCCATTACCAATTCGGCAGGTCGGCAAACTTGGACTAGGCTGGGAATCATGGAACTCCATGTTTTGAATCATCCGCTGGTCGAGCACAAGCTCACCGTGCTGCGCGACAAGAACACCCCCTCCTCCACCTTCCGCGAGCTCGTCTCCGAACTCGTGATGCTTGAGGCCTACGAGGCCACCCGCAACCTGTCCGTGGTGGCCGCGCCGATCGAGACGCCGGTCGCCCCGATGACCGGCAAGAAGCTCGCCTCCCCGCGCCCGATCATCGTGCCGGTGCTGCGCGCTGGCTTGGGCATGCTCGACGGCATGACCCGCCTGATTCCGACTGCTGAAGTCGGCTTCCTGGGCATGAAGCGCGACGAGGAGCACCCCACCCAGCAGGTGACGTACGCGAACCGTCTGCCCGAGGACCTGTCCGGCCGCCAGTGCTTCCTCATCGACCCGATGCTCGCCACCGGCGGAACGCTGGTCGCCGCCACGCACTACCTGGCCGAGCGCGGCGCCAAGGACGTGACCGCGATCAACATCATCGCGGCCCCCGAAGGCATCAAGTACGTCGAGGAGCACATCGACCCGTCCATCGACTTCAAGGTCGTGGTGTGCGCGGTCGACGAACGTCTTAACGACAAGTGCTACATCGTGCCGGGACTCGGCGACGCCGGTGACCGTCTCTATGGCGTAATTGACTGATTTCCCTGGCTCCCCTCCCCGAGGGGAGCCAACATAACGGAACATCTATGCAAATCGACATTATTGCGCCGGGGCGCGTGAAGGAGCGTTACCTTCGCGACGCCATTGACGAGTATTCCAAGCGACTTTCGCGCTACTGCAAGCTCAACATCATTGAAGTGGCAGATGAGAAAACGCCTGACCATGCCTCCGAAGGCGTTGACCGACAGATCAAGGCCAGAGAAGGCGAACGCATCGCCAAGCATCTGAAGGACGGCGCGTTTGTTATTGCCCTTGCCATCAATGGCAAGCAGCTGTCCAGTGAAGAATTGGCCGCCAAAATCAACGACCTTGGATTGCGTGGCACCAGCCATATTCAGCTGGTCATCGGCGGTTCAATCGGCCTTGACGACGCGATTCTGCGTCGTGCTGATTTTCTGCTGAGTTTCTCGAAGATGACGTTCCCGCATCAGCTTATGCGCGTGATTCTGCTGGAGCAGATCTATCGCGCTTATAAAATCAACGCTGGCGAGCCGTATCACAAGTAAAACGCCATACCTCATGGGGCGGGAAATCCCCCATGGGGCGGTAATTGCCCCATGAGGCGGCAAAATCCTCATGGGGCGGTATGCCAAAATGGCTTAATTCCGCGGTTTCACATATTCTTCAAACCGCCCCATGGGCAAGTTACCGCCCGATGAGCCTGTAACCACCCCATGGGCGCATCAATAACGCCCTCAACCTCACACTGCGTCGGGGACGAACGCTTCGAAGATGTGGCGGTCGAAGTAGGGGGCGCACTGGGCGAGTTCATCGCTGCTGCGCACGGTCCATGAAACCGGCATCGCACCCATCGAACGAGCGAGCTTGACTTGCGGCGAAGCGCCACCGGTCCAGTCATAAGCCACGAAATCAGGACGAGACAGCCAGTCGAACGCCAGTAAGCCGGCGGCCCATTCAGCCGCACCATTCTTGCTCAGCTTCGCCGGCCAGCTCAGCTGACCGCGGCACACCTCAGGGTGATGCTCCTTGTACCAATTCACCGCGCCCGGGTGGAAGGATTCGATCACGTACGGGCCGTCATACGCCTCAAGCAAGGCGTGGCCCTTTTCCATGAGCTCTTCGCTACGCTCATCCCAAGCCCTGTTGTTGCTGAACTTGTATTCCACAATCAGCGGAGCCCGGCCGGCCACCACGTCCAGCACATCGGAGAACAGCGGCACATGCTGGTAGTACCCCTTCGGCGCGGCGGACGGCGTGACCACCAGCGGCGGGTTCGCGTCGGCACCCGGCAACGGTTCGGCCTTCAAATCGCCTGACTCGCCGTTCGGGAAGAGCGGAATACGGGCGAGTTCGTCGTAAGTCAGGTCTTCGATGCGGCGCGGATCGCCGGCCACGCGCAACAAATCGGCGTCATGGACCACGACCACTTGGCCGTCGAGCGTAAGCTGCACGTCGAGTTCGATGCCATAGCCAGCCTCGCAGGCGGCGGCGAACGCGGCCAGCGAGTTTTCGGGAGCAATCGGACCGGTCATATCCGCACTGCCGTAGCCGGCCTTGACAGCCATGCGACGGGCAAGCGACACATAATCATCGTTTTCGGCGATGGATCGCTCAGTGGTATCGGCTTGGGCGCTAACCGGATTATCCCCACCATAATCAGCGATATCGGTATAGCCGACCAAACCAGAACCCGCATCATGCAAGCCACGATGGGCATACCATACCTCCGGAATGGAGGGCACGAAATTACGACGCTTGTCATTGAACGTGCGCGGGGCCACGGCCCACACGGCAGCACCGGCGGCGGCCACGCCTGCCAGCGCCACGTTTCTCCAGAGCTTCGACGACATTGGAATCCTTCCTGTTGGGCTGCCTCTAGCCTAACGCTTCTGCCAGCCATTGTGGAGTGGTTGGATCATCCGGTTTCAGCGCGCGGTCCAGGTGGTTGGCGCGCAGTGGCTCCCAGCTGAAATCTGCCAGCAGATCGGCGGGTTTGCAAGGAATTGGAGTGGGTTGCAGACGCAGCAGCCAGGCGCAGTATCCGATGATTTGCTCGGGGGTTACGTTGCGGGCGCGCAAGGCTCCCATATCCAGCGAACGTTCGCGCTTGGCTAAACGCCGGCCGGCCGCATTGTCGATAAGCGGCAGGTGCGCATACTCGGGGTGCTCGGCGAGAGGCTTTTCCGTGTTGCCGCATTCCGGCTCAAAGCCGCCAGCCAACAGACACTGGCGAATCCACATTTGCAGCGCGGTGGAGCGCAGCAGATCACGGCCGCGCACGATATCATCAACACCCATATCGAGGTCATCCACGACCACGACCAGTTGATAGCCGAACAGTCCATCGGCTCGGCGAATCACGGAATCGCCTACCTCGCGGGCCAAATCGTAGTGCTGTGGACTATAGACACGGTCGTTAAAGCATGCGACACCATCAACGATTCCGGCATCGCCCTGCTGTTCCGGCGGCACGGCTCCCGACAGCGCAGCGGAATCGTCAGGCACTGTACGTTGCTTTTCTCCCGCTGCCGATTCCGGCATGGCGATACGGATGGAATGCTGGTCGCCGCGAACCAAACGGGCACGGACCTCGTCGGGATGGTCGTGCAGCAGGCGGCGGCACGTGCCGGGGTACACCATGAAGCCGTCGCCCTCGTTGGGGGCCGAGGCGGCGCGAATGTCGGCACGCGAGCAGAAACAGGGGTACAGCACACCTTGCGAGCGCAGGCATTCGAGAGCGTATTCGTATCGTTCAGTGCGCTGGGATTGGAACATCGGTTCGCCATCCCAGTCGAGGCCGAGCCAATGCAGGTCATCCATCATGAGCTGGTCCGCACCGGCGACCACACGCGGCTTGTCCACGTCCTCGATACGCATCAGCATGCGGTCGCCACGCGAGCGGGCCGAAAGCCATGCACCCAACATGGCGTACACGTTGCCGATATGCATGCGCCCCGACGGCGTCGGCGCGAATCGTCCAGTCACTGGCCCTCCTCGTATGAAGTTCAGCACCATGGTAGCGAAAAGGCTCTCCTCCTCAGAGGAGAGCCAATATAGTGAAGCTCGCCAGCCCGAACTCCCCTCAGTCAGCTTCGCTGACAGCTTTGCTCAGAGAGGGGAGCCAGTGATTGTCACTTGTCTTCGGTGACGTTGTCCACGCTCACGTCCGGATTGTCGGAGACAATCTGGTCGCTCGCCCAAGCGGAGAGCTCCAGATGTTCGCCGCCGGTCTGGTCGACGAGCACGGTGTCACCGTCGTGGACCTTGCCGGCCAGCAGCATACGGGCCAGCTGGTCGCCCACTTCGGTCTGTACCAGGCGGCGCAGCGGACGAGCGCCATAAGCCGGGTCGTAACCGGTGTTGGCCAGCCATTCGCGAGCCGAGTCGGTGACGTCCAGCGTGATGCGGCGATCGGTCAGACGCTGGGACACGCCAGCCACCTGGATATCCACGATGCCGCCAAGCTCCTCGCGCGTAAGCGGGTGGAACATGACGATGTCGTCCAGACGGTTCAGGAACTCCGGCTTGAAGTTCATGTGGACAGCGTCCATCACGGCCTTTTTCTTGGCGTCGGCGTCCATGTCCTCGTTCACGAGGAACTGCGAGCCGAGGTTAGAGGTCATAATCAGGATCGTGTTCTTGAAGTCCACGGTCCTTCCCTGGCCATCGGTCAGGCGACCATCGTCAAGTACCTGCAGCAGCACGTCGAAGATCTCCGGGTTGGCCTTCTCGACCTCGTCGAACAGCACCACGGAATACGGGCGACGGCGCACGGCCTCGGTCAGCTGGCCGCCCTGCTCGTAGCCCACGTAGCCCGGCGCCGCGCCAATCAGGCGCGAGACCGAAGCCTTCTCCATGTATTCGGACATGTCGATGCGGACCATGGCCTTCTCGTCGTCGAACAGGAAGTCGGCGAGCGCCTTGGCCAGTTCGGTCTTGCCCACACCGGTGGGGCCGAGGAACAGGAACGATCCGGTCGGACGGTTCGGGTCGGAGATGCCGGCACGCGAACGGCGCACCGCGTCGGACACGGCGGCGATGGCTTCCTTCTGGCCGATCACACGCTTGCCGAGGTAGTCCTCCATGTGCAGCAGCTTCTCGTTTTCGCCCTGCATCAGGCGGCCGACGGGAATGCCAGTCCAGTCGGAGACGATCTCAGCCACCGAGTCGGCGTCCACACGGTCCGGGACCATCGGCTCATCGGCCGGGTTGGCCGCGCTGGCATCAGCAGATTCAGCATCCGCGCTCTCCGCGGCGGCAAGCTCCTTCTGAATGGACGGAATCTCGCCGTACAGAATCTTCGAGGCCTCCGCCAAGTTGCCTTCACGGGTATACTTATCCGCCTGCACGCGCAGGTCGTCGAGCTTGGCACGCAGGTCGCCGACCTTGTTGTGGCCAGCCTGTTCCGCATCCCAACGCGCCTTGAG
>OLNT01001137.1_pt1 | contig 15330 bp, 7 predicted proteins | sample 1672641 | NCBI WGS metagenome assembly OLNT01 (sample SAMEA3136708, study PRJEB25190) | human gut metagenome
GCACGCCGCCAGCGTTCATCCTGAGCCAGGATCAAACTCTCTGATAAAATGTTTGATTCACTCAAGATAACAACTAGCTATCTCTCGTTTTACTGTTTATAAAAAGTTCATTCTGTTGAATGATGATTCTTAAAGAATTTTCGAGAATCGTATGTGTTTCACTGTTTAGTTATCAAGGTTCTTTGTTTGTCTGTCTCTCAGACAGCTCGTTTACTTTATCACATTCACCAGCGCCTGTCAAGTACTTTTTTAAGTTTTTTTCGAGGCATTTTTTGATGTCTGTGTGTCGCTCTCAAGCGACTTGTTTACTCTATCACATGTTCGTTTCTTTGTCAACAATTATTTTTGTTTTTTTCAAAACTTTTCAAATTGTTTATTCAGAAGAAACAATTCCTTGCGACAGCTTAGTTAGAATACCACTATAAAAAGAATCTGTCAACAATTTTTTTGAACTTTTTTTATTTTTTTGTGTTATACTTAATAAACAGCCCTGAATCAGGCTTTATAAAAAACATCTTATACTATAGAAGAAAGAGGTCATTTATCTTGAAATCTCAATCTAGTCCTTCAACTGCAAATACAAATGCCGGCAATCCATTAGGCATTGCTCCAACCGGCCGCCTTCTTGCTAAATTTGCAATCCCAGCTATCATCAGCATGCTGGTCAATGCTCTCTATAATATAGTAGACCAGATTTTTATCGGTCAGGGTGTCGGCATGCTCGGAAATGCTGCCACAAACATCGCATTTCCAGTCACAACCATTTCAACCGCCGCTGCACTGCTCCTCGGAATCGGCGGTGCATCTAACTACAATCTTGAAATGGGAGCTGGAAGAGAACGAAAAGCAAGCGAGATTGCAGGAAGTGCATTATCGACACTTGTTATTATAGGTACAGCCATTGCCGCAGCGATTTTAATCTTTTTGAAACCACTGCTTATCTTTTTTGGCGCAACAGATAATGTGATGCCTTACGCAATCGATTATGTAGGCATTATTGCTATCGGACTTCCATTCTTCACCTTATCCGTCGGCGGCAACCACCTGATTCGTGCTGACCGCAGTCCCACTTATTCTATGGTCTGCACTCTGATCGGAGCGATCATCAACACAATTCTTGACCCACTGTTTATCTTTGGTTTCAAATGGGGAATCAAGGGCGGTGCATGGGCTACTGTCATCGGCCAGTTTATTTCTGCCATGCTGGTTGTACTTTATTTTGCAAAATTTCGCCATATGCATCTGGAAAGAAATATGTTTAAGCCTCAGCTGATCCACCTCAAAGCAATCTCTTCGCTTGGACTTGCTTCGTGCATCAACCAGATTGCAATTGGTGCTGTCCAGATTGTAATGAATAACACTCTTCGTTATTACGGAGCGTCTTCTGTTTATGGAAGTGATATCCCGATTGCATGCGTTGGGATTGTGTCAAAAGTAAATATGGTTTTTCTTGCGATCTGCATTGGAATTGCCCAGGGTGCACAGCCTATCTGGGGCTTTAACTATGGAGCTAAAAAATACGACCGTGTTCGTCAGGCATATCGTTATTCTGCAACGGCATGTACGATCATTGCCACATTCTTTTTCCTGTGCTTCCAGATCTTTCCACATCAGATTATCAGCATGTTTGGCGGCGGAAGCGATCTGTACTTTAAATTCGCAGAAAATTATCTGAGGATTTTTATGCTCCTGACTTTCGCAAATGGTATCCAGCCGATGTCCTCCGGATTTTTTACTTCTATAGGAAAGGCTGGCCTCGGTATCATCATGTCTCTCACCAGACAGGTGATCTTCCTGCTTCCATTGATCATTATCTTTCCTATGTTTATGGGAATTGATGGCGTTATGTATGCAGGACCGATTGCCGACGCAGCTGCATTTGTACTGGCGGTTGTTTTTGCCCGCAGAGAACTTGGAAAAATGAAAAAAGCATAACTTTCCATATTTCAAAAGAACAACAAAAGCTGTATTTCAGGTTTTCGCCTGCTAATACAGCTTTGGCTTTAAAAATCTATTATTCACAGATATATTCTTCTATTTCTGTTACTCGGTTCCCCTTCTGTTCCTTCCATATCATAAGATACAGTTTATAATTCAAAGAATCACGCGCAATCGTAAAAGGTTCTTCTCTCAGAAGATCTGCACGAATTCCCTGGCTCTTCAACTCCCTCTGACGCTGTTTTGCTCTTTCCAATGCTTGCTGATACTTCCGTTCCATATCATCTCCAAAAAATCTTCTTGGATAATCTGCCGTTGCCTGCTGCAGTCTCTCTGACAACAGATCTACAATTCTGCTGTGCTTCGTCTGATGCAGCATAACTGCAAGTCTCTTCGCCCAGAATTTCGCAGGATGCTTTCTATAGAATTCTAACATTTTCAGTAAAGAAGTATCCTCACATTCCGCTGCCAGTTCTTTCATATAAACAATTGCTTTTTCAGAAGGTATCCAGGGATTTTCTCTGGGCACGATATATTTCTCCGGTACTGCCGGATAGCAGCAATAATTTAATGGTGGAAATTCTACAAGTGCCGCCAGTTTTATTTCTTCTTCCGTGCAATATGCCTCACCAAGATAATCATATTTATCCCTGAGAATCGCAAGGCGATACTCCAATTGTCGCAAATATTCATAGTCTTTTACCCAGAAATGACCAGTATATGCATATTCATACAGATGGACTTCCAATTCCAGATCCTCAAAAAACAATGTCAGCACTGTATCATCCTGTTTTATGACAAGTACAAATCTGCCATCCTGCCTGGCCATGGATGCCTGCAGTTCTCCCTGATAATCGCTGTGATATTCCCCCGTCATACGAACATTTCGAAAAACCAGAAAGCTCTCAACCGCATCATTCATCAGATATACCAATGGAATATCCATACTGGCCGATGCCTTATCCGATATTCTTCCCGATTCTGTCCGTATCTTCTCCGGAATGAGCAGTTCAAATTGATCCTGTTCCAACAACTGTGCCAGTTTTTCCAAAGTTTCTTCTGTCATTTTTCTCCTAACATTCTCTAATACTTCTATTCCCTGCTTTTATATTTTACCAAAAATCAGCTGATCTGCCATTTCACATGGCTTCCATTCTCATCTTTGTTTACGAGCAACTGATCTTCAATCTCCTGCTTCAGTTCTGACACATGAGAAATAATTCCAATCAGTCTGGAACCTTCTGCCATTTCCTGCAACACACGAACCGCCTGATTGCGTGAATGTTCGTCCAGTGAACCAAAGCCCTCATCAATAAACATCATGTCCAGGTTGATTGCAGCTGAACTCTGCTGAATCTGATCCGCCATTCCAAGCGCAAGCGACAATGCCGCCATAAAGGATTCTCCACCTGAAAGTGTACGAACCTCTCGCTCCTTCCCTGTTACAGTAGAATACACCATCAGATCAAGTCCCCGGTTTTTACCCTCACCGGCTTTTTCCAGATCATACATCCGGAGCTCAAACTGTCCTGCAGACATTTCCTGAAAGCGCCTGTTTGCAGCATACAAAATGCGTTCCAGATAATAGCGCTGCACATAAGTCTCAAGGTCCATACGAGATCCACTGACATTTCCTGAAGTCATACGGTACAACGCGTCGATTCTGGCATGTTCCTCCACGATTGATTTTCGCTCTTCCAGCCTGGATGAAAGTGTATCAAAAATTTCTCTGTCATCCTTGTTATCTATTCGCAATTGGTTATAAATCTTTTCTGTCTCCAAATATTCCGTTTCTGCAACTTCTTTTTCTTTCTGAAGTTCTTCCAACACTGGACGTTTTGATTCCCCAACTGCATTCTGCGCAGAATCTCGTCTTGCCTGTGCTGCAGTCTTTTTCTCATTATATGCATTAACCGTTTTCTGAAACTCTTCTGCCGCTTCACGGCTGTACGTCTCCACAAGCTCTTTCCATTCAGATTCTGTCATCTGTTTTATTTCCATTACTTCTGTATAAGAAGTTTTTCGATCTTCCACACACTTCTTCTGTTCCGGAATCTCCTGCTGGTAACGGCTGATCAGGGTTTCTGCCTGTTTCTGCGCATTTGCGGCTTTCTTCGCTTCTGCCAGAACTTTCTGATATACTTCTTCTGCCTGTTTTTTGCTGTCTTCAGCCTGAAGCAGTGCCGCCCTTGCCTCTTCTTCGGTCTTAAATTCAACGGACCCTTTTACATTTTCCAGCGCGGCTTCACTTCCTGCCAGTTTTTCAGCAGCAGCTTTTTCTTTCTCTGTACACTCATCATAAGTGTCCTGCAACTGTTTTTTCTGCTTTTCCACATTTTGAAGTGCTTCACGGATTTTTACCAGAAGCTTCGCATCTGCCGTCAGTTTTTCCAGTTCTGTCTCTGTCTGCTGTTTCCAGTTTTCCAGAGCATTGCTCATTTCCGTTACGCTCGACTGCTCTGTTATAGAGGAAATACTTCTGTGCAAACGTTCCTGGAGCTTTCGTACACTGGCAATATAAGTATCTTTTCGTGTATCGTATTCTGATCTGGCCGCCGCTGCATCCCCAGCAGCTTTTTCCTGATCTTTACGCAGTTTATCCACATTTGTCTGCATATTTTGCAGTTTTTCCTCAGAGATATCCACAGATTCCACATCTTTTTTCGCCGGATGTGGATGTTCTATGGAACCACACACCGGACAGGGTTTTCCCGGTTCCAGTTCTGCTGCAAGAAAGCCGGCCTGTGCATTTAGAAAATACAGTCTCACTTCTTCATATTCTGTATTTACCGCGTTATATTTTTCAGTTATTTTTGCATAATTTTCTCTTGTTTTAATCGCATTTTTACGGCATTGTTCTGCCTGATTTCCCAGTACCCTAACGTCTTTAATCTCTTGCAAAACAGCATCTGCTTCCTGCTTTTTATTCTCTGCGAGTACCAGCTTCTTATCCACTTCAGCCAGCTCTTCGCTCTGTTTTTTCCACTGTATTTCTTTCTGTTCCAAAGTCTCCTGCTGCTTGCGTACTTTCTGTGTGTTTTCTGATGCCAAAGCACAGTTTTTCCTGTCTGCTTCTGCCTGCACACGCAGGCTCTTTATCTGATTCAAAAGCTCCAGTGCCTTCTGCACTTTTTCTGCAATTTTGCTGTAACTCTGCAATTCCTGATCACGAATCAGCTTTTTCTGCTCCTCTGCTTTTTCCGCTGTTTTCCGCGTTTCTTCCAATATTGGCAACTGTTTTTCCTGAGTCTTTAATGATTGTTCTAATTCTGTCAGTCGTCTCTCCGCATCATTTAAGAGAACACTGGTCTCTCTGATCTCATACGCATTTCTGATACGGCTGATCAGGGCTGTTGTTTCCACCATTTTTGCTTCATCACCTGCACATTCCTGCAGTTTCTGCTCTGCATCTTCCAGCTGTATAAACCATTTCAGAACCTCTTCTGCTCTCGTATATTCCTCTCTTTTTTCATCCCTGCTTTTCCCTGATTTCCGATAATCTTTTTCTGCCAGATCAGTATGTTTTTCCAGCCAGTCACACAGTTTTTCCACTTCTTCCAGAAAGTCAGTAAGGCGTGTCATCTCACCATCTTCCAGTTGTTTTTTCAACTGTTTCAGATTCTCTGATTCATATGTTTCAGGTATACGGATCCTGCTCACTTCTCCCTGACATTGTGTTTTCAGAACTGCGATTTCTTTCTCTTTTACGCGCTTGCGGTTACCCAGTTCTGTCACAATATCCTGATACATTTCTGTATTAAAAAGCTTCCGGAAAATGACCTTTTTATCATCTGATTTTGCACGAAGAAGGTCCATAAATTCGCCCTGTGCAATCATCGCAACCTGCATAAACTGACTCTTGGTAAGTCCTACAGTCTCCTGCAGTTTTCGGTCAGCTTCTTTGGATGGATATTCCAATCCGTCTGGCATGATCAGACTTACCGAACCTGTATTTTCTTTTGGTTTACCCTTGTTTGCACCTCTTGTGATCGTTTTGAGATGTCTCGGAACACGGCGCACTGTATAGATTTCCCGTTTTTCATCACGGTCTTCCGAAAAGACAAGTTCGACATACGGTTCTGAATCAAAATCCACATACTGGCTCTGCAGAACTACGCCTTCTTTTTTGTTTAAAGAAGAGCTGGCTTCTCCATATAAAGCAAAAACGATCGCATCAAAGATCGTCGTTTTTCCCGCTCCGGTATCCCCGGTTATAAGAAAAAGATTCTGATTTACTTTCTCAAAATCAATTGTAGTTTCTTTACCATATGAGCCAAATGCCTGCATTTTTAAACGTAAAGGTTTCATTTATTTCACCCCCTGAACCGTATGTAGTACATCCTGCAAAATCATCTTTTCTTCTTCGTCCAGATCTTTCAGGAAAGAGCAGCACAGCTCATACGGATCCAGCAATTCTTCTGTCTGTAACGTTCTGGTATAATCCGTTTTCCGCTGATTTTCCCTCCGGATCTCCAGCAGATTCGGAAATGCCAGACGGATACGTTCCTGCATATCGATCACATCCAGATCCGCCTTATCTGTCAGGATCACAGTCACATAATCCTTACAGGATTCTTTCAAAACCTCCTCCAGAGTTCCTTTTACAACCTTCACCTGTCGCAACGGTTCAAGCGGTAAAATTGTTGTTTTTACCTCTCCTTTTACACCCATTTCTACCATAATAATGCCTTTTTGCTGCTGTGCTTCACTCACAGAGCAGGCAAGCGGAGTTCCGCAATAACGGTATAATTCACTCCCGACTTTCATTGGTTTGTGGATGTGTCCGAGTGCTGCATAATCAAAATTTCCCAGCACATCCGCAGATACCTCATCAATATTTCCGACGGTGCGCATCTCAGAATCCATACGTTCCACATCCTCTGCATTCTTACCGGAAGGAAGATAAAACTGGTGGCTGACAAGTACATTTCTCTCGTCTGAATTAATTTTTTCACGTCCGATCAGACGATGAAGTGTTTCATTATAAGAAAGATTGTTTCCATTCTCATCCACTCCCACAACCTGTTTCACCATGGATGGTTTCACAAACGGAAGGAGGTAAAAATTCACCTCTCCGTATGCATCATTCAGTGTTACTTTTTCGATATATTCTGACTCTGTACGCGGCGGCTGTCCCACCATATAGATGTTCTGCCCGGAAAGGACTTTGCGGAAACAGTTGACTCTGGGAGCACTGTCGTGGTTTCCGCTGATCATCATAATAACCGCATCCGGCACTGCTTCGGTGAGTCCGACCAGAAAATGGTCAAAAACCTCCACCGCCTCCGCTGACGGAACTGCCTTATCGTAAATGTCACCCGCAATTACCACCGCATCCGGCCGTTCCCTGCGTGCCAGTTCTGTAATTTCATCCAATATATATTCCTGATCTTCGCGGAGGTCCCGGTTCATCAGTTTTAATCCTATATGTAGATCTGATAAGTGAAAAAATTTCATACACAGCTCCTTTTCAGTCAGTCTTTTTGCCTCTACGTATATCATAACATTTCGATTGTTTGACTGCATCTTTTTCTTTTGAAGAATTAAACTTAAAGCACAGCCTTTGAATAAAATTTCATTGGTTTTGCTTTAATGCAAATTATTTTTTCTTTCTGATTTGTTTTTTTGCCTCTTTTTCAAGATTATAAACTCCTGTAATATTTTTCTGAGTTTTCCTCTTCATTGCACCATGAGGAGTGGTTGTTGCAATTTCTGCAACAACCACTTTCTCACCTAATTCTCCTTCTGTAAAAATGCATCCTGTACAATAACCTCTTTTACAATATTAGTCATTATTTTAGTATTGATCCAGCATTTTGTCCAATACTGCCGACATAAGAAAAAAGTTCCTTTTTTTAACTGTAAACTTTTCTTTGTCCTCACAAAATTATATAATAGAAGTGAGCATTTATTATTTCGGGCGGTTTTACTTATGAATTCAGGTGTTACAGATACTGAAACAATAAGACCTGAGAATCGGGAGGAGTTGATCTTATGTCGAATATAGAAGCTGTTGGAGGTGCACGATCATGAGTGAGTATACCATCCTGCCGCTGATCAATGCATCATTTCAGCCGGGTGAGGCGAAAAGGACGGTAGCCGGTTTTGAAGACAGGGATTTTCAGAAAATTGCACGTGCTGAATATTATTATTTTACCGGGCAGGCGGAGAAATGCAGCCATATAGCAGAACGTTACCTGATGAGCCATAATATAAAGCTTAAGATGTCTTCCTGCCTGTTATATGTATATTCGAATCTGACACTTGGCAGAGCCGTGGCATCCAGAAAAGGGATATGGGAGATTCGGGAATGTCTTGAAAAAGAAATGAAATATTCTTCGTCTGCGGAGGATAAAGCAATTAGTGTATTTGCAGGATATATGTCTTCCGTACTTTTGCATCTTCCGGTAGATGAACTTCCGGATGTGGAATTTTATGCAGCTGCACTGCCTCCTGGAATTAAGATGTTTTCTGCCTATGTGATAGCTCATATGGCGTATTTGAAAGGGGAGTACGGCAGAGCGCTTGGAATTTGTGAGGCAGCATTCATGTTCAGGGACGGCACCTATCCGATTAGTATGATTTATCTGTATTGCATGATGGCAATGTGCCAGATGAATCTGAAACATCAGCAGAAAGCAAAAGACGCATTGATGCTGGCATGGAATATGGCGAAAGAAGACGAATTCCTGGAACCCTTTATTGAACATCATGGTTTGCTGCAGGGACTTCTGGAGTCATGTATCCGTAAGGAAGATTCAAAACTATATAACAAATTATCGGATAAGGTTATCAGTTTTAGCAGAGGATGGATGGCAATCCACAATCCAATGTCAGAGAATTTCGTAACAGATGCATTATCCACGGTAGAATTCTCGATTGCCATGCTGGCAAGCCGTGACTGGAATAACCAGGAAATTGCAGATTATCTGGGATTTTCACCTAATACGGTTAAAACTTATCTGAGCAGGATTTATGTGAAGCTGAATATAAAAAAGAGGGATGAACTGAAAAAGTATATGCTGAAATAGCAAAATATACTTTTTCGAGGTGAAACGGAGATTACACGGAAGCAGTCAACATGATAAAATCTTTATATACAGAAATTACCAGCAAAATTCGATGTTTATTGGGAGGAAACTATATGAAAAAAAGATTTTTGAGCGTCCTGCTTACGCTGTTCATGGTTCTAATGATGCTGCCAACAACGGCATATGCAGATACAGCCTACTGCGATATTTGTGGTAAAGAGGTAGATATAGACTATAGTAACTATGAATATTTAAACGCGCAATTTCATCAGAGGTCTGGTTATTGCCAAGAATGTGGTTCTTTTGTTGCGAAGCCACGCTCTGAGCATAATTGGAGTGGAACGGCAACTTGCACAAGCGGACAGACTTGCACAGTTTGCGGTGGGACATCCAATCCACGTGGACATGCTTACGAAAGCACCGTGACTATCGAACCTACCTGCACTACAGACGGCGTTCGTACCTATGTCTGCAAGAATGACAGCAGTCACACCTACACCGAGCCGATCCCTGCTACAGAACACAACTACGAAAGTTCTGTGACGACAGCGGCCGCCTGCACTACAGACGGCGTTCGTACCTATGTCTGCAAGAATGACAGCAGTCACACCTACACAGAGCCGATCCCTGCTGCAGGTCATAATCTTGAAAAGGCAGAAAAGAAAGATGCCGGCTGCACCAAAGATGGATATGAAGCCTACTGGAGATGCCAGACTTGCAAAAAGCTTTTCTCAGACGAAGCTGGGACTGTGGAAATCATCAATCCAATAGAGATCAAAGCGACAGGTCATGATCTGAAAGCAGTCAAGAGAAAAGAAGCCGGCTGCACAGAAGATGGACACGAAACATACTGGAGATGCCAGACCTGCAAAAAGCTTTTCTCAGACGCAGCAGGAACCGTGGAAATCAGCAATCCGACAGCGATTAAAGCAACCGGTCATAATCTTGAAAAGGTAGAAAAGAAAGACGCCGGCTGCACAGAAGATGGACACGAAACATACTGGAAGTGTAACACCTGCAAAAAGCTTTTCTCAGACGAAGCAGGAACCGTGGAAATCAGCAATCCGACAGCGATTAAAGCAACTGGTCATAATCTTGAAAAGGTAGAAAAGAAAGACGCCGGCTGCGCAGAAGATGGACACGAAACATACTGGAGATGCCAGACCTGCAAAAAGCTTTTCTCAGACGCAGCAGGAACCGTGGAAATCAGCAATCCGACAGCGATTAAAGCAACCGGTCATAATCTTGAAAAGGTAGAAAAGAAAGACGCCGGCTGCACAGAAGATGGACACGAAACATACTGGAAGTGTAACACCTGCAAAAAGCTTTTCTCAGACGAAGCAGGAACCGTGGAAATCAGCAATCCGACAGCGATTAAAGCAACTGGCCATAATCTGAAAAAGGTAGAGAAGAAGGATGCTACTGCTACAGAGGAAGGAAACAGCACATACTGGTTCTGCGATAAATGTAATAAGTATTTTAGTGATGCAAAAGCAGAAACTGAAATAAAAAAGGAAGACACAGTGCTTGCAAAACTTTCTACAGTAAACAAAAAGGAAACAGAGGCATCTTCAGCAAAGACAGCTAACGCAACAAAGGTGACCAGTACAACGGATAAAACAACGAAGTCCTCTCCAAAAACTGGTGACAGTACAGATGTGCAGTTATATGTGATTCTTATGCTCGTTTCAATAGGTGCTGCTGCAGGAGCTGGCGCTAAGAGAAAGCTTAAGACCCAGCGGTAATGACTATAAAGAATTAAATTTAAAATAACTTCTATATAACGAAGGGGCTGTTCTCGACAGCCCCTTCGTTTTTGTTTTATTTACTTTTCTTCAGAATCCTTGTCTGCAACGGAGCCATGACTTCACTCTCTGTTCCATAAAGCAATTCATACTCTGCCGGAACCGGAACAGCCTGTGGCTTACGCGCATAGTTCTGGATGAAGAGATATTCGGTATCCTCGTTTTCTCTTACTGTTACAGAAACTCCTTCCGGAATAATCTCTATTGGAGATTTCAGACCTGCTTCTGCTGCTACTCTGCCATAGAAATCCTGGTAGAATCCAAGCTCCATGTCCGCGCATACATAATATACATGGCCTTTGCCAAATGCCTTGTGTGTCAGCACCGGATATCCCTGATAGAAGTCTTCGCCATAACGCATCAGCACTTCTGCATCCGAAACCTTGACCAGTTCGCAAAGGTTTTTGCAAGTATATACATTGCTGATTCCAAGATGACTTCCCGCCTCCGGGATCGCATGATTTTCTTCCCAGTCATAGAGCGCATCTGTCTCTGTGCTGCGGAGTCCCGCCACATCCATAAGCCCATATGGAGTTCCGCCAAGGAAGCATCTGTCAGTACCATCAACCAGTCCTGACCAGTAAGAAAGCACCAGAGTTCCACCGTTTTCCACATAAGCACGAAGCTTTTCTTCGTATCCATCTTTGAACATATATGCCATCGGAGCCGCCAGAACTTTATAATCGGAAAGGGAATGTTCCATTGCGATCACATCCACATTCAGCCCCTGTTCTCTCAGAGCACGGTAGTTTTTCTGGACTGCTTCGCGGTAGTGCATATCTACATTTCGTGGTCCCTGCACATCAGCGATCGCCCAGTCGTTCTCACGGTCATAGAGAACAGCCGCCTGCGATCTCATGCTGGTTCCAACCGTCTCCTGGATCTGCTCAAGAGCCTCGCCAACCTCTGTTACTTCGCGGAAAACGCGGGTATCATCTCCGCCATAATGATCGATCACTGCACCATGGAACTTCTCCGAAGCTCCCTGGCTCTGGCGAAGCTGGAAATACAGCACGCTGTCAGAACCATGTGCTACAGCCTGGAGAGATGCAGCCAGATGCATTCCCGGTTTTTTAAGTTTGTTGATCGGTTTCCAGTTCGTTGCAGACGGACAGGATTCCATAAGAAGGAATGGTTCCTTCCTGATACTGCGCATCAGATCATGCTGCATTTCCGCATCAACTGCAGTAAGATATTCTTCTTTTTTGTGCCAGCTTGGATAATTATCCCAAGATACCACGTCCAGAACATCCTTAAATTTTTTGTAATCCAGACCGTCATAATCATACATCAGATTTGCTGTTACAGGCAGTTCAGAACCACCCTCGCGGATCGCATCAACCTCATTTTTAATGAAGTCGATCGTCTGGTATGTCACAAATCTCTTCCAGTCAAGCTTCAGTGCATGAAGTTCATTTTCGCCTTTAGTTGACGGACTTTCAATCTGATCAAAGCTATTATATCTATGGCTCCAGAAAGTAGTACACCAGCGTTTATTAAGGTTCTCGATCGTGCCGTATTTTTCTTTCAGCCATTCACGGAACTTCGCCTGGCACAGCGGGCAGTGGCATTCTCCTCCAAACTCGTTAGAGATATGCCACAGCATAACTGCCGGATGTCTGCCAAATCTTTCAGCTAATTTCTTATCAATCGCATGTACTTTTTCTCTGTATACCGGAGAGGTAAAGCAGTGATTATGTCTGCCTCCGAAGAATCTTCTTGTTCTGTCCGGATCCATACGAAGAACTTCTTCGTACTTGTCTGCCATCCATTTTGGTCTTGCTCCTGACGGTGTTGCAAGAATAGTATGGATGCCCTCTTTGTAGAGATTATTGATAATTTCCTCTAACCAGTCAAAGTTATATTTTCCCTCTTCTGGTTCAAGAACTGCCCAGGAAAAAATCCCTACAGATACAGTATTGATGTGTGCTTTTTTGAAATATTCGATGTCCTTTTGGAGAATATCCGGGCGGTCAAGCCACTGCTCCGGATTGTAATCTCCACCATGAAGATAATGTCCGTATTTGATCTGTTTTGCCATTTTTTCTCCTCTTAAAGTCCTTTAAAAACAAAGGAAAATTCCATCTTTTTGTCAGTTTTCAGCAAATATTCTTCGTGTGTGCGAGCACCCCAGCTGTCATCACCACCGATTCCCATCTGGTCTTTTGCCACACGTACAACAGTGTAATGAACCTCTGGAAGTTCATATGGATGCATTGCATTTTCCATCTCATGAGGTGTGTATGGAAGTGCAGAGAACATCATCGGCCCATTGTTTTCATCCATCTCAAAGAGCATTCCTCTACCCTTGCGGTCAGTTACTTTTGCCCAGCGTACTTCTTCTTTTGCACCACATTCCTGCGGTACCATATATCTTGCGATATTGTCTGCAACTTTGTTTGCATAAATGCCAAGTTTTGCACCTTTCTTACGGTCTGCATAAGTTTCTGCCTCGCCAAGTCCATACCATTCTACACGGTCATAATCTGCGTTGAATTTGAAGATTACACCGAATTCCGGCATATCACCGAGTTCTTTAACAGGGTCATACGTAAGAGTTGTTTTCACTCTTCCATCACCGAAAACTTCATAAGAAAGCTTGCATTCGCTGGTCGGTGTAGTCGGCATGATGTAGGTATAAGCTACTTTTACAGACTTCTCATTCACTTCTACTTCTGGCATATTTGACGGGCCATACGGTCCCTTGCGGAAGTCTTTGTGACTTAAGTACATGCTGGCAAGTTTCCACTGTCCGTAGCGCATTCCCATAAGATTTCCACAGTCATTGTCGGTTGGTGCACGCCAGAAATTCGGTTTCGGGATTGCCTCGATCATCTCTTTTCCGGCATATTTATAAGATACCAGACCACCGTTTAACACAGAGAAAAGTACTTCAAAGTGTGCGCCTCTGACACCGATATTGTGTGTGCTGCGGATCACTTTTACACCTTCCGGGCAGGTCTTTTTCGGTTCTTCAACCTGGTATACATACTGTCCAAAAGCCACCTCATCTCCTGCTTCTGCCCATGCTTTATCTTCTTTCAGATGGAAGGAAACAGTCACCGTATATTCGCCTGGTTTCTCTTCTTTTGCAAGCGGAAGTACATAAGTTTCTTCGCTTAATGGAGCAACTGCAGTTGCAAGAGAAGCCTTGTGGATCACTTTGCCATTCTTTGCAACAGTTACTTTGCAATCAAAAATATCTGTGCTTACAAACAGGTTTTTGTTGATGACTTTTACGCTGTCTGCACTGACTTCTGCAGTGATATTCTGGTAGTTGAATTTGACTTCCTGCATCTTTGGAGAAGCATCTCTGTTTCCGCCATATGCGATACCATTTCCACTGAAGTTGTAATCTGTCGGACGTTCTCCGAAGTCACCGCCGTATGCCTGGAATTCTTTGCCGTAGCGGTCTTTTTTGTAGATAGACTGGTCAATATAGTCCCAGATAAATCCGCCCTGATACTTCGGTTCTGTGTCTGTCAGATCTGTATATTTGTGCATTGCACCGCAGGAATTTCCCATTGCGTGGGTATATTCACAGCAGATAAACGGCTTGGAACTGTCTTTTGCAAGGAACTCCTTGATTGCTTCTACAGACGGATACATCTGGCTTTCCATGTCGCTGGTATCGTTATATCTGCGGTCGTGGCAGAGACCTTCATAATGAACCAGACGAGTCGGATCTGCCTTATGGAAGAACTGTGACATTTCAAAAATATCCTTGCCTCCGAAGGACTCATTTCCGCAGGACCAGATCAGGATCGCAGCGTGGTTTTTGTCTCTCTGGTACATGGAATTTGCACGATCAAGCATCATATCCAGCCATTCCGGTTTGTCATGCGGCACAACATAGGTGTAATCCTTCGTAAATTCAGCAACATCCCAGGAACCATGAGATTCAAGGTTTGTCTCATCGATCATATAGATTCCGTATTCATCGCAGAGCTGATAGATCAGGGATGCATCCGGATAATGGCAGGTACGGATTGCATTGATGTTGTTCTGTTTCATGATCTTAAGGTCTTTACGAAGCTCTTCTTCGGACACGTGTCTTCCACTCACAGAGCTGAATTCATGACGGTTTACGCCCTTGAATACGATACGTTTTCCGTTCAGTGTCATGATACCGTCTTTCATCTCAAAACGACGGAATCCAACCTTCTGCGGAACTACTTCCTGAAGTTCTCCTGCCTCGTTATAAACCTCTAAAACAAGGTCATAAAGCTGCGGATCTTCTGCACTCCAGAGTACCGGATCTTCTACTTTCCAGGAATAAATTTCCTCTCCGTCGAGTGCTTTTTTATCTTCGATCACGGTCTCTCCATCTTTGGAAAGAGTGATCTTTACTGTACCTTTGCCCCAGGTATCTGTTCCGATCTCAAGTGCCGCTGTACTTAAAGTTTCGTCCGGGATTGCACGGATCTGAAGGTCATAAACATGAACCTCCGGCACGGTATAAAGATAAACATCTCTGTAGATTCCAGAGAAACGATAGAAATCCTGGTCCTCGCACCAGCTGCTTGCTGTCCATTTGAATACCTGTGCTGCGAGTT
>OLNT01001139.1_pt1 | contig 15303 bp, 9 predicted proteins | sample 1672641 | NCBI WGS metagenome assembly OLNT01 (sample SAMEA3136708, study PRJEB25190) | human gut metagenome
GGCGGCGGGTGCGAACGCCGCTTCGCACAACGGGGAAGCGGCCTCGCGTGCCATGTCGGTATCCGCTGCCATGCAGCTGGCGAAAGGGGCGCTCGAAGGCGTGACGGTGCGCTTGGTCGGCGAGATATCCGAGCTGTCGAACAAGCCCGGATACAAGGCCGTGTATTTCACGGTCAAGGACAAGTCGGCAAGCCTTCCGTGCATGATGTGGAACAACCGCTTCCGCGCCGCCGGCGTGCAGGTGGCGGTCGGGCAGCTGGTGGAGTTGACGGGCAGGTTCACGCTGTACGCAGCGAAAGGGCGCATGAACTTCGACGTGTTCTCGTTGGCGCCGGTGGGCGAGGGCCAGCTGCGATTGCAGGTGGCCAACCTTGCGCGAAAGCTATCCGCCGAGGGGCTTGCGGACCCCGCGCGAAAGCTGACCTTGCCTGCGTATCCCCTTACCATCGGCCTAGTCACAAGCCCACGCGGCGATGCGGTGCATGATGTGCTGCGCACCTTGCGCCGTCGTTTCCCCGTGGCGCGGGTGCTGTTCTCCGGCGTTGCGGTCGAGGGCCCGCAAGCCCCGGCCGGGATCGTCGAGGGGATGCGCGCCGTGGTGCACGCCGGCGCCGAGGTGGTGCTCGTGGTGCGCGGCGGCGGGTCGTATGAGGACTTAATGCCCTTCAACGACGAGTTCTTGGCTCGCATGATCGTGAAATGCCCCGTGCCGGTGGTCACCGGAATCGGGCACGAGCCCGACACCTCCATCGCCGACATGGTTGCCGACGTGCGCGCTTCGACGCCCACGGCCGCAGCCGAGGCGGTGAGTCCCGCCCGTGAGAACCTTGAAGCGCTGTTCGATGCGCGCCGCAGCAGCCTGGATGCCTGCGTTCAGCGTGCTCTCGAAGGCAGTGCAGCGCAGGTCGGGCGCTTTGCAGGTCGTCCGGTCTTCTGCGACCCCAATGCGCTGCTGGCGGCCTCCTCGCAAGGGGTGGACCTGTGCGCCGATAGGCTTGCAAGGGCGCTGCCTGCCAGCTTGGATCGCGACCGTGCGCAGGCCGATCGGCTGCGCGAGCGTTTAGGTTCGGCGCTCCCCAACGCCTTGACCCTCGATGCCGCTGCCGTTCGGCGGCAACGCGAGCGTTTGACGCAGGCGCTATCGCAGGTGCTCGACCCTCCGACGTCGCAAACGCAACGCGCACGCGAGCGTCTGGTGCATGTGATTCCCCAGGCTTGCGAGCGAACGCGGATGTCTCTCGATCACGAGCAGCGGCGCTTGCGCTCGGCGGGTTGCCAGCTGCTTGAGCCGTTTCGCCGGCAGGCGGGCCTTTCGGCGGCGCAGCTTGATGCGCTGTCGCCCTTGGCCGTCCTCGGCAGGGGCTATTCCATCGCCCGCGACGGCGATGGGGGCGTAGTGAAGTCGGTCGAGCAGGCGAAGACGGGACAGCCGCTTGATGTGACGGTATCGGATGGCGTTATCGAGTGCTGCGTGTCGGGGGTCCGGCGCGCCGGCGTGGACGATATTGCGTGAAAGGAATCATCAAATGGGCAATGAGGCTTTGAAGCCGGTAGAGGATCTGACGTTTCGCGAGGCCATGGCGGAGCTGGACGGCATCGTCGGCGTGCTTGAATCCAACACCCTCGAGCTGGAGGACAGCCTTGCCAGCTACGAGCGCGGGGTTGCGCTGCTGCGCGCCCTGCAGGGCCGCCTGGCAACTGCACAACAGAAGGTCGACGTGCTCATGGGCCAGCTTGAGCCGGAGGTGTCGGACGAGCAGCGCGATACCACGCTTTCGTAACGCCGCTTGCCGACAGAGTGCCGCGCGGGCGCCGCTTGCAGCAACGTGCGGCGTGTTTTGCATCTACAATGAGTGCTCGAAATCTTTTGGTAAGGAGGCAGGCCGTTGAACGTTTTGGTTATCAATGCGGGTTCATCTTCGCTGAAGTACCAGCTTATCAATGTTGAAACGCATACGCTCATGGCCAAGGGCATTTGCGAGCGCGTCGGTTCGGCCGAGGCGTTCCACAAGCACGGTCTTGACGATAACGAAGTGGTCATCGACGCGAAGATGGCGGACCATGACGACGCTATGGCGCTCGTGCTTGAATCCCTGGTCTCGGGCCAGGACGCCGCGATCGCTTCGCTTTCCGAGATCGACGCCGTCGGTCATCGCATCGTACAGGGAGGCAAATACTTCGATCGTTCCGTTCTCATCGACGACGATGTCATCGCGAAGATTGACGAGCTTGCCGAGCTGGCGCCTTTGCACAACGGTGCCGCGCTTATGGGCATCCATGCCTGCATGAAGCATATGCCGGGCATCCCCATGGTCGCCGTGTTCGACACCTCGTTTTTCACCACGTTGCCGCCGAAGGCGTACATGTACCCGCTCCCTTATGAGCTTTACGAGAAGTATGCCATCCGCAAATACGGCGCCCATGGCACCTCGCATCGCTATATCTCCGAGCGCGCCGCCGTGGTGCTCGATGAGCCCCTTGAGGACTTGAAGCTGATCACGCTGCATCTGGGCAACGGCTGCTCTGCATCCGCCATCGACCATGGCGTGGCCGTGGATACCTCCATGGGCCTCACGCCGCTTGACGGCCTTATGATGGGCACCCGTTGCGGCGCCATCGACCCGGCCGTCGTGCCGTTCGTCATGGAGCACGAGAACCTGACCGCCGAGGAAATGAACAACCTCATGAACAAGCAGTCGGGTTTGCTCGGCATCTCCGGCGTGTCCAACGACCTGCGCAGCGTGCGCACCGCCTCCGAAGAGGGCAACGAGCGCGCTATGCTGGCCTATGACATGTTCTCCAACTCGGTGAAGAAGTACATCGGCCAGTACATCGCCGTCATGGGCGGCGTAGACGCCATCGTGCTGACCGCCGGCGTGGGCGAGAACTGCGACAAGATGCGTCGCATGATCTTCTCCGGCCTGCAGCCTTTGGGCATCGTGCTGGACGAGGAGAAGAACCGCCATCGCGGTTTTGAGCGCATCATCTCCACCGATGATTCTGCGGTGCAGATCATCATCATCCCGACCAACGAGGAGTACATGATCGCGCGCGACACCTACGAGATCGTGCACGATCAGATGGTCGGCATCCAGCCGTAAGCCGCCGGTTGCCCCATAGCGGCATAACGCTGCGTTACCCGCAATGCTGAAAAGCCCTCGAGAGAGGGCTTTTCTTTTGGCGTATGCGGTTAAGGGCCGTCGAGCGTCGCGCGTGTTGGCGCCTCGGGTCGACTCACAATGGCGGCTAGCAGGGATTTCGCTGGTTTTTCGGGTATGGGCTGCGTATAGCGAGCGATGCGGTTGCGAGCCGCCTTGAAATCTTGGCGGCCTTTTTTCTGGGTCCATGGACGTATGGTTCAGCTTCAAAACAGATTCAAACCGTAATGACGGCATTGGCGCCGTTACGGTTTGCGTGATTGGCGAGGTTCGCGGCCCTGGAGCATGCTGGGGTTCTTGGTCGTCTCGGCAGATTCGACATGAAAGCCCCCGTTTCCCGAGCGTGATTATCGGTTCGGGAAGCGGGGGCGTGTGGGCTTAGGGTTCAGGCTCTTGTTGCGGGGGCGCTTTTGCGCTGGCGCGGGCTACTGTGCGTCGGCGGCTTTCTTCGCCTGGGCCTGCACGCACGTGATGGCGATGACGCCCACGATATCATGTGCGCTGCAGCCGCGAGACAGGTCGTTGACCGGGGCGGCGATGCCCTGGGTCACCGGGCCGAACGCCTCGGCGTGCGCCAGGCGCTGCACCAGCTTGTAGCCGATGTTGCCCGCATCAAGGTCGGGGAAGATCAGGCAGTTCGCCTTGCCGGCAACCTTGCTGTCGGGGGCCTTCGAAGCGCCCACGGAAGGCACCATGGCGGCATCGGCCTGCAGCTCGCCGTCGAGCGCCAGCTCGGGTGCCAGTTCGCGGGCAATGGCGGCAGCTTCTACCACCTTGTTCGCGTCGTCGTTTTTGGCGGATCCGTAGGTGGAGTGGGAGAGCATGGCCACCACAGGCTCGGTGCCGATAAGGGTTTTCCAGGACTGGGCGGAGTTGACAGCGATGTGCGCAAGCTTTTCTGCGTCAGGCTGGATCTCCAGGCCGCAGTCGCTGAACAGGAACGTGCCGTTCTGGCCGTACTCGCAGTTGGGGACCACCATGATGAAGAAGCTGCTGACCAGCTTCACGCCCGGGGCGGTTTTGAGGATTTGCAGGCTGGGACGCAGCACGTCGCCGGTGGAATGGCAGGCGCCGGAGACCATGCCGTCGGCGCGGCCGGTCTTCACCATGAGCACGCCGAAGAACAGCACGTCGCGCACCTTCTCGGCGGCTTGCTCGAGGGTCATGCCCTTATGCTTGCGCAGTTCATACAAGGTGTTTGCGAACTCGTCATGCAAATCGGAGTCCTGCGGGTCGATCAGCGTGGCGCCGACGAGCGCACGCCCGGATTCCTTGATGGCGGCCACGTTGCCCAAGATGATAAGGTTTGCGACGCCTTGGGCCAAGATGGTCTCGGCAGCTTCGAGCGTGCGCGGGTCGTCGCCCTCGGGTAACACGATGGTCTGCTTGTCGGCTTTGGCGCGCTCAAGCATGGTGTCCAGAAACGAGCTCATGTTCGTACCCTTTCTTCGCGATGTGCCGGGCGCGGTCTTGCCGGTTGCGCATGGTTTCGGCTGCGCCCGAGCTGTTCACTTGGATTTTATCCATATTGTCCCATCATAGGGCGGCTGCGTGGCCTGCTACCGGTAAAATGGCGGGCGGACCATATGAACGGCGGCGTTTCCAACCGCATCCGCGCCGTTGTTTCCAGGAAAGGAAAGGCATGAAAAGCATCACGTTCGCCATCCCGTGTTACAACTCCGCGGCATATATGGATAAATGCATCGAATCCATCCTTGCATGCGGGGGCGATCAGGGCTGCGACGACATCGAGATCGTCATCGTCGACGACGGGTCGGTCAAAGACGATACCGCGGAAAAGGCCGATCGCTGGGAGCAGCTCCATCCGGGCATCATCAAGGCCGTCCATCAGGAAAACGGCGGCCACGGACAAGCGGTGAACACCGGTTTGGCGAACGCTTCCGGCCTGTACTTCAAGGTGGTCGACTCCGACGATTGGCTTGATCGCCGTGCCATGGAGGACGTCATGGCATACGTGCGCAGCCAAGTCGGGCGCAGCGCCCCAACCGATCTGATCATCGCCAATTACGTGTATGAGAAGGTGCACGAGAGCACGCGCACCATCATGCATTACCGCAACGTGTTCCCCGAGGGTCGCGAGTTTGGCTGGTCCGAGGTGGGGCATTTCAACCCCAGCCAATATCTGCTCATGCACTCGGTCATCTACCGCACTGAGCTGTTGCGTGGCATGGGTCTTCAGCTGCCCAAGCACACCTTCTACGTGGACAACATCTTCGTGTATGTGCCGCTGCCGCACGTCAAGACCATCTACTATCTCGATGTTGACATGTACCGCTACTTCATTGGCCGCGACGACCAAAGCGTTAACGAGTCGGTCATGATGAGCCGCATCGATCAGCAGCTGCGCGTCACGCGCATCATGATCGACGCCGTCCAGCTTCCCGGCGATGTGCCCGAGAAGCGGCTGGAGCGCTACATGGAGAATTATCTGTCCATGATGATGTGCATTTGCAGCATCTTCCTGCGCATGATCAACACCGTCGATGCCGAGGACGAACGCGACGCCATCTGGCGTTATCTCAAGGAGAACAACTCCGATGTATACCGCCGAGTCAGGCACAGCGTGCTGAACATGGGCACGAACCTGCCCACGAACCTGGGACGCAAGATCGGCATCACCGGGTATCATGTTGCTCAGAGGATTTTTAAATTCAATTAAGCGTTAAGCGAAAAGGCCTGCTCCCGCAGGCCTTTTTTTGTTGCAACGTTTTAGCATCGCGCCGAGTTGCCGGCTTCTTTTTTCGTTTGGATTGCGTCATAATAGGCATTTCGGACGCAATTTCATAAAGGAGCATTCTTGAAGAAAGACACTTTGATCACCGGACTGGCCTTGTTCGCCATGTTCTTCGGTGCCGGGAACCTTATTTTCCCGCCGTTTTTGGGCATGGAAAGCGGAACCGATTGGGTGATCGGCTTTTTGTGCTTCATCTTGATCGACGTCGCGCTTTCCTGTCTTGGCATCTTCGCGCTCAACGCTGCAGGCGGGGCGAACGCAGCCGTCGAGGGCTCGTTGGGGCGAGTGCCGGGGTTGGTGCTCAACACCGCCGTCATCTTGTGCACCGGCATGATCATCGCCGAGCCGCGTACGGCCGCCACCACCTACGAGATGTCCATGATCCCGCTGTTCGGCGATTCTGTGAACATGTTGGCGTTTTCCGCGCTGTTCTTCGCGGTGGTACTTGCGCTTTCCATTCGTCAAACGCGTTTGGTCAGCATCATCGGCAAGGTGCTCACCCCGCTGTTGGTGCTCTGTGTGTTCGCGATCATCGTCACCGGCGTCGTGTATCCGCTCGGTGAGATCGGTGCCCCGCTTTCAAGCCACGCCGCACAGGACGGCATCTTAGCCGGGTATCAGGCCATGGACGTGCTCGCCTGCGTGGGCTTCGCCATCGTCATGGAGAACGCGGCGCGCACTGCGGGCTATACGCGCCGCGATGATCAGCTCAAGGTCATCGCGGGCGCTTCCTTGGTTGCCGGTGCCCTTTTGGCTGTCATCTATGGTGGTTTGACTTATCTGGGCGCTTCAAGCGCGCTTGCCTTCGGGGCCGGCATGGACCGTTCGACCCTTATCGTGGAGATCACCAAGCATCTGCTCGGCAACACAGGCGTGATCATCCTCGGCATCATCGTCGGGCTTGCGTGCCTGACCACCGCCATCGGCCTTACCGGCGCATCGGCATCGTACTTCGAGCGCACCACGCACGGCAAAATCTCGTATCGCACTGGCGTCATCGTTACTGTTTTGGTGTCCTTCGCCATTTGCAATCTGGGTTTGAACGCCATCGTGGCGTTTGCGGCGCCTATCCTGTCGGTGGTTTGCCCGCCGTTCATGGTGTGCGTGGTCATGGTGCTGTTCAAGAAGCGGATGGGCACCACATGGCCGATCAAGGGCGCCGCCCTCGGGGCGTTCGGCGTCAGCCTGCTCACCACGATTGATGACACCTATGGCGTGCTGCCCGCCATCAAGCAGCTTCCCTTCACCAATCTTGGCTTTAGCTGGTTGCCTTTCGCCATTGTAGGCGGGATTATCGGAGCGGTGGCGTTCAAGGCGATCAAGGGGAACAAGGAGAGCAAGGCGGTCGCATGATGGCGCGTTCGATTCAAGGCGGATCTGGGGTGATCCTCGTTGTTGACGTGGGGAACTCCGTCACCAATCTGGGGCTGGCCTGTGAAGGGTCCCTTTCGTCCGCTTGGAGCGTGACCACCCCTGATCGCTTGACCGCCGACGAGGCGCTTCTGTGCGTGAAGTCGTTTTTGCAGGTCCGGGGCTGCGATGCGAAGGTGCGCGACGCCATCGTGTCCTCCGTTGTCCCCGGGCTTACCGACGCTTGGGTCGAAGCTTTGCATGTCCTTTGCGGCGTACGTCCGTTGGTGGTGGGGCCGGGTTTGAAATCCGGTTTGAAGCTGCATCTGAACAGCCCGGCGGATTTCGGCGCCGATCGTGTGGCGGATTGCGTGGCTGCAAAGCAGCTGTATGGATTCCCGCTTATCGTCGTTGACTTCGGGACCGCAACCACGCTTGAAGTCATCGACGATGCGGGCGTCGTGCAGGGTGGGCTTATCGCTCCGGGCTTGCGTTTGGCTGCCCGTGCGGTGGCGGACGCCGCTGCCCAGCTCCCTGTCATCGGGCTGCATACGCCCCGAAGCGTCATCGGCAAATCCACGCGCGATGCCATGCAGGCGGGTATCGTCATCGGTGAAGTCGCCCGTATCGACGGCCTGATCCAAGCGGTTTGGAACGAACTCGGCTATGAAACGCGCGTCGTCGCCACCGGCGACGACGCCCAGGCTATGGCCGGGCTTTCCCGACGAATCGAGGTTGCCGACGATCAGCTCACGCTTAAAGGCTTGATCTTGTTGCACCAGAAGAACAGGAAGGCTCGGTAGGGAGTCCTTCCGAACACGCTTGCGCCGCAAGCGGATTTTCGGAATGCAACGGTATATCGAACAGCTGAGCCCGGTATATGTCGGGCTTTTTTGGCGCTATAGATTAGTCATGTGTAACAATAATCGATATCATATAGTTTGCTATGGCTACCAAAGTTTCCCAATGGTACCATTCGACTGTTTGAATCAAGATCGATGCGCCGCATCCCGGCGCCGTGCAGACTTTGGGATTGAAAGGACACCGGCTCCGTGTTCAACAAACGGTTGATATCGATGGTGCCGCAGGCTATGCGGTGCAACCTGTGCAACGTGGCGGCGCAATGGACGGCGCTCGTGGCGAACGTCGTGCTCATGCTTCTTATCGGACTGTTTCTGCAACGCCTGTTCGATGGCGTCGCCGTCGATGGTTGGGTCGTGACGCTTCTGGGCGCTGGCGTTGCCGTTATCGTGGTGCGCACGGCGTGCTTGACCTACGCGCAGCGCATGGGGGTGGCGGCAGCTGCGGCCGCAAAGCGCTCGGTTCGCCGCCAGGTGTACGACAAGCTGGTGCGCATGGGCCCCGGTTATTCCGAGCGCATCGCCACAAGCGAGGCGGTGCAAGTCAGCGTTGAGGGCTGCGAGCAGCTGGAAAGCTATTTCGGGCAGTACCTTCCGCAGCTGCTTTACGCCGTGCTCGCCCCGCTTACCGTGTTCGCGTTCCTGGTCCCGCTGTGCCTGCCCGCCGCCGTGGCCCTGTTGGTTTGCGTGCCGCTTATCCCCATCTCCATCGTGGCGGTGCAGAAGATCGCCAAGCGCGTCATGGGCAGGTATTGGGGCGCCTATACCGATCTTGGCGGCGCGTTTCTCGAGAACCTGCAAGGTTTGACCACTTTGAAGATCTATCAGGCCGACGAGGCTTGCCACCGCCAGATGAACGAACAGGCCGAGAGCTTCCGAAGGGCGACCATGCGGTTGTTAACCATGCAGCTCAACTCCATCACCGTGATGGACGTGTTCGCCTTCGTCGGCGCCGCCGTGGGCATCATCGCGGCGATGGTGCAGTTCGCCAATGGACAGATCCCCTTTTACGCGGCGTTTTGCGTGGTGTTCCTGTCGGCGGAGTTCTTTATCCCCATGCGTGCCCTGGGCTCGTTTTTCCATACGGCTATGAACGGCATGGCGGTAGCAGAAAAGATGTTCGCCATCCTTGATGCGCCCGAGCCCGAGCAGGGGACGCGCAGCGTCAATCCCGCGCACGCAGGTATCGTCGTGCGCGATGTTTCCTACTCCTACGACGGGCAGCGCACGGTGCTCGACCATGTCGACTTCGCCGCCCCTGCCGGAAGCTTTACCGGCATCGTCGGCGAAAGCGGTTCGGGCAAATCCACGTTGGCCGGCATTCTGTGCGGCCGCAATCGGGGTTTCAAGGGCGATGTGGAGATCGGCGGCGTGCCGCTCGGCGAGGTTTCCCGTGAGAGCATGGCGCAAACGGTGACCGTCGTCCCGTTCTCCAGCTACCTGTTCTCCGGAACGGTGCGCTCCAATCTTCTGATGGCGCGTCCCCAGGCGAGCGATGACGAGCTTTGGGACGTTTTGCGGCGTTGCCGCATCGACGGGTTCGTTCGTGCATCGGGCGGGCTTGATGCGCCCGTGTCCGAGCAGGGCGGCAACTTCTCTGGCGGGCAGCGTCAGCGTTTGGCGCTTGCCCGGGCGCTTTTGCACGATACCCCCATCTACATCTTCGACGAAGCGACCTCGAACGTGGATGCGGACAGCGAGCAAGCCATCATCGGCGTTATCCATGAGCTGGCGAAAAGCCGCACCGTCATCATGATCTCGCATCGTTTGGCGTCGGTTGCAAAAGCCGATCGCATCTTCGTGCTGGAAAACGGCCGCGTGGCCCAGAGCGGGTCGCATGAGCAGCTTTGCGCTGCCGATGGGGCGTACGCGAAGCTGTGGGGCCGGCAGATGGAGCTTGAGGCGTTCGCGTCGCGTGCTGAGCAGCGCACCGCCGACGTTGGGGAAGCTGATGAAGCTCAAAGCACCGGCGTCGGTCCTGGGGTTGTGCATTCCGGTGAGCCTCAGACGCGCCGTAGGTCGAACATCTCGATCATGTGCCGTATGGTGAAGCTGGTCAAGCCGCTTGTGCCGGTCATGGTCGCCGCGGTGATCCTGGGCGTCGTCGGTTTTCTGTGCGCGATCTTCCTTACGGTGGGCGCCGCTTTGGTGCTCACGGGAATTGCGGGTTTCGAACCAGCGCTTGGGGCGAGCGCGGGCATCGCTTTGGTCGCCGCCTGCGGCCTTTTGCGCGGTCCCTTGCATTACGGCGAGCAGATGTGCAACCACTATCTTGCGTTCAAGATCTTGGCGCTCGCCCGCGATCGAGTGTTCGGCAAGCTGCGCACGCTCGCCCCGGCGAAGCTCGAGGGTCGAAGCAAAGGCGACTTGGTGTCGCTTGTGACCTCGGATGTCGAACTCCTTGAGGTGTTCTATGCGCATACCCTCTCCCCGGTGCTCATCGCCGTGTTGGTCTGCGCCGTCATGATCGCCTTCATCGGCAGCGTCTGCTGGCAGCTGGCAATTGCAGCGTTCGTGTCATACATCTTGGTCGGAGCGGTAGCGCCGTGGGCTGCATCGCGTGCGGCGGGGAATGGCGGCAGGGAGCTGCGCGATGCCCTTGGCGGCATGAACTCGTTCGTGCTCGATAGCTTGCGCGGCCTTCGCGAAACGCTGCAATTCGGCCAGGAGCACGCGCGAGCCGAGCAGCTTGATGCTCGGATGGATTCGCTTTCGAAGGTGGAGCATCGCCTGAAGGGCCGTGCGGCGCGCAGCATGGCGGCCACGAACGGGCTGGTTCTTGCGCTCGATGTGGCCATGGTCGCGCTTTCCTGCGCGCTCTGCGCGCAGGGCGTCATCGATTTCGGGCAGGCGTTCGTGTGCGTGGCCGCCCTGATGTCTTCATTTGGCCCGGTGATCGCCGTCGCGAACCTTGGCAGCGGCTTGCAGCAGACGCTCGCAAGCGGAGCGCGCGTCCTCGACCTGCTCGACGAGCAACCGCAAACCCGGGAGGTCTTCGACGGTTGCAAGGTGGATTCGTTCTCTGGCGCGGCCGCCGAGGACATCGATTTCTCATACGGCGGCAGCCCGGTGCTCAAGGACGTGTCCCTTGAGGTGACGCCTGGCTCGATCGTGCATCTGGCCGGCAGGAGCGGTTCGGGCAAATCGACGCTCTGCAAGCTGTTCATGCGGTTTTGGGATCCAAGCGACGGTTGCATACGCGTTTCCGGACAGGATATCCGAGGCGTGAACACGGGAAGCCTGCGCGCCATCGAGGGCTATATGACGCAGGAGACGCATCTGTTCTCCGGCACGGTGGGGGATAACATCGCGCTCGCCAAGCCCGATGCCGCCCCCGAGGAGCTCATGGAGGCCTGCGAGAAGGCGTCGTTGACCGGTTTGATCGCGCGTCTTCCGCAAGGCCTTGACACGCCGGTCGGCGAATTGGGCGATACGTTGTCGGGCGGCGAGCGCCAGCGCATCGGCCTTGCGCGCATGTTCTTGCATGATGCGCCGTTCGTTTTGCTCGACGAGCCTACCAGCAATCTGGACAGCCTCAACGAGGCTGCCGTGTTGCGGGCGCTGTTGGATGCTCGAGAGGGCAAGACGGTGGTGCTGGTGAGCCATCGTGCGTCAACGGCTGCCATTTGCGATGCCTCCTACACCGTGGAGCGCGGAAGGCTATCGTAGCCAAGCGCTTTGGAATCGCATAAGAAGGGAAGGGCCGCAGCTGCGATCTGCGGCCCAGGACACTGACGGCTTGCATAAAGGCTATGCCGCTGGGGGACTGGCTTTAGAACCCCCCCTCCGGAGTCTGCGCCTTCGGCCCAGCCCGGTGCCTTCGTTATTCCCAGCCTGCTTCAAGCAACGTTTTCCCGTCAAGCGTCTTCAGGGCGAACGTGCCGTTGTCGTATACGGCATAACTTGCGCAGCCGTCCTTGGGGATGGAGGTGCTCCCGGGATTCACGTACATCACGTCGTCGACGAGCTCAAGACGCTTGATATGCGTGTGACCCGTGAGCAACGCGCTTCCTTGCGGCAGCGCCGGCGGCCGATCAGGCGAGTTACCTGCCAAATGGCCATGGCTGAGATGCAGCAGGTGCCCGTCGCACCATACCTGGGAAAAATCGGTCAAGCAGGGGAAATCGAGCACCATCTGGTCGACTTCCGCATCGCAATTGCCCCGAACGGCTACGATGCGCTCGGCAATGCCGTTAAGGGCGGCGAGCACTTCTTTGGGAGCATAGCCTTCGGGCAGGTCGTTGCGCGGGCCGTGATAGAGCAGGTCGCCGAGCAGGAGCACGCGGTCGGGCGTTTCCCGGTCGATGCGCTCCATCAAAGCGCGGACGGCGGGCGCCGCGCCATGCAGGTCGGATGCGATGACGAACTTCATTGGTCATTCCTTTCGATAGATGGCAAGTCGGCGCAGTATCCTCGCGCCAAGATGTGCTTTTCGCTGTTGGGGAACAGGTAGCGGTACAGCTCCATGAAGTACCGGTCGGTCATGGACGCCATGTAGTCGACCACCACCTGATCGGGGTCGGTGTGCGCAAGGTAGTCCTTTACGGTGATGCTGCGCGACTTCGCCGCCAGCTGCTTGGCGTGGTGCGATATGACCGGTGACCGTTCGTCACCGGTTTGCAGGTCGGTCAAAAGCCTGTCGTACATGTCCTCGAACATCTCGCCGACAGCGTTGCCGCTTCCCGCGCGCCAACCTTCGCAATCGTAGATGCGCTCGTAGTTCTGGCGTTTTGCGCGCTTGACGTCCTCGAAAACCTGGGGGCTCATGCGGATATCGTCATGTCCGAAGCTGTGGTTGACCACATCGACGGTGATGTTGTTGATGATACGCGCGTTATCGCGCCCGATGACGTCGGTTTCGAAGCCGTCAAGGGAGGGGAGCACGCCCATGGCGATGGCGTCGTCGCGATCTTTGCCCAAGTAGGCGATCATGTCGGCCAGGCGCACCACGCAGCCCTCGAGCGTGGAGGGGCGGAGGCGCTTGATGGCGGCCTCGTCGAGCGTGCATGTCTCGACCAGCTTATCGAGCTGCTGAAACGTTTCCGTGTCGCCTTGGCGTAGCACCTGTTGGGCGAACTCGCCGTTATGGCACAGCGCCCCGTCCAGCACCTGCAGGCTGATGTTGCGCGGGTAGAGCCGGTCCATCACCCGCACGGAATGGACGTTGTGATGAAAGCAGCGGCCCGTGCGGCTTTGCAGGCACTTTGACAGGAACTTCTCCCCGGCGTGGCCGAACGGCGTGTGCCCCAGGTCGTGCCCTAGCGCTATCGCCTCAATGAGCTGGCAGTTCAATCCCAGCAGCCGCCCGATGTTTCGCGCGATGCGTCCGACAAGCTGCACGTGCAGCCCGCGGCGGCAGATGTCGTCGTTCTCAACCAGGCTGAACACCTGCGTTTTGCCTGCATAGCGGTTATATGCGGGAATGTTCATGATCTTGTCGATATCGCGTGAGAACGCCGGGCGCGCTAGCGTGGCCGCATCGTGGGGGTTGTCCTCGCGGCGCAGCGCCTGTTCGTCGGGGAAGCTGCGCGGATGCATGCGCCCGCAGCGCAGGTTCTCGGCGATGGCCTGTTCCACATCGGGGTCAAGTTGCAGGTATGCGGGTTCGCTCACGGCGCTTCCTTTCCGCATGTCGAGATGTTACGGGCTTATTGTATCGCACGCGCTGAACATACGGGAACATAGGTTCTATGCGGTATACTTTACCCAGAAAAGCAACCGGCACGCCCTTGCGCGGCCGGAATCGGGAACACGGGCACAAGGCGGGGGTTCGGTCACATCCATGGCGATCAGCGATGAGGATATCCAAAAGGTTCGCGAGGCCAGCGACTTGGTGGCTATCATGGGCGAGACGGGCCCGGTCAAGCAGCGCGGTCGTGATTTCTGGCTGTGCTGCCCGTTTCATAACGAGAAAACCCCGTCGTGCAAGATAGACCCCGCCCTGCAGCTGTGGCATTGCTTCGGCTGCGGGGAAGGCGGCGACGTGTTCGCCTTCATCATGAAGTCCCAGGACCTGTCGTTTCCCGAAGCGGTGCGCTACCTGGCAGAGCGCGCCCATATCGACATCGCCGATGACCAGGCGAAACGCGGACCTGGTATGGGGCAGGGCGCAAAAGCGCGGCTGCGCGCCGTGTGCGCGGAGGCTGCGGAGTTCTTCCATATGCAGCTCATGCGCAGCAAAAGCCCGCAGGCCGGCGCCGCGCGCGCCTACCTTTCGCAGCGCGGGCTGGGCGGCGATATCCCGAAAACCTGGATGCTCGGCTTCGCGCCTGGACAAGGCGCGCTTGTGCGCCATCTGGCATCGAAGGGCTTCCAATCCAACGAGATGATCCAGGCAAACGTCGCCGTCGTCAGTTCCGATGGGCGCGTGCGCGACCGATTCTTCAATCGCGTGATGTTCCCCATCAAAGACGAGCAGGGCCAGTGCATAGCCTTCGGCGGACGCGTGATCGGCAAAGGCGAGCCGAAGTACCTGAACAGCCAGGAAACGCCTCTGTTCCACAAGGGCCGCATGCTCTATGCGCTCGACAAGGCGAAGGCGGCCATGGCGTCCACGGGCGTGGCCGTGGTATCGGAGGGCTATACCGACGTCATCGCCATGCACGAGGCCGGCATCCGCAATGCGGTCGCCACCTTGGGAACGGCTCTCACCCGCACGCACATCCGCGTGCTCTCGCGTCATGCCCGCAGCCGCATCGTGTATCTGTTCGATGGCGACGCCGCGGGTCAACGCGCCGCCGATCGAGCCTTGCAGTTCATCGACTCTTCCATGACGCCCGAGGCCGGCGCCGCCCGTATCGACCTGTTCGCCGTCACGCTGCCCGATAACCTCGATCCCGCCGAGTTCATCGACGCCCACGGCGGCCAGGAGCTGCAGGCCCTGATCGACCAGGCGAAGCCTTTGCTGGAATACGGCATCGACCGAAGGTTGGGAAACTGGGACCTTTCGCGTGCCGAAGGCCGCTCCGGCGCCGTCGCCGATGCGCTCAGCGTTCTGGCGCCCATCAAGGATTCGCTGCTCGCGAAAGACTACGCACGGCAGATCGCCAGCCGCGCTCGCGCGGACGAGAAGGATGTGTTGGAGCAGCTGGCGGCCCTCAAGCCGCCGCGCGTCTTCGATGCGGAAGCGCCCGCAGCCGACGGCCGCGCCGATCATGGCGTTTCCGCGCCCCCGGCGCGT
>OLNT01001144.1_pt1 | contig 15284 bp, 10 predicted proteins | sample 1672641 | NCBI WGS metagenome assembly OLNT01 (sample SAMEA3136708, study PRJEB25190) | human gut metagenome
TCAGCGCAGCACGCCTTCGATGAGCATGGTGATCAGGTCGGTGTAGCGCACGCCGGTGGCCTCCCATGCCTTGGGGTACATGGAGATGGACGTGAAGCCCGGCATGGTGTTGATTTCGTTGACCATCACCTTGCCGTCCTTGGTCACGAAGGTGTCCACGCGGCTCAGACCGGCACCGTCCACGGCGACGAACGCCTTCTTGGCGGTTTCGCGTACGAGGTTCAGCGTCTCTTCCGGCAGGTTGGCGGGCACTTCCACGTGGCTTGCGGCGGCGTCCATGTACTTGCTGTCGAAGTCGTAGAACTGGTCGTCGCCTTCGGCGCGCTTGTCGAGCACGATTTCGCCCGGCCAGCTGGCCTGCGGCGCTTCGCCGGCCTTCGGGCACAATACCGCGCATTCGATTTCGCGCGCGTCGATGCCCTGTTCCACGAGGATGCGCCAATCGTGGTGGGACGCCTCGTACACGGCGGCCGCGAGTTCGGCCGCATCGCCCTCATGCTCCACCTTGGTCACACCGAAGCTGGAGCCGGCGCGGGACGGCTTGACGAACAGCGGATACTGCAAGCCGGCTTCGCTAACCTGCGCCATGATCGCATCGGCGTTGGCCTTGAATTCGGAAGCCTTGTCGAAGGAACGCGCGTCGAGCGTGATGCCGGGCGCGACGGGAATGCCGGCGGCCGCAAGCAGCACCTTCGTGTAATGCTTGTCCATGCAGGCCGCGGAGGCGAGCACGCCGCACCCCACGTACGGCACGCCCATCATTTCGAACAGACCCTGGATGGTGCCGTCCTCGCCGAACGGTCCGTGCAGCACCGGGAACACCGCGTCCACATGGCCGAACGGGGTCAGCGTGCCATCGTCCTCGCGGGCGAAGAAGCCATCCTGGCCGAGAGCCACCTCAAGCACCACATCCTTGGCACCCGGGGTCTTCTCCACGGTAGGCAGGCCTTCGTCCAGGCTCCATCCGAGCGGATTCTCGCCGTTGACGATCCATTTGCCGTCCTTGGTGATGCCCACCGGAATGGCTTCGAACTTGTCCGTGTCCAGCGCGCGCAGCGCACTCGCAGCGGAGATGCAGGAGATCGAATGCTCGTCGGCCTTGCCGCCGTACATCACCACAATGCGCTTTTTTGCCATATCTATAGCCTTTATTCCTTAACTTTTATGACTTTTCAGGATTTTTGCCAAGCATCCAGCATACAAGCCGGTTGTTACTCCTCGGTGATGCCCTCGCCGAACAGTTCGGACAGCATCTGCGCACAGGAGATGCCGTCGTCCAGCACGTGGCTCATGGCCGTGGCGAGCGGGGTCGGCACACCGTACTGCTTGCCCAGCGCCACAACCGCGTCGGTGGTCGGCACGCCTTCAGCCACGCCGTTGCTCACCTTGGTGGCCTCTTCGACGCTCAGCCCCTTGCCGAGGTTGGAGCCGAACGTGTAGTTGCGGCTCAAGGAGGAACCACAGGTGGCGATCAGGTCGCCCACGCCGGCAAGTCCGGCGAAGGTCTTCGGATCGGCGCCGGCCGCCTCGCCCAACGCGGTCAATTCGGCAAGGCCACGGGTTTCGATCATGGCCGCGGTGTTCTCGCCGTAGCCCGCACCACGGGCCATGCCCACGGCGAGCGCCACCACATTCTTCAGCGATCCGCACATTTCCAAGCCGATCACGTCGCGCGTCACGAACGCACGGAAGTAGTCGGTGGTGCAGGCGGTGGCGATGGTACGCGCGTTGTCGATGTCCGCGCAGGCGACCACGGTCGCGGCCGGCTCGCGGTCGGCGATCTGCTTGCTCAGGTTCGGTCCGGAAATGGCGGCGAAGCGTTCCGCCGGAAGGTCGAGCGTTTCCATGACGACTTCGTCCATGCGTTTGCCGGTGGTGCGTTCGATGCCTTTCATCAGGGAGGCCACGAGCGCGGTCTCGGGGATGAGTCCCTTGAATTCGGTCAGTGCCACGCGTGCGAACTGCGCGGCGATGGCCACGATGACGATGTCGGCGTTGGCCACGGCTTCGGCGCGGTCTCCGGTGGCGGTCATGTTGCTGGGCAGCGTTTCCACGCTGGGCAGGCGCACACCGTTGTGGTGATGGTCACGAATACCTTCCACGATTTCCGGTTCGATGGCCCACATGGTCACGTTGTTGCCCGCGTCGGCAAGCACTTGACCGAAGGCCGTTCCCCAAGCGCCAGCGCCCAGTACCGTCACATTCGCCATGAATTTTGCTCCTTGGATTATTTGGATTGCTTTTTGCGGCCGAGCGTATGCCACATCGGCCGCCGCTTTCAATCGACGTTGTCTTATGCTACCGCCGGCTACGCACACCGGCCGCGTGTTCCGGTCGCACGCGTATTTTGTTCGCCGCCGGAACGGGTGTGTGGGGAAAATCAGTCTTTCACGCGACTCATGGTGCGGTAGTCCCAGTAGCCGTCAGGTGCCTGTTCGCCGCGGATTTCGACCATGATTTCGGTCATGCGCACGCGGATGCGGCGGGTCAGTTCGTCGGCGCGGTCCGTCGGCACTTCGTCTCCCCAGGAATCGCAGCCGTCAAGCAGGTCCGCGTAGTCGAGCGCCTCGTCGTAGCACATCACCACGTTCTTGCGCGGCCACGGCCACCAGTGGTTGATGCTGGCCGCGCCCCAGGTCACGGCACAGTACAGCGGCACCTGGCAGCCGAGTCGGCGTGAGGATTCGAGGGCGATCACGCCCACGCCGTTTTTCATGCTCATCGGCCATTTTTGCGGGTCGCGCGTCACGGTGCCTTCCGGCCATACGGTCAGCGGGCGGCCGGAGGTGAGGATTTCCACGGACGTTTCCTCGATGGCTTTGGCCTTGCCCGCGCGGCGCTGCACCGGCTGCATGCCGACCAGCTGGAACCATTTGCCGATCAGCGGCCATTTGGCCATTTCCGCCTTGGCCATGTAGCGCGGGCGGCGGCCCTGATGGAACAGCGAGACCATCGGCACAAACACGTCATACATGGTCACATGCGTCGCAGCGGTGATGAACGGGCCGGTTTCCGGCACGTGTTCCAAGCCCCAAGCCTTCACTTTGCTGTGATTGCGCAGCACCACGTCGCAGCCGGCCAGCAGGCGATGCGTGGCTTTGGGGTTCTGCGCTTCGATTTCCGCGGTGTTGGCCTTGCGTGGACCGGTCGGGAAATCGTGGGTCGGGTCTACAAGATGATGCTTCCGCGCGAGTTTTGCGACTTGCTCGTCGCTCAGCGGCTTCACCGCGGAACGCGGCGACGGTTTTCCTTTGGATGCCATGGCTCCCATTGTGCCACCGCCCGCCGATACGTTCGACGGCGCCGCTTTCCACGACATTTTGCTTTTACTACCTCATACCATCGTTTTCTGCATCATTTGGCCGTCAAATGATGCAGAAAAGACGGGCGATGAGGCAGTAAAAGGAATATGCGGAAGATGTGGAAGGTATGGAAAGCAGGTTTGCGATTGCGGCAGCGGCAATCGCGGATAAAACAAAACCGGCACCCGCGTAAGGCGAGTGTCGGTGAAAGGTGGTATGCGTTCAGCGCGACTGGTCAATCGCGACTAGCCAGTCGCAACTGGTCAATCGCAATAAATCAGCCGCAGCCGATTCATCGAACCAATCGCAGCGAATCAGTCGAAGTCGGCTCCGAGGGCTTCCAACTTGCCGCGGAAGTCGGCGTAGCCACGGTCGATCAGGGAGATGCCCTGCACGTTGGACGGGCCCTTGGCTGCGAGCGCCGCAATCAGGTGGCTGAAGCCACCGCGCAGGTCCGGAACGTCGATGTCACGTCCGGTCAGCGGGGTCGGTCCGAAGATGACCGCGGAATGCTTGTAGTTGCGCTGTTGGAAGCGGCATGGCAGGGAACCGAGGCATTCGCGGTACAGCTGAATCGTGGCGCCCATCTGCACCAGCGGCTTGGTGAAACCGAAACGGTTCTCATACACCGTCTCATGCACGATGGAAAGGCCGTTGGCCTGGGTCAGCGCCACGACGAGCGGCTGCTGCCAGTCGGTCATGAAGCCCGGGTGCACGTCGGTCTCGATGGCTACCGGCTTCAGGTCTCCACCCGGATGCCAGAAACGGATACCCTTGTCGGTGATGTCGAATTCGCCGCCGATTTTGCGGAACACGTTCAGGAAAGTCATCATTTCCGGCTGGGTGGCACCTTTGACGAAGATGTCGCCATGTGTGGCGAGCGCGGCGGACGCCCAGGAGGCGGCCTCGATGCGGTCGGTCAGAGACGTGTGCGTGTAGCCCTTGAGCTCCTTGACACCTTCGATGCGGAACGTGCGGTCCACGTCCACGGAGATGATGGCGCCCATCTTCTGCAACACGCTCACCAGATCCATGATTTCAGGTTCGATGGCGGCGCCGGAAAGCTCGGTCTTGCCTTCGGCGAGCACGGCGGCGAGCAGTGTCTGCTCGGTGGCGCCCACGGACGGGTACGGCAGGTGGATCTTCGCGCCATGCAGACCGTTCGGAGCGGTGATGTGAATGCCGTCCTTGTGTTCCTTGTCGACGTTCGCGCCGAGTTTGCGCAGGGTTTCCAGATGGAAGTCAATCGGACGACCGCCGATGTTGCAGCCGCCGAGCGCCGGAATGAACGCCTCGCCCAGACGGTGCAGCAGCGGGCCGGAGAACAGAATCGGAATGCGGGACGAGCCGGACAGCGTGTCCACGTCGGCCACGTCGGCGAGTTGCACGTTGGTGGCGTCGATCGTCACCACGCCGTTCGCGCCGTCCACGGTCACGTCCACGCCGTGCAGGCGCAGCAGGTCGGACACCACGTGCACGTCGCGGATTTCCGGAACGTTCTTCAGCACGGATGTGCCCGGGGCCAGCAATGCGGCGACCATGGCCTTGCTTACGAAGTTCTTCGCGCCGCGCACCTTGATGGTGCCGTTCAACGGCTTGCCGCCTTCGACGTGCAGAATGTCGTTCTTATTGTCAGACACGCTCAACCTCTTTCGATTCCCTTTTGGATCAAGCTCAAAAAACACTGCTGCTTAGTTTGCCATAAGGCATGTAGCATGTTCGCGAAAAACGGAATTCAGCGCAGTGTCTCCTTAATTTCGCGCGCGAGATTCGCATCCCACATGGCTCCGGTGGCGCTCATCACGGCGTTCGCGCCAGCCTCACGGTACGCCTTGTAGTCGTCAGGACGGATCACGCCGCCCACGCCCACGATGGCGAAGTCGAAGCCGAGTTTTTCACGGATGGCGGCGAGCCTGCCGACCATGTCGAGACCGGCGCCACGAATGGCGTTGCCGCACACGCCGGAACGGTCACGTCCGACTCCCGGCAGCGCCTGGTTGCCGTTCGCGTCCACCAGGCGCGCGGAAATCGTGTTGATGGTGGAGAAGCCTTGCACGGTGCCATGTCCGACGGTTTCCCTGACCATGGTTTCCAGGTCGGTGTCGTTGGGAATGTAGGCGAGTTTCACGATGAGCGGGCGATCGCCGATTTCGTTTTTCACGGCTTCCGTGATTTCCCCCACCAGATGCGGGTCGTAGCACAGCAGGCGATTGTGACCTTCGTTGGGGCAGCTGGTGTTCATTTCCATCAGTCCGGCTCCGGTTTCCGTAACCAGATGCGCGGTGGTGACATGGTCGGCGATGTACGCCTTGCGGTCCATGCCGTCCACGCGGGAGCCTTGGAAGCTGGGCACGAGCAGCTGCCCGTCGCCGGCGGCGGCGATCGCCTTCTTCATGTCCGGCTGCCATTCGTCGGGGTCACGCGACGGCACGCCGAAACTGTTGGAGATCGAAATCGGAAGCTCATATCGGGTGTCGGCAAGCACGCCTTCATCCAGTTCGGCGCTGCCGGGAACCAGCGACCCGTCTGCGTTCTTCGGATGCACGGCGAGCACGTTCGGGAAGGCGTTGCAACCCCACGCGCGGGAGCGGACCGTCTTGTACACCGCCAAATCGAAACCCATGCGGAAGGCGGCGGTGGTGAACCGCTCGTTCAGCAGCGGACCGGCGGGAATGCCAAACGGCAGGTTCACGCGGAAGCCGAGGAATTCCTCGGCCTGGTCGGACGACTGCGACTGGGTGGTCTGTGCAGACTGCGCGGAGGCGCCGGCAGCGGAATCGCCCTTCATCACTTCGGCGAACGCACCGAACGGCCCCTGCAGATAGTTGTCTTCATACGTGCGATTGACGTCGTAAAACGGCGCGAAACCCTGGCTCATACTGCTCCCCGAAATTGTTCTCGTGTCATGTTTTGGATATGCGATGCGAACACACGAAATGTCATGTCCACTGTAACGCGACACACGTCCCGCCTGCACGCCCCGTCTCACCTTGGAAACCTCCTTGGCTAGGACTTCCCCAGACGAGTTTGGGCTCTCGATCCAGGTCAAGTCCAGAGAACCGGAACGCCGTCATGAGCCGGTATGCTCGGCAAGACGGTACTTGCGTCCGCGTCCGACGCCTATTGGTTCAATAACACCGTCTTTCACCAGTGAGGCCAATATCTCCCGGGTACGGGTGAGGCCAAGCCCCAGCACCACAGCCAGATACGAGGTGGGTTGCGGTCCTCCGACCGTCAACGCATAGGTGATTTTCTCCAACTGGCTTTGCGGCCTGATCGCATTGCCGAAATCGGCAGGTAGGGCCACGTTCTTGCCGAATGTGCCGACCATGTCGTTCAAACGGTCAGCCCCGCGAGCGCCAATCCTATGGACCGTACCAGTGCCATGCTCCGAATTCCGCATTGTCGGCGACTCCGCACCAACAGCCCCCCCGCCATCTGCAGAGACTCCGGGAACAGCAGAAGCTCCGGCGATCATGGAATCTCCGGCGATCTTGCGCGGATACAACGTAAGCTGCACACGCCCCGGATCGTCGAACACTTCCAATTCCGGCGCGGCGGTTCCTGCGAACAGGCAGCCTTCACGCATCACGTCAAAACCACTGCCCGCCTTTTCTCCGATGCCAATCAGATTGAACATTTTCATCAACGTGGGATTCCGCGTATCCGAAATGCCGCCTTGCATCACCTCTTCGGAGGAAAGACGCAGGCTGCCGGGATTCAACAATACGATTCTGTCGTAATACTGGATGATCACCGTGCCCCGGCGAATGAAGTAATCGGCATGAACGAGCGTGTTGGTGACAGCCTCACGAACGGCCTTATCCATCGGATTGTCATCAATCCTATTCAAATCGGCATCAAGCTGGAACGGATGGGCAACAGCCGACCGCAGACGATTGACCACCTTGCCCCAAAAATCGTACAAGTTGCCCGACCACGTGTCATCGTCCGAAGTGAATCGGTCGTTCCACCGCTCCTGGTCGTCCATGACCTCGCGATAGTCCAGGAAATAGTAGGGGAATTCGGACGTGATTCGCCACGCCTCACCGAACATCAGCAATCCGGCTCGTGTGGGACGCACCTGAGAACCATCAAGCCGCAACGCTTCGACGCGAAGCAGGAAATCCTCATCAGACAATCCGACCCATGGATGGCCGGGCCGTCTGTTCTTGAACTGCCGACGATATGATGCGACGCTATCCGCGTTGAGCGCGTCAGCACCCATGCCTTCAACAATCGTTCTGTCCAAGGGAAGCAGGTCACTGTCCCGAAGCATGGCACGAACCGTTTCCTCATCGCACAGATAATCGCCATCGCCATTACGCCGGTATGAGCCCGTCATCGGATTCTGGCCCACGTACACGGGAATACAGTCCCTCGCCGCACGAGGAATGTCGATGGAAATAACATCTCCCTGCGAGGTATGGCGAATCACCACGTCGTTGTCGCTCAGCACAACGGCGCTGACCTTCGATGGATCATGCACCATGTTCCAAAAATCCTGCGCCATGTTCCGCGCATCATCTACTCCGGTGATATACAAAGAATGGTCTTCATGTTCGGACACGCCCAGCAGAATCAGCCCACCTTCGGTATTGGCGAAGGAGCTGTACGTCTCCCATAAACTGTGGGGCAGGCCGCCCTTGGCACGTTTCGCTTCCAAACGGTTGCCTTCACGCATCCGAGGAACCTCCCGGGACCACCAGGCATCATCGTGCTCGCTACCGTCCATTGGCCATCACCGCCTTACCTACCACGCGTTTTGCGCTCGCTTTGCCGCCACTTTGCCGTCGTATTATGATTTTACCACCGCTTTGCGCGCGCTTTGCCACCGCTTTGTGGAATTTGCTGTTGGCGGAAAGGTGATGGAAGGTAAACAAAAAGCCCGGCTTGGGTGCCGGGCTTGGGAAAAGTTAGATGTGGTTGCGGTCAGCCAATGATGAAATGGGCTACCGTCGCGATCGGCCAACGGGCCTATCTGCAATTACGGACTGCGCTGCGCGCAGGCTCATTGCTGCCCTCGTTTCGGACTCGGGCAAGGCCCTGTCGGCAGTGCACTGCACTGCCGACCAGCCATCGCGTCAGATGATGCCGCGATCGGCCAACGGGCCTTGCCAATCAGGGTATTCACCCTCACGGGCGGATTCGATCGGCTGTTCCGGCTCGCGCTTGACCGGCAGGGTCTTCGGCTTGAACGGGAACTTTTCGGCGCGCATCTTCTCGTATGCGATGATGTCGTCTTCGTGCTGCAGCGTCAGGTCGATGTCGTCGTAGCCGTTCATCAGACGCCAGCGGGTGTAGTCGTTCACTTCGAACGGCAACGTCACATCGCCGCAGGTGACGGTACGGTCTTCCAGGCTGACGGTCATTTCGCGGCCCGGCTCCTCGTCCAGCAGCTTCCACAGCAGCTCAATGGATTCCTGCGGCATAATTGCGGCCAGCACGCCGTTCTTGGCGGTGTTGCCGTAGAAAATGTCGGCGAAACGGGAAGAAATCACCACGCGGAAACCGTAATCGTGCAGCGCCCACACGGCGTGCTCGCGGGAGGAACCAATGCCGAAATCCGGGCCGGCCACAAGGATCTTGCCCTGCTTGTATTCCGGCTTGTTCAGCACGAATTCCGGGTCGCGGCGCCACGCGTAGAACAGGGCGTCGTCGAAGCCGCTTTTCTTCACGCGCTTCAGGAACACGGCCGGAATGATCTGGTCGGTATCAACGTTGGAACGGCGAAGCGGCACGGCCACGCCGGTAAGGGTAGTCAGTTTTTCCATGTCAACAAATCCTTCGATTGCCTATCGATATTCGATTTCGATATTTCGATTACTTACGATTGCGCTCGCAGCAGGCTCACAGGTCGGCCGGCGAGCAGATGGTGCCGCGGATGGCGGTCGCGGCGGCAACGGCCGGCGACGCCAGATGCGTGCGCGAACCCTTGCCCTGACGGCCTTCGAAGTTGCGGTTCGAGGTGGAGATGGAACGTTCGCGGGCCACCATCTTGTCCGGGTTCATGCCCAGGCACATGGAGCAGCCGGCGTTACGCCATTCGGCGCCGAAGTCCTTGAAGATCTTGTCGAGGCCTTCCTTCTCCGCCTGCAGACGCACGCGGGAGGATGCCGGCACCACGAGCACACGGTGGATGTTGTCGGCCTTGTGGTGGCCCTTCATGATGGAGGCGGCCACGCGCAGGTCCTCAAGACGGCCGTTGGTGCAGGAGCCGATGAACACGGTGTCCACGGCGATGTCCTTGATGCGCATGCCCGGCTTCAGTCCCATGTAGGCGATGGCACGCTCGGCGGCGGAACGCTCGGTCTCGTCGTTGAAGGAGGCCGGATCCGGCACCACGCCGGAGATCTTCACGCCCTGGCCCGGGTTGGTGCCCCACGTGACGTACGGCTCGAGGTCTTCGGCGTTGATGGTCACTTCCTTGTCGAACACGGCATCGTCATCGGTCTTCAGCGTCTTCCAATATTCGACGGCCTTGTCCCACATCTCACCTTCCGGCGCGTGCGGACGGCCCTTCAGGTATTCGAAAGTCACCTCGTCCGGGGCGATCATGCCTGCGCGGGCGCCGGCTTCGATGGACATGTTGCAGATGGTCATGCGGGCATCCATCGACAGCTTCTTGATGGCTTCGCCACGGTATTCGATGACGTGGCCCTGGCCGCCGCCGGTGCCGATCTTCGCGATGATGGCCAGAATAATATCCTTGGCGGTGACGCCCTTCGGCAGGTCGCCCTCGATGTTCACGGCCATGGTCTTGAACGGCTTCAGGCTCAGGGTCTGCGTGGCCATGACGTGCTCCACTTCGGAGGTGCCGATGCCGATGGCCATAGCGCCGAACGCGCCGTGGGTGGAGGTGTGCGAGTCGCCGCACACGATGGTCATGCCCGGCTGGGTCAGACCCAGCACCGGAGCGAACGCGTGGACCACGCCCTGGTCAGCGTCGCCGAGCGGGCACAGACGCACGCCGAAATCCTTGCAGTTCTTTTCCAGCGTGCTCAGCTGGAGCGCCGAGGTCTCGTCCGGATTCGGACGGTCGATGTCGACGGTCGGCGTGTTGTGGTCTTCCGTGGCGATCAGCTGGTCGACGTGACGTGGCTTGCGTCCTGCCAGACGCAGACCTTCGAACGCCTGCGGGCTGGTCACTTCGTGCATGAGCATCAGGTCGATGTACAGCAGGTCGGGAGCCCCATCGCTACCCTTGCGTACCAAATGATCGGCCCAGACCTTCTCGGCCAATGTCGTTCCCATTGTGGGACCTCCTCAGATTTTTTCCTCACTAATTTCCTCGCGGCTATTGCCTTGCCGCATTCTTCGTGCTATAAGCCTATGGGCTTGAAACGGGCTCGAGGTCCTTCATGCCGGTATATGAGATATGAATGAGGGACGAGCTCGGCAAACGCGGAAAAGTTACTTTCCCGTCTTCTTACGGCATATGCGCAATCGTTGAAATTTCAGCATTTTCCCAGCTTCGCTAGCTGGTGGAAGCAAGGTAAATATTCTGCTTTACCCCAGTCGCGAACCACATACATTTTGCATTTCAATATGTGAGATGGCATAATTCAGCGTATGACTTCTTCTTCGAATACGAGCAACGCCATGCCCAAAACGCAGGCCATGAACGCCACGAACGAGGCAAACGGCAATTACGCAGCCACCCCGCAAAGCAACGAAATTCATTCCGGGGTCGGCGTGCTCGACAAGACAGTCAAGATTCTCGACGCTCTTGAATCCGGTCCGGCCACGCTCGGACAGCTGGTTTCCGCGACCGGTCTGGCCCGTCCGACCGCGCATCGTCTTGCGATCGCGCTGGAACGTCACCGTTTCGTTTTGCGTGACCAGCACGGTCGTTTCGTGCTCGGCTCGCGATTCGCGGAACTTGCGGCCGCAGCCGGCGAGGACCGCCTGTTGACCGCCGCCGCGCCGATTCTGCAGACCCTGCTCGACCGTACCGGCGAATCCGCGCAGATCTACCGCCGTCAGGGCGATCAGCGCGTCTGCATCGCAGCCGTGGAGCGCGCGTCCGGCCTGCGAGATTCCATTCCGGTTGGTGCGATGCTGTCCATGGAAGCCGGTTCCGCAGCCCAGATTCTGCTGGCTTGGGAGGATTCCGAACGCCTGCATCAGGGTCTGCGTCACGCCAAGTTCACCGCGGCCAAGCTCACCGCCGTCCGCAAGCGCGGTTGGGCCGAGTCGGTCAACGAACGCGATGAGGGCGTGTGTTCGATTTCCGCGCCGATCCGCAACGCGTCCGGCCAGGTGATCGCCGCTATTTCGATTTCCGGCCCGAACGGCCGTATGGGTGCCAATCCCGGCCGCCGTTACGCGCCGCTGGTCATGGCCGCCGGAAAGTACCTCACCGACGCGCTGATCAAGGCCTCTTCCGGCCGCTGATAGGTCCGCGACCAGTCGCATACGTAACGTAAAAGCTGACGATGGAAAGTTCCCATCGTCAGCTTTTTTGTATTCATTTCAAAGCTAAAAGTCGGGAAAAGGAATAGTCACCGCCGGAAAGGCTACCGGCGGAACGACTAGTCAACAAACAGCTACCGGCGAAACAGCGAGACCAGCTTGTTCCACGTCTTGCTCCACCACGTCGGCCTGTGGAGCAGGTCCATGCCTTCCGAATCGGGCTTCGATTCGCTGGTCATGCCGTAGGCGTAGGCCTTGCCCGCACTGGGTTTGCCCACCAGCTCGTCGTATTCCAACAGCTGCGTGCGCGGCTCGTACGGGTGGCGGATGTCGAATTCGAACAGTCGAGCGGCACGCTTGGCCGGCACCGGGCCGTATGAGCCAAAACCGCTGGTCGGCGAGGCGACCATCATCATCTGCCGGTCACCGTCGGTTCCGACCGGCACGGAACCGACGAAGGCGTTGCGGTGGTCGTGCCCGGCGGAAATCGCAAAATATCCCGCCTTGTCAAGGATTGCGAATTCGCCGCTGTCGGCATCCGGGCAGCTGACGCCCTCCCCCAGATAGCTTCCGGGCTGCGTTTTGTCTTCGTTGAGCACGAAATGCCGCCCCGCGAAGTTGCGGTATCCTTCAATCGCGCGCGCAGCGGTGGCCGCGACCGGCTTGAGCAGGCGGTAATACTGTTCGATCGGGAAATGCTGGAACACCATGCATGGCAGCGTGGACGGCGTCTTGCGCGGTTCGCGCGGCGAGTCCTGTTCATCTTGCCGGTCTTGTTGCAGCTGCTGCGATTGCGCCGCCATCAGCCCCGGCGCATCCGCCAGGAAGCGCAGCGCGGCTTCCGACGGGCTCCCGTAGCCGCCGGAACGCGCGTAATCGCCCGAATCCAGCAAGACCAAGCCCAACACGTCATACGTGCGATCGACGTCCGTCACCGACAACGCGAATGTGCCGGGCGCGCACGCGATCACGGGCTGTTCCGGCAATCCGAAGTCCTGTTCCATATCGCCAACATCATGTTTCACACCATGTTTCACGGCGATGCCCGTCGTGCCGTCGGCAGCGCGTTCCGGATTGATACACCCTGGGAATTCGCGGCAGATGCTTTCGATTTCGTCATTGTCGAGCCCGCACTGGAAGTCATGGTTGCCGAACGTCACAGCCCACGGCACGCCGCGGTCGGCAAGCGGGTGGACCAGTTGTTCGATGGTGGCTCGCACCAATTCGCGGGGGTGTTCCAATGCGGCCGCATAGCGTTCCCCGGACGCTTCGGACGATGCGGATGCCGGACGCGCGTCCCAGCGACGCTTGCGGGAGGTCAGCGCGTATGCGGAATCATATCCGGCGATCTGGTTGCCGTTGAAAATAACAAGATCGGGGCGTGTGGCGTCAAGCGAGGCCTCGATGAGGCTGATGGTGTCTTTGCTGACTTTCGGCCCGTCTTGGATGTCGGCGAATTGCAATACGCGGAATTTGCCGGACTGGTGGAATTGCAGGCGGCCAAGCCGTGCGGATACGGAAAGCGGTCGACGGTCCCCCTCTTCCGCTGGTTGGATGCGCGGGCGCGTGGCTTTGGCGGCATGCTGCAATTCGGTCATACTTCTAGGGTAATGCAACATTGGGCGATTACATGTGCGATTCACGCAGGGCGTCAGCAGATTGCGCTGCCACATCGCATCCGGCAAAATCCATCAACCCACCGCCCAAAGCGACGTGAACAGACAGGTGCGAAAAACAAAAAACCCTCGCATCTGCGAGGGCTCATTGGCTGGGATGCCTGGACTCGAACCAAGAATGGCTGAACCAGAATCAGCTGTGTTGCCAATTACACCACATCCCAATTTGGCAGGCGTGGCAACTTCGAAAAGTTGTCCGTCGTACCCCCGACCGGATTTGAACCGGTGTTGGCGCCGTGAGAGGGCGTAGTCCTAGACCGCTAGACGACGGGGGCTTGAGTTATCGCTGTGATTCTCAGCTAGGCTGTGAACCGCAACGAGTGATAAATATACGCGAAACAGCACAGTCGCGCAACTTACGGCGTGTCGCGCTATTTTCCGTCATTCCGCACCAGCCTTCCGCATAAACGAAAACCCGCCGAATCACTCCGGCGGGTTTCCATCATTCAGCTAACAGTCAGCAGCTCAACGGCTCACAGGTGCTCGCGCAGGCCCTTAAGTCGAGCCATGGCAACGTCCTTGCCAACGATTTCCATGGATTCGAACAGCGGCGGGGACACGCGGCGGCCGCTCATGGCCACGCGCACCGGGCCGAAAGCCAGACGCGGCTTGTAGCCGCCGTCTTCGACCAGCGCCTTGTTCAGCGTCTCGTGCAGGAAGTCGGTCTTCCAATCACCTTCAGCAACGGCGTCCAGCGCCGCGATCGCAGCGTCGAGCACGGCCGGAGCGGAATCCTTCAGCTGCTTCTTGGCGTCGGCGTCCGGCTCGATGTAGCCTTCGGCGGACAGCAGGGAGCCGACCATGCCGGCCACTTCGCCCAGCAGGCGCACGCGCGGCTGGACCAGCGGAGCGGCGGCGGTGAGCACCTCACGCTCGCGGTCGGTCAGCGCATCCCAGGAATCGGCGGAGACCACGCCGTCGCGGTGCAGGTAAGGCACGGAACGGTTCAGGAAGTCCTGCGGTTCGAGCATGCGGATGTGCTCGGCGTTGATGGAGATGGCCTTGTCGATGTCGAAGCGGGCCGGGTTGGCCTTGACGTCACGCACGTCGAACTTCTCGATCATCTCGTCCATGGAGAACACGTCGCGGTCGGGGGCGATGGACCAGCCCAGCAGCGCCAGGTAGTTCAGCAGGCCCTCACGGATGAAGCCGTTGTCACGGTGCAGGAACAGGTTGGATTCCGGATCGCGCTTGGACAGCTTCTTGTTGCCCTGGCCCATGACGTACGGCATGTGGCCGAACAGCGGCATTTCCTTGGCCACGCCCAGCTCGATCAGGTAACGGTACAGCACGATCTGACGCGGGGTGGAGCTCAGCAGATCCTCGCCGCGCAGCACCACGTTGATGCGCATCATGGCGTCGTCGACCGGGTTGGTCAGCGTGTACAGCGGGTCGCCGTTCGGACGCACGATCACGTAATCCGGCACGGAACCGGCCTTGAATTCGATGCGACCGCGGATAAGGTCGTCGAACGCGACGTCCTCGTCGGGCATGCGGATACGCAGGGCCGGCTTGCGGCCTTCCGCGCGGAACGCGGCCTTCTGCTCTTCGGTGAGGTTGCGATCGTAGCCGTCATAGCCGAAAGCCTTCGGACGGCCGGCGGCCACGTTGCGGGCCTCGATCTCCTCAGGAGTGGAGAAGGATTCGTAGGCGTAGCCGGCTTCGAGCAGCTTGGCTGCGACGTCCTTATAGATGTCGCCACGCTCGGACTGGCGGTACGGGCCGTCCGGGCCACCCACGTTGATGCCTTCATCCCAGTCGATGCCCAGCCAATTCAGGGCCTCGATGATCTGGTTGTAGCTTTCCTCGGAGTCGCGCTGGGCGTCCGTATCCTCGATACGGAACACGAACGTGCCCTTGGTGTGGCGGGCCTCAGCCCAGTTGAACAGTG
>OLNT01001146.1_pt1 | contig 15277 bp, 13 predicted proteins | sample 1672641 | NCBI WGS metagenome assembly OLNT01 (sample SAMEA3136708, study PRJEB25190) | human gut metagenome
CCTTGATCACCCAGTAGTCCTCGGGGATGAACGCCAAGCGCTCGCGCTCGCGCGCCACGATCAGCGCCAGCGTGGGCGTCTGCACGCGACCGGAGCTGCGCACGTTGCCGTAGCCGGCGAATTTGACCAGCGTGAGGTAGCGCGTGAGCACCGCACCCCAGATCAGGTCGATGTCCTGACGGGATGCACCGGCCGAGGCCAGGTTCGTGTCAAGCTCCACCAGGTTGGAGAACGCGTGCGTGATCTCCTCTTTCGTGAAGGCGCTATAACGGGCACGGGAAACCGGCGCCGTGGGATTGACCTCCTGGATGCACGACAGCGCATCCGAGCCGATCAGCTCGCCCTCACGGTCGAAGTCGGTCGCGATGACGATGGAGTCCGCCTTCTTCGCCAGGTTCTTCAGGCTGCGGATGATCTCCTTCTCCTTCGGGAGCTTCTCGATAGGCGCGTAAATCAGATACGGCAAGGCGTCCATCTTCCACGCCTTCAGCTCAACGCCGTCCTCGATAAAGGGCTTCTTCTTTTTGAACGGCGGGCGCGCCAAACTTGCGGGCAGCTGCGCCGGAATGGCCTCGCCCTCCGCAGTGATGCCACGCCAACCGCCGCGCTTCTTATATATAAGAGTAGGCGTGAAATCGGGCTCTAAGATATGACCGCGCAGGCCGATGGTCACCCATTCCTCGCCGTCCACTTCGAACCGGTACACCGGCGTGGAATACACCTTGTCGGCCTTAGGCTTTTTCACACCCAGCAACGCCGCGATCTTCGTCGCCGCGTCGTTCTTCTCGGTCACCACCAGCTTCATGCGGCACCCTCCTTGCCTGCTCCGGCCACCCTTGGGCCTGCTCGTTCACACGGTTGCCCCATTCGTAGTTTTACGTGTGCGGGGATAGTAGCGCCGCGCGGCGAAACGTCGCGGGCTGCGCAGGGGGTACTATACACGATTGACGGCGAAGATGAGCTTGCGATTCCGCGCGAGCCGCCCGCACGCGGCCCAAACGACGCAAAACCCGCCGCCTTCTACACCACGATACCGCGAAATTGCAGAATGCGTGTTGATTTCGTCGGCGGAGCGCGAAGGAACCGCGATGGTTTCGAGAACCTTGGCCCCCGCCGCCCGCGTTCGCGTAACCTTAGCACCAAGGAGCCGTCGAACCGCCGCATCTTCGCAGCGCAATCGCCGTATCACAGCATCACCGACGGCATCCTGCCCGTACGTAGCAACATGGAGGCCGCCCATCGGGCGGAAAGGGAGCGTCGCATGGTACGAAAAGCACTGGGAGTTTGCCTTGGGAGCATTCTGGTCGTTTGCGTGGGCATAGGCTGCGCAAACGCGTTATTGCCCGCCACATCCACCGCAGCCCCGGTTGCCAACGCCGCAAGCAGCGTGAAAACCACCGCCATGAACTCCGCTATCGACGCATCGGGCGTCAAAGACGCCGTTTCCGATGCGCTTCTGGCCCACACCTGGGACATCGCCAACGCCACGGGCATCTCATCCTCTCAGGTGCAAACCTGCATAGAGAACCTCGACATCAAGGATTGGCAGGTGGCCGACCTTCCCGCCAACGCCGTGCCCGCCAACACCGTATCCGGTTCCGCCGCGGGCGTCCCGGCCACGCTTACCACGTACAACAACCCCGGTTACGTCACCATCAGCGCGTACGGCCAAAGCATCGACCTTGCCGTCCCAGCTGCCGCGCAGCAATACCTCCCGCTTATCGCCTGCGCGAACCAGTAGACGCAGCATGAAAGGCGCGATACCTTTTCGGTAACCGCAACCGAAAGCTTGAAGGCCCTTCCCGGGCACCATCTTGGGAAGGGCCTTCCTTTTGCCTGCATCGCATTTCCGCTCAAGCTCCATAGCCTGCGCCTCACAAACCGAAACCCTGGTCAAGCGCGAGCGCCTTCGGGTCGAAGCCGGAGGTTCCTAACTCCAAATTCCCAGACGCAACCTTGCGATCGGGGCTTCCCGTAACCTGCCCCGTTCGCTGCCGGCGACTATCCTTAACATCGCCCGACATGCAGAGGGCGGCTTGCGATCTCCTCGCAAGCCGCCCTCCTTTTCGCTTATAAAAACCTGTCCCGCCTATGCCTGAGCGCCCCTGGCAGCGGCAGCGGCCTTCGCCGCCTCAAGCTCCTCGCGCTCAAGCACCTGCTGCATGGCCGCGATGGCGCACTCGAGCATGCCGTCGTCGGGCTCGTTGGTGGTCAGGTACTGCATCTGCATGCCCGGCCACAGCACCACCTTCACCAGCGGGTTTTCCGGATGGCTACCCGCCCAGCGCACGGTGATCTCGTAGCTGATGCCCGCGATCACCGGCATCAGCGCTACGCGCGCCGCAATGACGAGCGCCAGCTTCGGGGCGCCGTCCGGCACGCCCCACGCCGAGATGAGCGCGTTGAGCGGCGTGACGGTGTACACCAAAATGGCGATGATCATCACCATGATCAGAAACGCCGTGCCGCAGCGCACGTGCAGGCGCGGGAACTGCCGTGCGTTTTCCGGAGTGAGCGGCAGCCCATGCTCGTAGCAATGGATGGTCTTATGCTCGGCGCCGTGATAGCCGAACATGCGCTTGATATCGCTCATGCGCCCGATCAACCAAATGTAGAACACGAACACGGCCACTCGCAAAAGGCCGTCCACGATGTTCCAGGCCAGCGTGTGCGCATCATACTCGCCCACCAGCAGGTTTGTGATGAACGCCGGCGCCACGATGAACAGCACCACGCCCATGACCAGGCCCAGCACCATGGAGAATGCCATTTCCTTCTTGCCGAACACCGCATCTCCGTCGGACTTCGCCGCAGGCTCGCTTGCGGTCGCGGCGGAAGCAACAGGCGCGGGAACCGGCTCGGAAACCACCTCTAGCGAACGCTGCGCGCCTAGGGCGTCGATCATGGTGTCGGGGCGGCCAAAATCGTCCTTCCAGGAGAACGTTGCGTCGTCAGGCCCGGGCGCGGGCGCTTCTCCATCAGGATCGCAAGCGCTCGGGTGCGCGGCCGAACAGGCATCGGCCTCATCTTCCTCGTCCTCGTTGAACGCATGAAGCGCGGCGATTTCCAGCGCCTTGTAGCCCAGCACTAGCGATTCCACCATGGCGCGGCAACCGCGCACGCACGGCCAATACATCCAGCCGTTCTTCGCACGGCCGCTTGCCAGGTCATGGGATTCCTCGTACACGCCGCCATCCGGCTCGCGCACGCCCACGGCCCAGTTGTACTTGCCGCGCATCATCACGCCCTCGAGCAGCGCCTGACCGCCCACGTGCGTCTTGCGCGCGCCGTCCTCGGAAAACGCGCGGGAAAGATCGCCCTTAGGTTTCGCCACGTTACTCACGCGTGACTTTCGGATACGGGTTACCGCAGGTCATCTTGCCCTCCGGGCACGTACCGCGCACGCACGGCGCGCCGGCGTCGGCGAAGATGAACGGAGCCGTGGGGCGCGCCAGCTCCAGCATGCGATGCGCCATGTCGCGGATCTCCCATTGAGCGCGGTTGCAGCAGCGCAGGCTGAAGAAGTGCAGCAGCTCGCGAACGTTCATGGTGATGACGATCTTGCTCTCCGCGGCGTTGGGCAGCAGGTAGCGCGCGTCCTCAGCGGGCACGCCCACCTCGAGCAGCGCATGGTAGGCGTCCACCGCTGCCTGGATGGCCTTGTCGAACGCCTCGGACGCCTCGGCGTTGCCTGCGATGCTCTCGGGCTTCACCACCGCCACATCGCCCGTGAACTTCACGTAACGCTGGCTTTGCTGGTTGAAGCTTGCGATGCGATGGCGCACGAGCTGATGCGTGAGCGCTCGAGACACGCCGTCGACGGCGAACGTGTAGCTTGCATGCTCAAGGGTGCTGAAATGCCCCGAGGACATGATGGTGGTGAGCACGCTCTTGATGCGCTCGGGCGACATGGTCTCCATCAACTCGGCAGCGCCCACGGGCGCATAGCACAGGCGCGCGGCCGTGGCGATAGCGCGCTCCGGATCAGGGGTATGGTAGAGCAGCTCTACGTGCATGGTATGCTCCTTATCTGAGAACGATTGCCCGGCCCTCGCATAGCAAGCCCCGCAATCGGATACTATGGGAATACATGCTAACGAATATATCGGCCGCCAGGCCGTTTCGTGAAAGGGATGCTCAAAATGGCTGGAAAGAACACGTCCGAACCCGCCATCAACGTGCAGCCGTTCAACCCGAAGCTCACCACCACCGATTGGAACGCGGAATGGATGGCTCTGCAACAGGCGCGCCGCAAGGCCGACGACCCCTCCTACTGGGACTCCCGCTCCCACACCTTCCCAACCAGCACCGAACCCAGCGCTTACGCTCGACGTTTCATCGAGCTGGCGGATATCCAGCCTAGGGAAACCGTCTTCGACATGGGATGCGGCACCGGAGCCCTTGCCGTGCCGCTCGGGCTGGCCGGCCACAAAGTGGTCGCTGCCGATTTTTCGCGCGGCATGCTCGACCGCATGTCGGAAGCGCTTAAGCAGACCGAAGTCCACACGGTCTTCCCCATGCAGCTGAGCTGGGTGGAAGATTGGGCGGCCAAAGGCGTGCGCCCGGGCATGGTGGACGTGTGCACCGCCTCGCGCAGCATCGCCACCGCCAACCTGCGCGACAGCCTGCTGCGCCTCACCGATATCGCACGCCGGCGCGTGTGCATCACGCTGACCACCGGTTCGAGCCCCCGTACCGACGAGCGCATCATGGCAGACCTCGGGCTCAAGGATGCGCTGTGCCCCGATTACCTGTACGCCATCAACATCCTGGCCGCAGAGGGGATCCTCCCCCAGGTCGACTTCATCCGCTCCGAGCGCAACGACACCTTCGATACCCCCGAACAGGCTGCGGAAAGCCTGCGCCGCATGATCGACGGGGCAGCCGGCGCCGTCGTCGGCGAGCAGCAGCGTCAAGCCGCCTACGTGCGCTTGCACGCCTGGCTCAACGATAACCTCGTGCCCAACGAGCACGCCGGATCGCCCGACGGCCACGGCGGCGCGCAAAAGGCGCTGCGCCTGCGCAACCCCCGCGTGATCACCTGGGCCTTCATCGCCTGGGACAAGTAGCCCTCGCAAACGGGCGCACCCCCATAACGTAAACGGCCGCGGAACCATCCGCGGCCGTTTCTCACGTCGGACACATTGGGGACGTAGCACTATCTGTCCATTCCCAACGATGAGCCCGCACGCCCGCACACCAACGCGCTCGCGCGCAAACCCGTTTTACGCTACCTGTGTCTTCGGGGCGTACTGTTTCGACGTCTCGCCGAAGAACACCTCGTACCAGCACAGGAAGCAGTACACGTTCCAGATGCGCATCATCTTGAGCTTGGAACGGCCCTCCTGCGTGCTGAAATCGGCGCTGCGATGGTCGTTAAGCATCTTCATCAGATAGTCCACGTTGAAGAACTCGTGCGCAGCGGGGCTGGTGAACGCCTCTTTGATGCGCTCGTAATACAGGTCGGTCTGCAGCCACACGGTCAGCGGCGTGATGAACGGCTGCTTGGGCATGTCCGCCACCTTCTGCGGGAAGCCCAGGTGGGCCGCCGCACGGCGCAGCGCATACTTCGAATGCTCGTCGGTGACGCGGCAGTCGGTGGGCAACTGCAGCGCCACATCGAGCACCTTCTTGTCCAGGAAGGGAACGCGCAGCTCAAGGGAGTGCGCCATGGACATGCGGTCGGCCTTCAGGCAGATGTCATAGGGCATGTAGGAGACCATGTCCACGTACTGCGTCTGCGTGATGACGTCGCCGCCGCCCGTCTGCACCGCAGCCTCGTCGAAGTGCGGCTTGCACCATTCCCAAGGCTTGCACGGGCCGTTGTAACCCTTCAGCACGTTGGGGACCTCGTCCCACATGTAGTTCATGCACGCGCGCTGATAGCTTTTCTCCGGGCCGCCCGAACCGCGCATGGCGAAGTGACGCCCATGGAAGGGCGGCAGCTTCTGAGCAACCGCGCCGCCGGCCGCGCGCAGCGCACGGGGCACCTTGAAGTACTTGGAGAACTCATACTGGTCGTGGTAGATCCAGTAGCCGCCGAACAGCTCGTCAGCGCCCTCGCCGGACTGCACCACCTTCACCTCTTTGGAAGCAAGCTGGCTGACGAAGTACAGCGGAATGGCCGACGGCGCGCCGAGCGGCTCGTCCATGTGATACTGCTCGGTGGGAACGATATCCAAGAACTCCTTGGCCGTGACCTGCACGTCCTTATTGGAAAGCCCCGCCCACTCGGCGAACTCGCGCGCATCTTTCAGCTCGTCCAGCTTGATCTTGAAGCCGGCGTTCTCGGCCTTGTCGCGCTGCTCCTCGCTGCCGGTGATGTCGTAGCCCACAGAGAACGTCTTCACGCCCTCGTCGTGATGCTGGCCCATGCAGTACGCTGCCAGCGAGCTGTCGATGCCGCCGGACAGGAAGCTGCCGATCTCCACATCGGCGATCTCATGGGCGCGCACGCTCTCGTCGAACGTGTCCTTGATGATGTCGGCCCATTCCTCAAGGCCCTTGGAACGATCGATCTTGTAGGTGATCTTGTAGAAGCACTCGATGGTAGCCTTGCCGTCCTTGAGCACCATGAAATGACCGGGCGTCATCTTATGGACGTCCTTGAACATGGTTTGCGAGTCGTTCATATACTCGAAGCACAGGTACTGCGGCAGGGCCTCGCGGTTGAGCTCCTTCTTGAAGCGCGGGTGTGCCAGGAAGGACTTGATCTCACTGCCCCAGATAAGACGATTGCCCTCATGCTGGTAGTACAGCGGCTTGATTCCGAAGATATCGCGCGCAAGCACCAGCTGCTTTTCCTTAGCGTCCCAAATGGCGATGGCGAACATGCCGCGCAGGCGTTCGAACACGCCCGTGCCCCAAGCCTCGTAGCCGTGCACGATGGTCTCGGTGTCGCCGTTGGTCTTGAACTGATAGCCCATGCCCTCAAGCTCGGCGCGCAGCTCCTGGAAGTTGTAGATCTCGCCGTTGAACGTGACGGTCACGCTGCCGTCGGCGTTCTGCATGGGCTGGTGGCTGCCCTCAAGGTCGATGATGGACAGGCGGCGAAAGCCCATAGCCACATCATCGTTTACGAAAAAGCCCTCATCATCAGGGCCGCGATGGATAATGCGATCCGCCATGTCCTTGACGATGGCGCGATTGACGCCCTCGTCGAAATCAACGGCGGTGAATCCCACGAATCCGCACATGCTTTGGAAAGCTCCTTCTCTTACAGGTTCGCCGACCGGCGTTTATGCATTCGCTCATCATACGCCACCGACCCGCCCTATGGGCACTTTCCACGAAACGCGCGTCACGCCTACGCGCAGTTGCCGGCGTGTGCGATAATGCAAGGCTGCATACGTTATCGGATCTCAAAGGAGATTTCATGACCGCACACGTTGATCCCGCACCTATCACCCGCACCGAGGATGTGGCGCGCCTGCTGCAACCGGTGGTGGTAGGCGGCGACATCCTTGCATACAGCTACGTGCGCGAGCTGCATCGTGCCTTCGGTATCGAAAGCACCATCGTGCTCGCCACGCAAAACATCAAGATGCTCTCTGAAAGTCGTTTCACCGACTATCGCCTGGAGCCGCACATCCATGAGCAGGAAGGCCTATACAACGCGCTTGAGCGCATCGCCCAGGAAGTTCATGGGGCGCATCCGGAGAAGACGCTGCTCATCTTGGGCTGCGATGACTGCCACGCCCGCATGCTCTCGCAGGGCAAGCAACGTCTGCAGGACCTTGGCTACGTGGTCCCGTACATCGATTTTCCCCTGCTCGACGACATCACGCAGAAACGACGCTTCTACGAGATCTGCGAGGAGCTTGACATCCCGTTCCCGAAAACCTGGTACTTCGACTGCGGCAATGGCCCCGATGAGCTTCCCGTCGATGAGTTCCCCTACCCGCTGATCGCCAAACCTTCCAACTCGGCACAGTTCCAAGACGCCGAGCCCTCCATCGAAGGCTGGCGAAAGATCTATGAGATCGAAAGCCCCGAAGAACTTGCGCAGGTTTGGCGCAGCATCCGTACGTCGGACTATAACAACCTTCTGGTGCTGCAGGACTTCATCCCCGGCGGCGACGACGCCATCCGCACGCTCACCACGTTCTCGGACGCCACCGGCGACATGCGCATAGTCGCCGGTGGCGTGGTATGCCTGCAGGATCACGACCCCACCGCGCTTGGAAACCCGCTGTGCATCATGGGAGAGCGCGAGGAGGCCATCATCTCTTGCGCCAAGCGCTTCCTGTCGCATGTGGGCTATCGCGGCTTTGCCAACTTCGACATCAAGTACGACAGCCGCGATGGCAGTTTCCGCTTCTTCGAGGTGAACACTCGCTGCGGGCGCAACACCTACTACATGAGCCTTGGCGGGCAGAACTTCGTCGAGCTGATCGTGCGTGAGTTCGTCATGGGCCAGCCGGTGGAGTACCACGAGGCCTATAACCCGTTCTTGTACTGCTGCGTGCCTGCCTACGTGCTCAAACGCAGCATGGATAACCAGGAGCGCCTTGTTCAGGCGCTGAAAGCCCTGAAGGCCACCGATGAGCCCTACCCGCTGCATTACGCGCCCGATTCCTTCAAGCACAATATGTGGGCGAAGATCATGCACCTGAACCAGATTCGCAAGTTCAAGCGGTTCTACTGGGACACGAACGGAAAGCAGCTGAAGTAGAAGGCCCTTGCCAATTCTCTTCCCGTAAAGCTAAGGGGTGCAGCGCATATGCACGCTGCACCCCTTTACTATGCATACCTTGGGCACTTGTTACAGAGGACGCCTATGGTCCGGTTCGGTGGTGAGAATCACAGGTCCGTCTTCGGTAATGGCGACCATCTTCTCGAAGTGCGCGCTGGGCTTGCCATCTCGCGTGCTTACCAGCCACCCATCTTTGCCCTGAAGCACTTTCCTAGATCCCATATTGATCATAGGCTCGATAGCCAACACCATACCAACCTGCAGTTTCATACCTAAGTGCCTGTGTCCATAATTAGGGACGTTCGGCTCTTCATGCATGTTTCTGCCAACACCATGGCCAACATACTCACGAACTACGCCGAACCCGGCATTCTCGGCAATCGACTGCACAGCATGGCCGATATCGCCTAAATGGTTGCCAGCGACAGCGCAATCCAAACCTGCCCACATGCATTCCTCGGTAACCTTGAGGAGTTTTCGTTTTTGCTCGGAGATCTTCCCAACCGCAAACGTCCAAGCGTTATCGCCAACCCAACCATCAACAGTTGCACCGGTGTCGACACTAAGGATATCGCCGTCTCGAAGCACAACTTTTTTTGAGGGAATGCCATGAACGATTTGCTCGTTTACCGATGCGCAGATCGTCCCCGGAAATCCACCATACCCCTTGAATGCCGGAATACCGCCGTGCTCGCGGATATAGGTTTCGGCGAACTCATCAAGCTCCAAAGTAGAGACACCGGGCTTTACCAACTCCCCTACCTTGCGCAGCACTTCGGCGGAAAGCTGCCCTGCAGCCTTCATAGCCTCGATCTCACCAGGAGACTTCAAGATAACCGACACGACCTATGCTCCTAACCCAATATCCTCAACAGCCGCAATCTGCAATCTGCAATCTGCAATCTGCAATCTGCAATCTGCAATCTGCAATCTGCAATCTGCAATCTGCAATCTGCAATCAAGGAAATGGTACCAAACTCGTAATTTGAAAATCACAAACGCAATCCATAATGGCATTCCTGCAGATAAATATCGGCAGCGTATCCACAAGCGTTGATATCTGTTCCGTCATCGTTGGCTCCACAATGCACAGCACCGGTGCACCTTTATAGATCTGCCAATTAACAAAAAAAGAGCGGCCCCGAAGGACCGCTCCTTATAAGCTGAAATGGCTGAGATGCTTATTCAGCAGCAACCGTGTAGTTCTTGTTCACGGAAGAGTCGACAGCAACACCCGGGGTCATAGTGCCGGAAACGCTGACGGACTTGACGTACTTGCCCTTGGCAGCAGCAGGCTTCATGCGCAGGATCTCGTCGTAAACAGCGCCGTAATTCTCAGCGAGCTGCTCAGGAGTGAAGCTAGCCTTGCCGATGATGACATGAGCAATGCCATAACGGTCAGCGCGATACTCCACACGACCGCCCTTGAGCTCCTTGATAGCCTGAGCAACATTCGGGGTAACGGTGCCGAGCTTCGGGTTCGGCATCAGACCGCGGGGGCCGAGGATCTTGCCCAGACGACCGACCTTGCCCATCTGGTCCGGAGTAGCAACGGCAGCGTCGAAGTTGAACTCGCCAGCCTGGATCTGAGCGGTCAGCTCATCAGTGCCGACGATATCGGCGCCAGCCTCACGAGCAGCGTCAGCTGCAGCGCCTTCGGCGAAGACGGCAACACGGACGGTCTTACCAGAGCCGTTCGGCAGGGAGACCGTGCCACGCAGCTGCTGATCAGCCTGACGGGTATCAATACCCAGGCGAAAGTGAGCCTCGATGGTCTGATCGAACTTGGTGGTGGCGACTTCCTTCACCATTGCAAACGCCTCAAGCGGAGCGTAGGTGGCATCGCCGATCTTCTCGACGGCAGCGCGGTAGGCCTTGGAATGCTTTGCCATGATAGTTCCTTTCGTGGTTCGTAGCGAGCTTATGCGGCTTCTAACGCAAAACCCTTCCACTGTCCTAAATCAAATGCATCAAACGATGCGAAATTCTTAAGCCTCGCCCCTGAGGATAGCGGCCAGCTTCTTGGAAGGCACGTAGGTCTTCTTCATCTCAACACCCTCGACGCGCACGCCCATGGAACGAGCGGTGCCGGCAACGATACGCATAGCAGCATCGATGTCGTTAGCGTTCAGGTCGGGCAGCTTGATCTCAGCGATCTCACGGAGCTGATCCTGGGTAAGCGTACCCACGAACTTCAGCTGCGGGATGCCAGAAGCGGACTTCAGACCCAGCTTCTCCTTGATCAGCACGGCCGCCGGCGGGGTCTTGCAGACGAAGGTGAAGGACTTGTCCTCGTACACCGTGATCTCGACAGGGATGATGGTGCCCTTCTGCTCCTGCGTCTGAGCGTTAAACGCCTGGCAGAACTGCATGATGTTGACACCCTGAGCACCCAGAGCCGGGCCGACGGGCGGGGCCGGATTCGCAGCGCCAGCAGGAATCTGCAGCTTAACGAAGCCGGTAACTTTCTTCTCAGCCATTCTAATTACCTTTCAAAATGCTTTTGCACTATATATCTTCACAGCCTAAGGAATGAGAAGCCCCGGTCCACGCGGGCACGCCTTAAAACTGCAGAGACCATTCTATATGCAGGAAACCTGATCGAACGAAAGCTCCACCGGGGTTTCACGACCAAAGATCGAAACCATGACCTTCACCTTACCGGCATCAGGCATAACCTCCGAAACAACACCGTCAAACTCGGCCAAAGGACCGGAAACAACCTTGACAGCCTGCCCTGCCTCAAGATTAGTTGAGGTCTTCTTCGGGGCTTCGTGACTAGTACGCTTCATAATCTTGTTGTACTCGTCACGAGTAAGCGGCGCGGGCTTGCTATCGGCGCCGACAAAACCGGTAACACCGGGAGTATTGCGAACAGCAGCCCAGCTACGATCATCGAGTTCCATACGAACCAGCACGTAACCGGGGAACACTTTCTTTTCGCTTTCCTTACGACGACCGCCCTCTTTAATCTCAGTAACGGTCTCCGTAGGAATCTCGATAGCGAAGACATTGTTCTCAAGACCCATGGTTTCGATGCGGGTTTCAAGGTTCGTCTTCACCTTGTTCTCATAGCCGGAGTAGGTGTGAAGCACATACCACTTCTTCGACATGCCTTAAGCCCCCAATCCGGAAATCAAAAACAACAGCGGCGTGATAATGCCATTGTCAAGAACAGCAACATAAATACCGAAGAAGAGAAGTGCGGCAACTACCACAACGCTCCAACGAAGAACGTCCTGACGGCTGGGCCAAGTAACACGTTTCATCTCAGCCTTAACATCCCTGAGGAACTGGAAACGCTTCTTCTTAGGCTTAGCAGCTTTCTTCTCGGCCTTCTTTTCAACAGCCTTGCTCTGCTTGGCGTCTTTTGCAGAATCAGCAGCCTGAGAAGTTTTACCGAACAGCTTCTTCTTAGGAGCTTCGGTATCAGCGCTTTCGCCCTGAGCTTGTTTCAATGCCTCAGCAGCAGCTTCGGCCTGACGAGCTTCCTTGCGAGCGGCGCGAGCGGCAGATGCCTTCGCACGCTGAGTTTTTGATTTCTTAGCCATCTGATTCCTTTAGGGATCGTTTTACCTCTAAACGCCAAACAAGCAGCCTGGCATCAAGCTGCTGATCAATTTAGCAACCTGACTACAAGCTGCTCGCTATTCGAGCTGGCAGGCCAGGAGGGACTCGAACCCCCAACATGCGGTTTTGGAGACCGCCGCTCTACCAATTGGAGCTACTGGCCTATGCCCGTGCTAACCTCTGAAAACTATCGGGTTTCCTTATGCAGCGTGTGCTTCTGGCACCACTTGCAATACTTCTTCAACTCGATACGATCAGGGTTGTTCTGCTTGTTCTTCTTGGTCGTGTAGTTACGGCGCTTGCACTCCGTACACGCCAAGGTAACCATCGTGCGCATGAACTCTCCTTATAAGCCGTATTCAAACAAGCTTGAACGCATACACATGAATCTTAAGATAGGGCCCGCCCGAAAGCGGGCCCTTTAAACACTGCAGCTTAAAACTAAGCGATGATCTTGGTCACTCGACCAGAACCAACGGTGCGGCCACCCTCACGGATAGCAAAGCGGAGGCCTTCCTCCATTGCCACCGGGTGAATCAGCTCAGCGGTGATAGTCACATTGTCGCCAGGCATAACCATCTCGGTGCCCTCGGGCAGGTGAGCAACACCAGTGATGTCGGTGGTGCGGAAGTAGAACTGCGGACGATAGCCATCGAAGAACGGGGTGTGACGGCCGCCCTCTTCCTTGGTCAGGATGTAGACCTGGCCCTCGAACTTCTGGTGCGGGGTCACGCTACCAGGCTTGCAGAGAACCTGGCCGCGCTCGATGTCCTCACGCTTGATGCCACGGAGCAGGCAGCCGATGTTGTCGCCAGCCTGAGCCTCGTCGAGCAGCTTACGGAACATCTCGATGCCGGTGCAGACCGTGTTCTGGGTCTCCTTGATACCGACGATCTCCAGCGGGTCGTTCACATGCAGAACGCCACGCTCGACACGACCGGTAGCAACGGTACCACGGCCGGTGATGGTCATGGTATCCTCGACAGCCATCAGGAACGGCTTGTCAACGTCACGCTCCGGCGTGGGGATGTAGGAGTCAACAGCGTCCATGAGCTCCCAAACCTTGTCCTGCCACTCCTTGTCGCCCTCCAGGGCCTTCAGAGCAGAACCGCGGATGACCGGGATATCGTCTCCGGGGAACTCGTACTCAGACAGAAGCTCGCGGGTCTCCATCTCGACGAGCTCGATGAGCTCCTCGTCGTCGACCATGTCGCACTTGTTCAGGAACACGACGATGTAGGGAACGCCAACCTGACGGGCGAGCAGGATGTGCTCGCGGGTCTGAGCCATAGGGCCGTCAGTAGCAGCGATAACCAGGATAGCACCGTCCATCTGGGCAGCACCGGTAATCATGTTCTTAACGTAGTCAGCGTGACCAGGGCAGTCAACGTGAGCATAGTGACGCTTATCGGTCTCGTACTCAATGTGAGCAATGGAGATCGTGATGCCACGCTCGCGCTCCTCGGGAGCCTTGTCGATGTTCTCGAAGGCGGTGAAGTCAGCGTGAGCGGTGCCATGGGAGCCGTCGTTCTCGGACAGCGTCTTGGAAATAGCAGCAGTCAGCGTCGTCTTACCGTGGTCAACGTGACCGATGGTGCCGATGTTAACATGCGGCTTGGAACGCTCGAACTTCTCCTTAGCCATGTTTCATCCTCCTTATAAGGATCGCTTTCGCGAAACGAATCTAAAATAAAGCGCCCGATAAATCGGGCGCAGTGTAAGTATTGGTAGCGGTGACTGGATTCGAACCAGTGACGCCACGGGTATGAACCGTGTGCTCTAACCAACTGAGCTACACCGCCAAAAAGCTGGAGCCTGCGATCGGACTTGAACCGACGACCTCTTCCTTACCAAGGAAGTGCTCTACCGACTGAGCTACACAGGCGAAAGATGGTGGGCGCGCTAGGATTCGAACCTAGGTAGACAGAGTCAACGGGTTTACAGCCCGTCCCCTTTAACCACTCGGGCACACGCCCATGTTTCGCTGCTTAATTCATGTGCATTTATCAAGCTGCCTGCTTGCGGATCGGTGAGAACCCGAACGCGCGAGCAGTGGAATCATACGCTAGCTGAGAAACCGTGTCAACCCTTTACACGGCCCCGGGTGTATCCTCTTCAAACCTTCGCAAAGATTTGAATCCTTATCACCCGTTGCTGTAAGCTGTTCGGCTTTCCAGCAGGCGTTCCACTTCGAAGCTCGCTGTCGTGAGCTCCGCAAGCGAGGTAGTATATTACGGGATAGTAGACGTTGTGGCAACCCCTTTTTTCAACTTTTTTTGAAAGATGGAACTTCTTCTACAGGATTGCTTCGGCCTTGCTCGCACGGTATTTGCTATTTCCCCTGCTCAGCTTTAGGTATGTTGCTGCTTGGCACTGTTGGGAGAACGAAAAACCCGAGCGAACGGTCGTTGCCTTCAGCATGGTGTTGCTTTGGTTCGATTGAAGACACGGCTACTCCTCCTATATATCGCCTGTCCACGATGCACCCTAAATACAAACCGAGGGAAGGCCTTTGCCTTCCCTCGGTTGCATGCACATGAGGTTGTATCTTCTAGAACTGCAGTGCGTTCGTAAAGTTCGACCACGAAAGCGAGTCGGTATTGCGGACACATGCGCCGAACGTGGGAGCATGCACATAGGGAGTTCCGCCGTAGCCGCCGGCGATTCCCACGTGGCCATAACGCCACAAAACATCACCCGGACGCGCCTCGCTGACGGATACCACTCGAGTAGCACGAGCCATCTGAGCCTCGCTTTGATGCGGCAGTTCAATGCCAAGCTGACGATATGCCCACGTGACCAAGCCGGAGCAGTCGAACGAATCAGGTCCCTCGGCGCCCCAAACGTACGGACAACCGATACGCGAGCAAGCGTAGGAATACGCGGCGCTATTGTCTCCCGCGGAGCCGCCGCCGCCAGGATAGACGATGGTGCTTCCGCCGCCATCATTGCCGCCGCCACCCTGGTTGCCGCCGCCCTGGTTGCCGCCATCGTTGCCGCCGCCCTGGTTGC
>OLNT01001169.1_pt1 | contig 15154 bp, 8 predicted proteins | sample 1672641 | NCBI WGS metagenome assembly OLNT01 (sample SAMEA3136708, study PRJEB25190) | human gut metagenome
GCCTGAATGAGGGCGGCGTAGCGGGCTACGTCAACTGAATGAAGGCAAAATATACTGCAAATTGGGGCGTGCAGGTTGCAGGAATGATTTTTCAAACACGCTCTAGGCCGTTGCAAAAATGCACTGACCATGGTTATGCTATCACCTGCTATCAAGGGAGGGATTTGTAGATTGCTGTTTTGGACTATGATTAAATTCAATTCATCTAAAAATCATCCAAAGACAGCTTCCGAATTAAATGGTAAATTAATAGTTATTTCCGAAGAAATATTCATATGGATTTATATATCCATTGCCATTGTCATTTCCAAAATTTCCATTGCCATAACCATAGTCTCCGGAATTTCCATTGCTATTACCAGAGTTGCCATTGCTGTTTCCATTATTATTTCCATTATTGGAGTTATTATTGGAATCATTGCTGGAATCGCTGGAGTTATCTGTTGTTACATCACTGAAATCACTCTTTTTACCAAGAGTTACTGTAACGGTCTTTTCCTCGTATGTTCCGCTCTGGTTTGCTCTCTTAAATGTGATTTTTACTTTTGTATTAGCTTTTTTCAGTGCCAGTTTTTCTTTTAAGCCGGACATTGTAGATACGTTGTTACCCTCAAACTTGGTAATGACATCGCCTGCAGAGATTCCTGCTTTTTCTGCTGGTGATCCGCTGACTACCTGTGATACATAGATTCCGCTAGGGATTCCAAGTGCGCTGGAATAAGATTCATTAATGTCACGGCCTACGACTCCAAGGAATGCAGCATCTTTTGTGCTTACGCTGTTGGCATTCATTAAATCTGTTAAGATAGTTTTAGCTGTAGTGATAGGAATCGCATATCCCATACCTTCTACGGATGTATCTTCTAACTTCGCATTGTTGATACCTACAACCTGACCATCCATATTAATAAGTACACCACCACTGTTACCAGGGTTGATTGCGGCATCTGTCTGAAGAAGATTCATTGTTCCATCTGTTAAAGATACTTCTCTGTTCTTTGCACTGACTACACCTGTTGTAACGGACTGTCCATATCCCAATGCATTACCGATTGCTACTACTTCTTCTCCTACTTTTAAATCATCAGAACTTCCAAGTGTTGCAACTTTAATCTTTGATGCTGTAGAGTCTTTGATATCCTTTATCTTTACAGAAATAACTGCAAGGTCTGCACTGGAATCTGTTCCTACAACTGTAGCTTTTGCTGTTGTATCATCTACAAATCCTACGGTGAGGGAAGTGGCATCGGATACTACATGATTATTTGTTGCGATCATAAGATTATCTTTTGTCTTTGCAACGATAAATCCTGAACCTGCTCCTTCTGATTCCTGTGTACCAAAGCCATAATAATTGGAAGACTGAATTGTGCTTGTAATAGATACAACAGATGGCATCACTTCATTAACTACACTTGCTACATTACTGCTGGAGCTGCTTGAGCCGCTTGATGATGTCTCGCTCTTTGCACTTGTTGTTCCCGATGTTGTTTCAATTCGATCTGCTGTAGAAGGATATAATTTATCTTTTGCTACGGACACTCCTACAAAGCAGGCTCCCGCTACAAGACCAAATACTGCTGCAGATGCAACTAACTTGGCAGCTTTCTTACCCATTCCGTTCTTATTATTTTTACTGCCATTCTTTCTCTGTCTGCGTCTCTTATCAGGTTCCGGCGGGATATTCCCATAATAATTTTCATTATTATAAGTACTCTCATCTCTCCATCCGTGGCTGCTATAAGAATTATTATAAGTATCGTTGGAATTATTTCCATTGTCATACTGATAGGAACTGCCACCTGTACCTTGTTCTCTGTAAGAATATCTATGACTCTCTGTATTCTCCTGTGTTACCGATTCCTCAATCGGTGTTACATCTATAGCTACTTGCTGACTGTTGTTTTCCTGGTTATTTATCCTGTTGTTCTCTAAATTCTCATTATGGAATCCATTTTCAAATTCGTTCATAATGTTATCCCCTTTCCTAAGTTTGTAACCTTATCTTAGCAACGATGTGTGATAAATTTGTGTTGTATTTATGGCAAATTTATGGATTTCTACTGATTTTGCAGCTTTTTCACACTTTTTTCGTAAAAGCAGGAAAAGAAATAACCTTGTGGAATGCCCTGTTCTATTGTATAATAAGTTAGAAAATTATCCCAGTAAGAGGTATATTACGCCCTTTTTTCCATATATATATCCCTTTTGGGTGATGGAGGTACACTTTTATGATTAAAGAGAATCAAAAATATCTTAACCGGTTCCACGTCGTTCTTGATGCACTGGTTATTTATTGTTCCTTTTGTCTTAGTTACTATATTCGATATATATGCCCTCTTTTTAAAGACATTTTCCCTCGTTTTGGTTACTGGCGGCAGTTGTGGCAATATCAGGGTATACTTCTTGTTCTGATTCCTGTATACCTTATTTTATATGCAAAGTTTAATTTATATAAACCAAAAAGATTTCAAAATAGGACTTCAGAGTATGCGAATCTCATTAAGGCGAATTCCATTGGAATGGTTTTCTTCTTTATATATATAATCTTTATGAAGATTCCCCATGTTTCACGAAGTCTTCAGTTAATGTTCTATGTTCTTTCCATGCTTCTTACCATTGCTGAAAGGGCGGCAATCCGTTATGCATTAGAAAGAACTCGCAGAAAGGGATTTAATCTTAAACATGTTGTTGTTATTGGTTTCAGTGCAGCAGCCGAAGCCTACATCGACCGTATTAAGTCAAACCCACAGTGGGGCTACACCATTCACGGTATTTTCGATGATAATCTCAAGGCTGACTTTTCTTACCGCAATACTTTTTGCATTGGTAAGTTAAAGGATGTAGAAAAGTTTCTTCAGAACACTTCTATGGATGAGGTGGCAATCGCACTCAGCTTGAAAGAGTATTATAAACTGGGAGATATGGTTGCTATCTGCGAAAAGTCTGGTGTGCATACAAAGTTTGTTCCAGATTATTATAAATTTATTTCTACTAACCCAGTTACTGAGGATTTGAACGGACTTCCGGTTATCAACATCCGTAATGTTCCGCTTACAAATACTGTAAACAAATGTATCAAACGTCTTGTGGACATTATTGGTTCTATCGTTTGTATCATTCTCTTTTCACCGATTATGGCTGTTGTTGCTGTTCTCGTTAAAAAGAGTTCCCCAGGACCAATTATTTTCTGTCAGGAACGAGTCGGTCTTCATAATAAACCTTTTAAAATGTACAAGTTCCGATCGATGGGAGTACAGTCTGCCTCTAAGGAACAAAAGGCCTGGACAGTACACAACGATCCCCGGGTCACTCCCGTGGGAAGAATTATCCGTAAGACCAGTCTTGACGAACTGCCACAGTTATTTAATGTATTAAAGGGTGATATGAGTCTCATTGGTCCACGGCCAGAACGACCTCTTTTCGTTGAGAAATTTAAAGAGGAGATTCCTCGTTATATGATAAAGCATCAGGTACGTCCCGGTATGACAGGATGGGCACAAGTTTGCGGCTTCCGTGGAGACACATCCATTGAGGGACGAATTGAACATGACATTTTTTATATTGAAAACTGGACATTATCTTTTGATATTAAGATTCTATTTCTTACTGTATTTAAAGGATTTGTCAATAAAAATGCTTACTAACACAGATTTTTTAACTAATGAATGTACTCTCCGAAACATTCCATAAACCTATTAAATTTCCAGAAGTACCTATGACAGAATGGAGGCATATTTTATGAAATATGGTTCAATATATAGTAAAGATAACATTGAAAACAAATATAACTATTCCAGCACAGGCGGCAGACGAAGTTCTCAGAATAATTTCAAAACTTCTCACGACCATCATACACATTCCACATTGAATACTGATGGCCTGCTTCGAAGTTCTTCCGGTACAGGATATCATTCCTCTGGTTCTTCTATAAAAAATTCTGGCAAACCATCAACAAAGAAGTCCTCTTCCCAGAATAAGCCTGATACAAAGTCTCAAAAGCGGCAGACTTCTGGCGGACGAGCTTTAACTTATCATGAACGTAAAAAAAAGAAAAAACGGGGATGTTTTCCTTTCCTTCTTTTAATCATTCTTTTAATTGCCGGGGCGGTTTTTGCATTCCGTTTCTCATTAAAAGGTGCATTTTCCAAAATAGAAAAATATCCTTTAGATAAAACAAGTGTAACTGTAAATGATACGGATGCTAATATAAAAGATTATCAAAATATTGCTCTTTTTGGCGTTGATAGTCAGGATAATAAAATTAAAGATAAAGGTTCCCGTACTGACTGTATCATCATTGCCAGCATCAATAAATCAACCAAAAAGGTAAAATTGATGTCTATTTACCGTGATACTTATGTAAGTATTGATGGCGAATACGATAAGATTAATGCAGCATATTCTTATGGCGGACCAGAACTTGCTCTTCGCACAATTAACCGTAACCTGGATTTAAATATCACAGATTTCGCCACGGTTAACTTTAAAGCATTAGCCGATGCTGTTGATGTGCTTGGAGGTATTCCATTGACCATTAATTCTGAAAAAGAATTACAGAATTTAAATGATTATATTGGTAATATGAATCATATTAACGGTGGAAATTCTCCGAAGTTTGAAAAAACCGGAACTTATACCTTCGATGGTAATCAGGCTGTTGCCTACTCTCGTATCCGCTACATGGAAGGCGGAGATCACGCAAGAGCTAACCATCAGCGACTTGTTCTTGAAGGTATTATGAATACAGCTAAAAAACAGCCGCTAAAACTTGGAAAGTTAATCAGTACTGTTCTTCCACAGTGTAAAACGAGCCTCTCTAATGACGCTCTCACAAAGCTGACTCTTTCCATGGCACGTTGTAAGATAGAAGATTCGCAGGCTTATCCTTTTAAATCTGAAGATGAACGATATAACGGCATTTATTACGGTTTTCCAATTACAGCCCAGACAAATGTAAAAAAAGCACACGAATATCTCTTTGGTACGAAAGACTATAAACCAACAGAAGAGCTTCAGAAGATCAGTGCGAAGATTAAGGTTGTAACGGATTATATTGGGATTACGGAATAGCGCCATATAATACCCTATATCTGTGGCCTCGGAGCAAGGTTTGGATGCAAGCGCATAAGCGAGCATTCAAACCGCCGCGACTAAAGTCACAGATATAGGATATCTTCTCTTTGGTGTTTCGTCTATTTGCCTACGGCAAATCACTATTCTTCGTAATAATTAAACTTCGGTGTTGCCTGTATCTGACAGGATGCTTTCATTGTTCTTCTATTTTTATGAAGTTGTACGTTAATAAGAAGCATTTCACCGTTTTCTACCATTTCCTGAATATCATCTTCTGTTAATTCTTCGTAATCCTCTGTTATCATATCTGCATATTTGAGTTCAAGATATACATCACACATATTTCCTAATGATTTGTGATATTCGATTTCATCTGGGTCAAGCTCATTTTCACTTTCTGCTGGTGCATATCCGTAGGACATAATAATCGGAATTCCCAGTTCTTTTGCAAGTTTACGGATTCCATCCATGAGCGGTTTCATATCCTCAGAATCTTCTACTGAGAGTATATTTTCAATATTATCAATAAATACCACTGGCTTATGTGCTCCCTCTGTTACGATGGAACGAATAAGTTCTGCTAATATATCTCCTGCGGAGGCATCTTCCATATTTTCTACATATTCAGACACTGCTTCCTGATCAAGTACAAAAAGATGTTCACTGATTCGTCCTCTGTACCAATTCAATTCATCTTTTAAAGAACGAATATCTGCGCCTTTTTCTCCTGTCATGATTGCCATAGAGGATACTGCTTTTTCTTCATCTTTTTTATTCATTTCATAGCTGAGACGAGAGATAGTATCTACCATAAGGTCATAGCGGGTAAGCTCTGTTGAAATATAAAGTACATCTACACCGCTTTCTGCTGCCCGGTCGGCTATCTGCTGCATAAATCCGTTCTTTAAATACTGAGGTGTAGCATCTACAAAGTAACTTCCTTTATGAAGGCCATAGCGGAGCATTGCATCTAAACGTTTGAATCCTGTGCTTAACTTTCTGTTTTCCTGTGTATCTACAATATACTCTTCAAATTTATCCATAAAGCTTGCAGAGTTTTTGAGAACAAATGGATTGCGGACACTTACCTGGAATTCTTTTTCTTCGACATTCTTTCCTGTTAGAACTACTGCGCTAAATTCTCTTTCTTCTTTTTCTGGAGCTGTTTTTTCCTTACGTTTTACAATATTCTTGTGTTTTCTGGAATGTGATGTTCTCTCACTGTGCGCAGACTTCTTCGTCTGTGAAGATGTCCTCTCTGCCTTTTCCGGTCTTGTTTTTTCTACCTGAATTGTGTCTTCTGATTCAGAAATGTATTCTGCTTCCTTGTATTCTGCTTCTTTCTCTGTTTTCTTAGAAACGCCCTTATTTGCTATCTCTTTTTCCTCTGTCTCAGAGCACTCCCTATTTGCTGTCTCTTTCTCTTCTGTCTCAGAGTACTCTCTATTTGCTGTCTCTTTCTCTTCTGTCTCAGAGTACTCTCTATTTGCTGCCTCTTTCTCTTCTGTCTCAAAGTATTCCTTATTTGCTGCTTCTTCCTGAGCTGCCTCTGAGGTCTCTCCCTCTTCTTCCTCAGAGTTTTCCTCTTCACTGCTTATTTCTTCCTCAGAAGCTTCTTTTAAAATACTTTCTGGCTGTTCTGATACATCTTCGGCACCTTCCGTCTTATCAGATTCGTCCTCCGTTTTTTCTACAGAGTTTTCTTCTAAATTCTCCTCAGAAACTGCCTCTTTTTCTGTTTCTTCAGATTTGTCCTGACTGCTTTCTTCTAAAGTTTCTTCATTTGCAGGTTCTTCTAAATCTTCCTCAATAAAGTCTTCATCCATAGCAAGTTCTAATTCTCGCTCAAGGTCATCTTCATCTAAATCTTCTAAATCTTCAAGAGCATCTTCTTCTGTATCTAACGCGGATACCGCTGCCTTTTTCTTCTTGCCATTTTCCTGTTCTTCAAGCCATGCATCAAGTGCTACTTCTGAACCAGCAAGTTCCAGTAAGAGCATTCTTTTTGCACGCTCATAGACTTCACCCTCCAGGCCAAGAGATGCCAGATTATCCAAAGCTTCATCTATCTCTGCCTGTGTGTGGTCTCCAAGAACTAATTCGCCCGGATCAACATATTCAAATTCTTCCGCTTCTTTTTCTGGAACTTCAGAATACTCAGGCTGTTCTTGTACTTCTTCTGCTGTTGGCGCAGGGGTTATCTCAGAACTTTCTTCTGTTGCTGTCTGTTCCCCGGCTGTTGATGCACTCTCTTCCATCGGCTGTTCTGTTGCTTCTTCCACTTTCGGAAGTTCTTCTGATTTCTTCTCTTCCTCTGCTTTCCCGGCTTTCTGTGCCGCTTTTAACTGCTCTGCTGCCAATGCTTCTTCCGCTGCCTTAAGCTGTGCCTTTAATTCTTCAATAGAAGGACTTTGACTTTCTTCGGACTCCTCTTCTAAATCTAATTCATCAAAGTTTAAATCATCCTCGCTCAGTTCTTCCTCTGTCTCCGATATTGGTTCAGCCTTCTTCTGTACTGCGTTTTCTTGTGCCTCTTTTGCAAGTTCTACTGCTGACTTTGTTTCTCTGGCTTCCTGTGGCTCTGGCTTAGCTGCCTGCTGTGCTGCCCTGGCAAGTTCTACCGCTGACATTGGCTGGCTCTGTGATTCTGACTGTGAACTTTCCACTGCTGGTTCCCTCGTTCCTGCCATTCCACTTCCAACAGCACTGCCTGCACTTTCGCCTTCAAATGCCATCGGTGCCGTTTCAGCTGTAGTACCTGTTTCCGTCTGCGCCAAAGTTTCTTGTTTTTCTTCTGAGTCAGAAGACGTATTTCTGGAAATAACTTCTCCGATCAAAGATTCCATATCTTCCTGCGTCACAGCTCCGCCAGTCTGACTCATTAGATTTTTCAAGTTTTCGAAAATCGTCTCGTTAATTAATCCTAAGTCTGCATTGGCATCTTCAGCCAGAATCATCTCTGCATTTTCCTGTACTACTTCCTGGCTAATCATACGAAGCATATCATCTGAAAATGCCGGCATTCCCTGTGATTGGCTGGTTTGCTGTGCTGTTGTTCCATCTCCCTGTCCGGCAGACTCCTGACTATTCTGCTCTCCTGCTGTCTGATCTGGTGCGATTCCAGCCTGTTCCAGAATCTCATCTGGTAACTCATCACTGATATCTTCTGGATCCACTCCCGCTTCAATCTGTTTTTCCCGATAAAGTTCTTTCTCTATCTCTAATTTTTCCTCTGGTGATAAATCTTCATAATCTTCAAAAGAAACGAGTTCATCACTGTTCTTTTCCATATAATTTAAAATTTCCTGCTGATGAAGTGCAAATTCCATCGGATCTTTTCCGCGCTTTCTTGCCTCTTCCATAAGACGTTCTGCTCTCTTTTCTGCCTCAAGCTTCATCTGATCCTCTTCTTTGGCCTTCGCGATTGCTTCTGCGGCTAACTGAGAAGCTGATTTGGTTTCTGGCATCTTCATCTCTTTAGGTTCATATTCCTCTTTCTGATGTGCTTCCTCATCCTTATCCACAGCTGACTGTGCAAGTTCCCAGGCTGAAACTGGCCTTCTTCTCTGCTCTTCTAATGCTCTCTCTTCTGCCTTGTTGGCCTCATCTTCTGCAAGCATTTCCGTCGCTGTCTTTTCCCTTCCATATCGAATCTGAGAACGGTCAAATGGATATTCTACCTTAGGATCATTTAATCCCATCATCTGCATAAAATTATTATAGATCAAATCATTAAGATTCGCCGCTTCCTGATGATTTACATCGTCTTGTCCAAACATATCGTAAGAACTGCCATTACCATAATCTTCGGACGCACCACTGTCTGTGGATGCCATATTTCCATATCCATCTGCAGTTTCTGACTGTTGCTGAATATTCGCATTTTCATTCTCCATTACCTGTGCAAAAGGATTCTCCTCATGTGACTCACTCTGCATCTGTGAACTATTCTGCTGTGGAGTCATTTCCTGTTGTGACTGTGGGGCTGCTGTCTCTCTTCTTCTGCCACCATTTCTTAACCGTTCCTCTATCATATTCACTGCAGAAGCTGCCTGCTCGGAATCATCCATCTCCTCAAATGTCTTCGGTGGGAAAATATCTGGTGCCAGAGATTCTGCCAGCTTCTGAATCGTATCAGAAAGTTCCTGCTGTTCCTCTGGTTCTTCTGGTCTCCCGGTAATATTCAGCGCCATATCAATAATATCATTAATATCAAATGGTCTTTCTTCGCTTCCTTCTGTTGCAGTGTGCTGTGCTCTCACCACATCCAACAACGCTTTCATCATATCTTCCATTATAGATTAACCTCCGTTACATGTTCTGTCTGCCTGTTTAGCTTCTCATTTTCAATAAAGATATTCTAACACCTTTATGCAATTATTACAAACAAGTATTGCATTATTACACATTTTCCATCACTTTCTTTCAATTCATATAAATAATTGTCATATACATTGATTTTTTTAACTAATTCTGCGATACTAGATATAGAATATTATAGATACTTGATTGATTATTGCATGAAAGGAGTACATTTTGAAAACTTATATTGATTTACATATTCATTCTACTGCTTCTGATGGTACATTTTCCCCAACAGAAATTATAAATGATGCCCTAAAACTTGCTGGTGATAAAAATCCTGTTGTAATTGCTCTTACCGATCACGATACAGTTGCTGGCACAGAAGAATTTCAGAAAGCTGCTGCCAAACATAAAGAACGACTTACTGCCATCTCTGGTGTAGAGATTTCTACAGACTATCACGGAGTAGAAATTCATGTTCTTGGCTATAACATCGACACAAAAAATAAGGCTCTCTTAGAACGCCTTGCCGTTTGTCGTGAAAGCCGTGACGGACGTAATGCAAAAATTATTGAGAAACTTCAGGAACAGGGCTTTAAGATTTCCATGGACGAAATCAAACCAGATAAGCCAGGCGAAACAATCGCCCGCCCACATATCGCAAAGCTTCTTATGAAAAAGAAATATGTTTCTTCTGTTCAAGAAGCATTTGATAAATATCTTGCAGAGGGAAGATGCTGCTATGTGGAACGTATCATGCCTACTCCGCAGGAAGCAATCGAACTAATCAAAAACAGTGGCGGTGTCCCTGTTCTTGCACACCTTATGTTCTATAAAAAGTTAGATTCCGCCAAAAAAGAAACTCTGGTCCGCGAATTAAAAGAAGCCGGCCTTGTTGGAATTGAAGCTTACTATAACACTTACACTCTTGTTGAACAGGAATATGTTGCCGGTCTTGCCAAACAGTGGGGTCTTCTTAAAACAGGCGGAACAGACTTCCACGGTCAGAACAAACCACATATTTCCTTATTTAAAGGACAGGGAGAAATGGAAGTACCAGAAAGTATTCTCCCAGAATTTTTGGCTAGTTTAATTCGTTAAGAGACAGACGCCCCGGAAGAGAAACGCTATCCTATATTTGTGACTCTATCACTGCGGGTTGAATGTTCGCTTACTGGCTCCCATTCAATCCTTGCTCTAAGGCCACAAATATAGGATAGCGTTTCTCTTCCGGGGCTGTCTTTGGCTGTTTTTAGTTGAATTAAAATAGTGGTTGGAGAGATTCGGGGATGGAAACAAAGGGCTTTGGCTAGCTTTTGTTTGAATTAAATAGTAAATCCATCTCCTTGACTTCTGGTAGCAGGATTTGTTATATTAGTCAGATAGTAAATTATCAATGACCATTAATACTATGAGAGAGGAGATTTTTCATGAAAATAACAAATAAACTCTGTCTTTCTGTCGCTTCAGCCCTTTTATTCTTCGGGCTTTGCACTTATCCGGCAGTTTCTCTGAATGCAAGTCAGACAACGGTCAAAAGCCAGAGCACAACCAGTTCAACCGAAGCCGTCTCACTGAAAGCACCTTATTTTACTGTTACACCAGGATATAAAAGTGCACAAATCACATGGAAAGCCGTCACTGGAGCTAATAAATATAAACTCTTTTGTTCCGATGGACGTTCTGTTAAGTTTAAAAAAGCCGGAACTTATACATTTAATCAGTTAAATGAAGGCCAGACCTACACATTTACTGTAAAAGCATTCGCTCCTAACGCAAAAACGGTTTCCAGAAAGCTCTCTGCTACGATTCCCGTAACCATTTCACAGAATGTAACTGGATTATCTGTCTACGCAAGCAATAGCCGTCTCAACTTAAAATGGAACACACTTTATAACGCAAGCGGTTACAGTGTATATATAAAAAAAGGCAGCAGTTACACTCTTTTAGCAAACACCACCCGCTCCACTTATCAGACTTCCATTGCAAGCGGCGCTTCAAGTATTACTTTTATGGTAAAACCTTACACAACGATTAATGGAAAGAATTATACTTCTTCAACAGGAGCTACTGTAAGCTGTACCCCTAACACTTTACTTTCACCATTAAAAACAATAAGAACGATGACTTACTTCTGCAAGACAACCAAGAGAGTTTCTCTTTACCGTTCCTGGACTTCTAAAAAAGTTGTTAAAACATTAAGCAGCGGTGTAACCGTTGATTTAATCGGACGTAATACCAAATATAAGAGAAGCGAGATTCTCTATAAAGGAAAGACCTACTACCTCACTACAGGAAGTCTTCGCGCTTTCAAATGCAACTACACAACATCCAAATATTCTACTGCTCAAAAACTTGCTTATGTTAAAAAGTATTCCAGCAAAACCAGCTATTTAATCTGGGTCAGTCATTATACACAGGAAGTCAGCATTTTTCAGGGTCGAAAGAACAATTGGAAATTAATCAAATCGTTCCCTTGCGCCTCCGGAAACTATAATACCCGTTCTCCCCATGGAACTTTCCGCATTGGTCAGAAGGAAAATGGCTGGTATTATGTTAATACTTATGAAGAATACATAACTCATTATTGTGGAAGAAACTCTTTCCACACCAGAGTACACCGTTACCCATCCGGCAGTAGCCAGAATCATCATAAATTTCCAATTGCAAGCACGGTGTATGCAGATGCTACAATTGGTAAACCAGCATCTAATGGATGTGTGCGTCTGATGGACTCCGATGCATATTATATTTGGAAATATATGCCAACAAATACTACGGTAATTTCTTATTAAGCTCTGGGTTGCCGCAGGCAGGGGAGACGCTCCCAACGAGAGAAGCCATCCTATATTTGTGACTCTATCACTACGGGTTGAATGTTCGCTTACATACTCGCATTCAATCCTTGCTCTAAGGCCACAAATATAGGATGGCTTCTCTCGTTGGGAGCTGTCTTTGGCTGTTGCCAGATTATCTTAGATATCTAAAAAAGAAGGGGTTCATTATACGTTTGATTTTATTCTGTCGTGCTAAATGTTCCATTCTGCCTGATAAAACAACCTTGCTCAAAAACGATCTCGTGAGGTTACAGTCAGAACTCCACAGCACAAAGGAATAAAATTCAATCTTATAGTGAACCCATTCTTTTTCAATTTTTTCTGTGCAATCCAGCTTAAAAATTTTGAAAACGCCTGCTTACTTTAATTCTGCAAAATAGATAAAAGACAACTTAATTTATTATTGTAAAATTGCTGTGATATCATAGCAATCACTTATATGTCAATCTTTAGTATTCATTTTCTGGAAAGCCATAACCTTTTGAAAAATCTCAAAATTATCTAACATAATATTCTGATTCTGCCCCAACCAAAGCACAGCTCCCCGAGAGTGAAGAAATCTGTGGTCGGATTGCCAGAAGAATACGAGAAGAAGAGTCAGTAAAAAAATTACCCCATTTTGTGACTTTGTGCTGTGGAATTTTGACCATAGAAACTTCGGGTTCGTTTCTCCGAAGTTTCTGTTTTATTGGGCAAAATGGAACGTTTAGCACAACGGAACAAAATGGGGTAATTTTTTACTGACTCTTTTCTAAATTCTTCTGGCAATCCGACCACAGATTTCTTTTCTCTTAGGGTGCGTCTCCTTTGCCTGCGGCAAATCAAAAATTATTTTATGATTGTTCCTCCCCCCACTACGTGGTTATCCCTATACAGGACTACTGCCTGGCCTTTGGTAATCGCACGCTGTGGTTCTAAGAAATGAATGTCTACTGTTCCATCTGAATTTTTCCTGGCGGTTGCTTCTTTTTCTGTCTGGTGATAGCGGATTCTTGCCTTAGCGACTTCGTCCTCCGCTAAGTTCTCTATCCAGTTGAAGTCATTTGCAATTAAATCAGTCTTAAATAAGTCTTCATTGCTTCCGACGATGACTTTATTCTCTTCCGGGCGGATTTCTGTTACATAGTATGGCTTTGGTGCGGATATGCCGAGACCTTTTCTCTGTCCGATAGTATAGCCATAGTAGCCCTTGTGCCTACCGACTACTTCGCCTTCCTGATTTACGAAGTCTCCCGGCTCGCTCTTTTTGCCCGTTGTTTTCTCGATAAATGACATATAATCTCCATCTGGAATAAAGCAGATGTCCTGACTATCGTGCTTATGGGCATTGAAAAATCCCTGTTCTTCTGCAATCTTACGAATTTCTGTCTTGCTGTAATCTCCCAAAGGGAAACATGTATTGGCAAGCTGTTCCTGTGTAAGAGAATACAGTACATAGCTCTGATCCTTGCTGTCATCGACACCTTTTAACAGATGATATCCCTGCTCATCGTGTGTGATTTTTGCATAATGACCCGTTACGATAACATCACAATGTAATACCTTCGCTCTCTTATATAAATGCTCAAATTTTAAATGACGATTACACTCGATGCAGGGATTCGGTGTCATTCCATTCTGATAACAGGAAATAAAATTATCAATAACTTTTTCCTTAAAATCATCTTTAAAATTAAATACATAATATGGGATTCCCAGTTTAACACACACGCTTCTGGCATCCTCAATATCACTTAAAGAACAACAGGTTTTCTCCCTTGCCATTCCAATATCTTCATTATCATAAAGCTTCATTGTCACACCAATACAATCATATCCTGCCTCTTTCATAAGGTATGCTGCTACTGATGAATCAACACCACCACTCATAGCGATTAATGCTTTCTTTGCCATTGCAATCCTCCTATATTTTTAATGAAAAAATCATGTAGATGTTTCCTTGGTCAACAGCTACTATGATAACATTCTACCATTTGAAAGTAAAGATATTCTAATTGACAAACAGTCTCATTCCCACTATAATCATTACGGCATCTTTTGAATTATTTTTTGTAAATCATGCAAATTTTATAAAGTTATCCACAATATTTTCCCAAAGCACTGCGTCTATCCACAATTTTTTTGAAGATATTGTGTATAGAACTTGTAAATCACACTTATAGATAGAAAGAAGGTTTTTTGTTTGAATAAAAAAGTCCAAATTTCAGAATCCATAGAACTTGGTATCCTGCTTGCGCTATCCGGCGGCTTTATGGATGCCTATTCCTATATCGGCAGAGGCGAGGTATTTGCAAATGCCCAGACGGGAAATATGCTCCTTCTCGGTGTCCATCTTTCTGAAGGAAATATTCCTGCAGCTATCCGCTACCTTTGCCCTGTTCTTGCTTTTACCTTTGGAATCGCACTTGCAGACATTGTCCGAAATTCAGGAATAGGAAGTCATTTGCATTGGAGGCAGATTTCTGTTGTGGCAGAGGCTATTATTCTTACTATCGTAAGCTTTCTCCCACAAAGTCATAACCTTCTTGCAAATAGCTTAACTTCCCTCGCCTGTGGCATTCAGGTAGAAAGTTTTCGTAAAATTCATGGAAATGGTATCGCTACTACTATGTGCATCGGAAACTTGCGAAGCGGCACACAGAATATTTACACGTTCTTCCAGACAAAAAAAAGAGAAGCTCTTGAAAAAGGGCTTCTCTATTACGGAATTATTCTTTGCTTTATCTGCGGGGCGATCATCGGAAACCAGTGTATTAAATACTTCCATGAACGGGCAATCCTTATATCTTCCGTATTGCTGTTGTTGGCATTTATAATGATGTTTATCACCAGAGATGAAGAGTGACATCCTCCCCCACCTGTAGAGGTTGGGGCTTCCCATCCTCGGCAAGTTTGGTTCTCGTTCGATAGCACTACCGTGCTAAGCATATGCGAGC
>OLNT01001175.1_pt1 | contig 15059 bp, 9 predicted proteins | sample 1672641 | NCBI WGS metagenome assembly OLNT01 (sample SAMEA3136708, study PRJEB25190) | human gut metagenome
GCGCAGGAATAATAATAGTTTCCGTTTTTTTTATTATCTTACTTGTATTTCATTTAGTTGATATGACTATAAATCGAGACAAGTACCGGGTATAAATTCAAGTTTGTCTGACTGATAAATAATTTAATAACTGTTTTACAAAGCACTTTAGCCAATAATAGGTTAGAGTGCTTTTTTCATGCCATAAAAGGAGGTGGTTGAAGCACAACGCATCGGGGAAAGCCCGATTAATCTTTACAACAGGCATTGCCTGATAATCATATAGTAAAAAAACAAAGACAGAGAGGAATGTATATATTCCATTCGGAAATCAGCCGGATTGGAATGTGTACATTCCTTTCTGGCTTTTTCCATATTTGTCACACATCAAGAAAAAGGAGATTTTTATCATGAGAAAAGAACAGATTACAGTAACTTACAATTCAGTCTGCAATAGTGCAGAAAACAAGGGTTTGGAGGGAAAAGGCATGAAGAGAAGATTACTTCATTTTAAGAAAAGAATGGTTCCGGCAGTATCCGGAGCACTTATGGGAGTAATGCTTATGAGCACTACTTGTTTTGCAGCAGGTACAGGTACTTCCGCAGTAACACAGCCGCTTGAGAATTTAAAGACACTTATCATTGCAGTCATTGGTGCGGTTGGTGTCATCATTCTTGCAAAGAATGTTATGGAGTTCGCACAAGCCTACCAGCAGCAGGATTCATCTACCATGAACTCCGCTCTGAAAGGAATTGTGGCAGGTGTCATGATGGCTGGTATTTCAACAGTTCTGACATTCTTAGGCTTCTAAGATTAGGGAAATGCATTTCCCCTTTTAGTAAAAGGAAAGAGGTGAATAACAAGTATGGATATTTTTAAGCTTGGTGATAAGATCCTTGCACTTCTTGAGGCAGTGTTTGGGTTTTGGAACAATCAGATATCCCTGGTCTTTGCAATGCTTGGACAGTCACCGGTCAGTTTCAAGGGCGGAGGTCCCTGGGCAGTCATTGAGGGTATAGAGCCGGTCTTTGTAGCGGTCGGCTCTTCCCTCGTTGTGCTGTTCTTTGTTATCGGTTTCTGCTCGGAAAGCATAGATGTAAAAGATGAGATGAGGTTTGAGTCTATATTTCGTATGCTTATCCGACTGGGACTTGCAGAATGGTTTGTTGCAAATAATGTCACGATTATGAAAGCGTTTTTTACTTCCATAGGAAATCTGGTGGGACTTATATCTGCCGGGACAACAACACAGCTTGCTATTGACAGTACACAGGCAGATATCATTAAGGAACTTGGATTTGGTGAAAGTCTGGTAATGCTGATACTTACAGCATTGCTTGCAATCATCATTATTATCTGTGGATTCTTTATCATCTACACAGTGTATTTCAGGTTCTTAAAGATACTGATTATTGTGCCGCTTGGTGCGATTGCATGCTCCACAATGGCAGGAAACAGAATGGTCAGTCATACAATGGCTACCTACTGCAAATATTTTCTTTCGTGTGTATTCGAGGCAGTAACGATGGCACTTGCAATTGTGGTATGTAATGCATTTATCAATGCAGGACTTCCGGCATTTACAGGAAGTTACGCTGACTGGGCACAGACGCTTATTTATTTGTGTGAAATGACATTTACGATAGCAATGACTGTTGGAAGTGTGAAGGGTGCACAGACACTTACAAGCAAGGCATTTGGATTATAGAAGGAGGCAGAAATGGATAATGAAAAGAAACAGGTTACTTATAATTCAAGCATAACCGGAGAAACGCAGGTGACATTTGATATCCAGCAGTATATGAATAACAGGGCAATGTTTATCGGTCTTATGTGTAATGAAGATGGATATGAGGAGCCTTTTGGGGATGTGACTGTGAATTTGTCGGTTGCAGCACCAAATTACTGCGGATATCTGAATGTGAATGACATGCCGGATATTGAAAAGTTTATTACAGACAATGACATTGGAGAGTTTACAGGATTCACGCAAAGGAGCGGTTTCTGTGAATATCCGCTTTATCTGTTCAATGTAGATAAGCTTAGAGAACTGTGTCCGGATGGAATGGATAAGTATGAGGCAAATATCGGAATGACAAGAAAGCCAGAGATAAAGGATTTATCAAGATAGGAGGCAGGGACAATGGTAATCGAAGTAAACAAGGATATTGACCGCTATCAGGAATCGGTTGCAATGGGACTTACTGCAAGGCAGCTTATATTTTCCATTGCAAGCGTAGTGGTTGGTGGCGGTATCGTCCTTCTTCTTTACAAGTATATCGGTCTTACGGGTTCTGCTTATGTGGCAATTCCCTGTGTGGCACCGATTGCACTTGGTGGTTTCTATTCCTTTAATGGGATGAATTTCTACGAGTATATGGGAAAGAAACTGCATTTTATGTTTGGCAACAGGGCGCTTACCTATGTATCAACAGAAGGAGAGCCTGCAATAAAGCAGTTAGAAGCAGAACAGAATGAACAGGTAAAGAAGAAAGGCAGAAAGGCTGAACCGGAGACTGTAACAGCTGATTCGGCTGTAAAGAAGCAGGAGGAGTTTGAAGCGATGAAGAAAAAGACGAGAAATATGCTGCTTGGACTTGTCGCAGTCATTGTGGCGGCAGTAGCAGGCATTGCAGCATATAAGGCAATGCATTAGAAACGAATAGTATCTGACCGCAAGGTCGGGAACACAGCCCGCAGGGTGAAGTTCCCGGCGGGCTTTCATTATAAGAAAGCGAGGTTAGAGACATGGGTTTATTTACAGACGGATTTAAGTTATTAAAGAAGGCGAGTGAGCCTTTGTATAAGACACCTAAATCCATTCAGGAAACCATAGAGATTATGGCGGTGGCTGAAAACGGCATTTTTGAAGTAAGCAAAAATAAGTATTCCAAATGCTACCGCTTTCAGGACATCAATTACACAACAGCAACGGAGGATGAGCAGATCGGCATATTTGAGAGATACTGCAAGTTCTTAAATTCGCTGGACTGTAATTATAAGATTACGATCAACAATAAGAACAAAAACATGGATGAACTCCGTGACAAGGTTCTGATTGCTGAGAAAAACGATGGCTTCAACAATTATAGAAGAATCTACAATGACATCATTGAGGAGAAGATTATTGAGGGCAGACAGGGGATTGAGCAGGAGAGATACCTGACAATCACGATTGAGAGAAAGAACTTCGAGGAGGCAAAGGCACAGTTTGCAACCCTTGAGGCAACGATACACAAGGCTTTCATTGAGCTTGGTGCGGAGATTGTACCACTTAATGGCAATGAGAGACTGAAAGTGCTCTATGACTATTATCATCTTGGAGATGAGGGCAGCTTTGATTTTGATATCAAAAAGGCAAAGAAGGTCGGGGCAGATTTTAGAAATGATCTGTGCAATGGGATGGTGAAATATTTCCCAGACCATTTTGAGGATGAGAGTAAATTCTGCAAGGCACTTTTTATCAAAAAGTATCCGAGCAGTTTGTCAGACAGATTCATCAATGAGATTACTTCCCTTCCGGTTCATTCCATCACGAGCATTGATGTGGTGCCTGTTCCAAAGGATCTGACCACAAAGGTGCTTCAGAAGAAATATCTTGGAATTGAATCGGATATCATCAAACAGCAGAGAGTCCGTAATAAGAATAACGATTTTTCTACGGAAATCTCATATGCCAAGAGAACGGAGAAAAAGGAGATTGAGGAAATCATGGATGATGTCCGTGAGAATGACCAGTGCCTTTTCTTTGTGGGAGTTACAATTATTCTTATGGCAGAAAGCAAGAAGGAGCTTGAGAGTGTATGTGAGACAGTGGAGACTATCGGAAAGCGTAACAGCTGCACGATTGACACACACTACTTAAAGCAGAGGGAAGCACTCAACACAGCACTTCCCATTGGAGTAAGACAGGTGGAGACAATGCGTACACTTCTTACCCAGTCACTTGCGGTGCTTATGCCATTCAATGTGCAGGAGCTTAATGATAGCACGGGCAATTACTATGGTATCAACCAGATCAGCAAGAATGTAAATATCGGCAACAGAAAGAAGCTGATAAACGGAAATGGATTCGTATTCGGAGTGCCGGGTTCCGGTAAATCCTTCTTCTGTAAGATGGAGATGGGCAGCGTATTCTTGTCGGGAGATGATGAGATAATCGTCATAGATCCAATGAACGAATACTTTGATATTGCCGAGACTTATGGCGGAACAGTAGTAAATATGTCAACCTACACGGATAACTATGTGAATCCGCTGGAGATGGATGTATGGAGCCTTGATCCGAATGATTCCAAGGGAATGGTAAGAGAAAAGGGCGAGTTCATGCTTGGTCTTTGTGAGCAGTGCATCGGTGACAGCTTAAATTCGAGACAGAAGTCAATCATCGACCGTTGTGTTAGAAAACTGTATATCGACATTGCAAGAAGCAAAGAGAAGTATATTCCGGTGATGAGTGATTTTTACGATATCCTTATGGCACAGCCGGAGGACGAGGCAAAGGACATTGCATTGTCATTGGAGCTTTTTGTAAATGGTTCGCTTAACATTTTCAATCACCAGACAAATGTGGATGTTGATAACAGATTTACAGTCTATGGCATCAGGGACTTAGGTACAGAACTTAGTCCTATCACAATGCTTGTTATGATGGAGTCCATTCAGAACAGAATTGTTGAGAATGGTAAGCGAGGCAAGGCAACATGGCTCTATATTGATGAGTTTCACGTATTACTTAATTCTGAGTATTCTGCAAAATATCTGCAGCAGCTTTGGAAGAAAGTAAGAAAGCAGGGAGGTCTTTGTACCGGTATCACGCAGAATGTAGTCGATCTGTTGCAGAATTACACAGCAACAACAATGCTTGCAAACTCAGAGTTCGTGGCACTTTTAAAGCAGGCAAACACGGACAGTTCCAAGATGGCGGAGGTTATCGGAGTATCAGAGGCACAGCTTAGATTTGTAACTAATACTGCATCAGGAATGGGACTTATCAAGTGTGGCTCAGTGGTAATTCCTTTTGATAATCAGATCAGTAAGGATACAGACCTCTACAGACTGTATAACACCAATATTCATGAGAAAATTGCAGAACAGAAGAAGCGTGAAATGCAGAATAATGTCGAATAATGTTGATAGAGGTCGCAATTTGCGACCTCAAAGTATAGCCATCCGGGAAGCTGGGTGGCTGTTTTGCATTTTGAGTGAAAGAAGGTGAGAACATTGAAGATAAAGAAAGTGGATGACAAGCCAATGGTCATTCACACCAAGGAGAAAGCCAAGATTCATGCCCACGAACCAAAGGGTGCCAAGATAAAAGGCAGCAACATCTACACAGTAGAGAGAGGTCCTAAAACTATCGGTGCAAAGGTATCTGATGATAAAAAGAAGTCCTATCGCAAGAGCACCATTCATCAGTCAGAGCCGAAGAATAAGGGATTATCAAGATTCAAGCGAAACCTTAAAGAATCAAACATTTCCATCAAGACCAAGAACACCAATCTTCACATAGCAGGAAGAACCAGTGCACTTGCAGCCGGGGCAGTAACAGAGCAGGTAGAAGGTGGGCAGGAGGTATCGCAGGCAGCATATCTTGCATATGAATCAAGCCGACCTGTTACCGGAACTGCTTCTAAGGGTGCAGCACTTTTCAGGAAAAAGGCGGCAGCCGAGGCAAAGAAGCGTATCAAGAAGGTAGAGGCAGGAAAGAAGCTGGCAAAAAAGACAGCAAAGAAAGCTGCCAAAGATACAGCCAAGGAGGTAGCTAAAGAGACGGCAAAAGAAACAGCCAAGACAACTGCCAAGGTTGCAACAAAAACTGCGACAAAGGCAGCTACTACAGCGGCAGGAACAGCAGTTGCACCGGGAGTTGGCACGGCAATCGGCATGGCAGCCGGATATGCTGCAGGTGTGTCCATAGAGGTCAAGGATGAAAAGATGACCAACCGGAGCAGGAAGATAAAATTCTTTCTGGATAAGATGAAAGCACAGGAGAATCAGACGGATAGTGTGGCAAAGCTGGTAAAGGATCTGATTGTGCGAAAAGCGATTACCTGGATAAAGGCAGCTGCACCGATTATCGGATTGGTGCTTTTATTACTTGTTCTTGTAGTTGCCATGATTGCGGTTCCGGTTATAGCGGTGATAGCAATCCTTTACAATTCTCCATTTGCTTTATTCCTGCCACCACTTGAATCAGGAGATACCGTGCAGACAGTAACGAGTGCCTATGTGCAGGAGTTTAACCAGGATGTGAACACGAAAGTGAATGAGCATACCGGATATGACCTTGGAGAGCTTGTATATGTGGACTATGAAGGTATGGAAGAAAACCCAAGCAATTACTATGACATCATGGCAGTCTATATGGTCAAGCATGGTGTCGGAGATACTGCAACAGTCATGAATGACATTTCAAAAGGCTGGCTGCAGGCAGTTGTAAATGATATGTGTTCATACACCACAAGCACCGGAACAAAGGATGTGGAAGAAACGGATGCAGACGGCAATGTGACTACTGTCACGAAGTCTGTTCTGTATGTGAATGTCACACTGAAATCGTACAGAGATATGATTTCGGTCTATGGATTTAATTCTGATCAGGTGGAAATGCTTGAGCAGATCATGAGTCCGGAGTTTATGGGACAGCTTGGATATGCCGGAAGCGGAAGTGGCGGCGGAGGCGGAAGTCCGGGAGTAAGCTCCATGACTGAGGATGAAATCAATGCCATCCTTAGTGGAATTACAGACAGCAGGCAGAAAACAGTCTGCTCCTATGCACTTCACAGAGTTGGCTTCCCTTATAGTCAGGATTTAAGAGACAGCGGTAACTATTATGACTGCAGCTCCTTAGCCTATTATTCATGGAAGGATGCAGGCGTGGATATTAGTTTCGGCGGTGCAACCACAGCGGCAGCGGAGGCACAGGGACTGGATGAAGCCGGAAAGACAGTCTCCTTTGATGAGTTACAGCCGGGAGACCTTATCTTCTACAGTTTTACAAGCAACGGAAGATATAAGAACATCAGCCATGTGGCAGTATATGTCGGAAATGGCAAGGTGGTAGAGGCACTTAATGAAAGTCTTGGTGTGGTCTACAGGGATGTGGCAAGCACAGGAAAGATTGTTGTGATAGGAAGACCATAACAGGAAATTTGCAGAGAGGGCATAGTCCCTCTCTGAGACTGGAGGTAAGAATGGATTTAAAAGATATGATATTGGTAACAGAAAACGACAGGGGAACAGAGATAAATATGCTGATGACTCTGGATGATTATAAGAGTTTTATAGCAATTGATGACATGTCAGAGCTTGCAGACCATCTGTTGCAGCTTGGAAGGACACTTGGTGAAGCAGATAACTTCACAGAGTATTACAGGGCAGCAAATGTAACTGTATCTGCGAGATTCTGTCTGGATGATATTCAGCTGGGACATTTTCTTCAGGGGTTTTATAACGATTCCAAAAAATTTCGGTTTGATAAAGAAGCCAGTTCTTCTGAATGTGTTGCAAAGCTTAAGGAGATTGGAATGACCGATAAGGGCTGGGTGGATGATTTTAACCTGCATTATGAAATGGAGAACCGCTCATTTGAAAGGGGACAGACATTTCATAACTTCAATGACCATGATTACATGGTGCTTGAAGCATTATCACCAAGAAATCTTGTGGTGATGGATATGAAGTCAGGTTCTCTTACAATCGCCCTTGGTGCGACAGAGTATAAGCGTTATCCGAAGGATGAGAAGCCTACAAAGGACAATACCACAATCGGGGTATCGTGGGAGCATGGGATTTATCTTGGTTCCACACTCTCAACCACGAATTTCAAGGCATACAAGAGGGAGTATGGCACACCGGAAAAGATAGAGGATATCTATGATTACAGGGCAAAGCTAAAGCAGAAGTTCTATTTTTATCAGGATATGTCAAAGGATGATGATGTACCAAAGAAGCTGCAGAATGACTTCCTTCACCAGATGTATGAGGATTTCGGAACGATTGAAGAAGACTGTTTTTACGACAGGCTGGAAGATGGAAAGTACGATGAAGGCTTTAAGGAAAGACAGGTAAAGGAAGAAAAGAGCCGATGATGAGATTTTTACAGGAGGCGATATCATATGGAGCAGGAATTTGATGTTGAGATAAAGGAAGTGCTTTCACGAGTACAGAAAGTAAAGGCAGAGTCGCTTGATGATGCCATCAATAAGGCAATGGATATGTATTATGCAGAGCAGATAGTCCTTGGAGCAGAGGACATGAAGGGAGTTGATTTTGCGCCTATCAGCGAAGGTCAGCGCCCTTCTTCATTAAAAGAAAACGGAGGAAGAGCAAGATGAAAAGTGATTCAACAACAGTAATTAAGAACATGGAGTTTTTAGTAAAGGAACTTCATAAGGAGTGGGACAGATCGGGTGCTTCTAAGGCATCCGTTATTATTTCCCTTGAGGAAGTAGATGGTATCAATGATAAGTTAAAAGAGATTATCTATCAGACACAGAAGTCAGTCGATGAGGATGAGCTGACCTTTAAACAGAGCATTGCAAAGTCCAAGGAGTGCTATGTGATTCTTCGTGTGGTGCGTAAGATTGCAAAGAAAAAGGATAAATGCGAAAAACAGGCAATCGACAATGAATTTGCAATCGAGCTGGATAAGGATGAGTTAAAGCTATTTAAGGGATTGTTTGCAGAAATGTTTAAGTAGAGGAGGACAAAGGTATGGGCGTTGATATGAAGGTCAAAGCGATATACGATTCTGAAATTGGTAACATCACCAGATCAGAAAAGAACTGGAAGGATGTGTTAAAGGTCGCAGGTCAGTTATACCGCTATGAATTTGACAATATCGTTATGGTAACAGCTCAGAGACCTCCGGAAAAAAGCACACTCATGGCAGATTATGATACCTGGAAAAAGGTGGGAAGATATGTAAAGCGTGGTGCGAAAGGCTGCGCTATCTTCCCGTCGAGGGCGCTGAATCCACGCATGAGGTATATCTTTGATATCAGTGATACCGGAGGGAAGAATGTCAAACTGACATGGGACCTTGAGGGAGAAAATCTTAAGGATTATGTGGATTTTCTTGTGTCAGAAGGTCAGATTGAGCAATACGATAACAGCGACAGGGAGTCTCTAAAAAATATATTAAAACAGTTTACAGGAACAGATGTTTGGCTTATAATAAAAGAAGAGTTCGGAGACCGAATGACCGAGCTTATGCAGCTATCAGGTAGTGTGATAAAGGAAGAAAGTAAGAAACGCAATGGCTTACAGCAGGAAATGGACATGGAGCAGCTTGTATATGCAAGTGTCATGTATGCTGTAGGGACGAGATGCGGATTTGACTTATCTGTGCAAGAACAGGATTTTAGTCAGATCGTAAATATCAAAGACGAAGAGATCATTTACCGTCTTGGTTCCATTGTATGCGATGTCTCCTGTAGTGTTCTTAGAGAATTTAGTCGTAACTTAAAGGCAATCGAGAGCGAAAGGAGAATTGGATATGTTAGAAGAAATGACTTACAAGGAAGTGGACGGACTGCTTTATCCGCAGATAGAGATGCCGGACGAGACGGAGAATCTCACGAAGCTGGGCAAATACGGAAGGATGGCGATGAACTATCTCAAAGAGAACGAGCCGGCAAGATACAAGACGCTGATGAGATTCGGGAAGATGTACGAGAAGATGTCAGCGGTAGAGGAGGAAGCGAATCAGCTGTACGACCAGTTAGAGATGCAGTATCTGGCGAAGCACAAGCCACAGGATCCGTCATCGACAATGGAGATGTGGAAGATAAGAGAGCAGGCGAAGATGCAGGCAGAGGAAGTGGTACTGAATCAGATAGTGATGCGATTCCACTAGAATCAGATGATACAGAACTGAATAGGGAACTTGATGAAATCAATTCATTGGGTGTCAGTAAGGAAGCCGAATATACACAGGCTTCCTTTTTTTTCGACCAGAATGGGCAGGCAAGCATTGGCACCATTCATACTGAGGACGAAAACAATAATCAGTTTATGCGTCAGTTCGAGCAGGACAGAAAAGCTGCATTAGCAGGTAAATACAATTACCTGAATCCCAAAAAGTCTGCAACAGTACCAGGTGAGTATATCAAACAGGTGCTTATGAGAGGTACAGGTTTTATCGGTGGTAAGGGCAGGGTATGCAAGATTTTTGAAACAGAGATTGATGCAGGAACCAGAGCAAAGCGTATCAAAGCAGAATATGGTCAGGGAGGTGCAGGCTGGCCGGTTGACGGACTGGGACTGCACGGATATGACACATTTCATGGGAACGGACTGCGTTTTCAGTGGCGAGATGAGGATGGAGAGGTTGAAGGATATGTTTCATGGAAAGATATCGAAAAAGAGCTTGGTGTCCTTATTCTTACAGGGGAATACCAGCCTGAGACACCTCGTATTGATGAGCTTGCGATGGACGGACTCCGTGAGGATGATGAGGTCATTGATGCCGAATACCGGGAAGTGGAACCGGAAGGGGCAGAATCAGAGATTGATGATTATGCAATACCGGATGAGCCGGAGAGCTATGCTTCTAACCGAACTGTAAAAGTAGCAAATTCGCATGAAGATGTACATGAGGAAAGTAATGAAGCATATGTATCTGCATATGGCATGACACCACAGGAAACTGCTGATGAAGACCGCATGATAACACAGGCAGAATATGGTGCAGAGATAGAAGCTGAAACAACTGAAAAAGATCCATCAGAGCTTCAGTATATTACACCGATTGATTATGCCAAGCGTATTGCAGAGCTTGATGAAGACCTGCGTGATGCGGCGGAGATTCTTGTAACAGATTGCAGCTGCTACACTCCGTTTAGGGCATTCCTTATGGATGTGGTGCAGTCTGATTTTGCATTTATGCCCAATAAACTTGACCTTATCAGGGATATTGCATTAGGGACAGATAATGCAGAAAGAAAAGCATATTCCAACAATAAGTATGGTCTTGTGGAGTACTCAATCAGAAGCGGATATGTGAAGATCAGCTATAAGAACAGGAATGGTGTGCGTAAGGAAGGTGCTATCGACTGGCGTGAGTTATATGAAATCTTATCCTATATGGTAAAACAGCCATTTTACTGTGGAGAAGACCAGAAAAAGTATTATCAGGAGACAAAGCAGAAAGCTGACAGGGATAAGATGAATCCGGTCTATAAGAGATTCTTTGATATCGAGGATAGTGTAAAAGCCAATCGTCTTGAAACCAGGGAAAGAGCAATAGCGAATGGCTGGGAAACCAAGATTGATGAGAATGGACATGTGGTTTCAGATGATGCAGCACAGAAAAAATACAACTTCCACTATAATCTCTGGGAAATGGAAAAAGGCGGTGCTAAGACCAGATACCAGTGGAATATGGATGCAATCCGCACTTTAAAGCAGATTGAATCAGAAAACAGGCTTGCCACACCGGAGGAACAGAAAGTTTTGTCGAAGTTTGTCGGCTGGGGCGGACTGTCACAGGCATTTGACGAGGAAAACGCAGGCTGGAACAAACAGTATGCAGAGCTGAAAGAACTTTTATCTGATGAGGAATACAGTGCTGCAAGGGCAACAGTAAACAATGCCTTTTACACTTCACCGGAGATTGCCATGTGCATAAATTCGGCACTTGTCCAGTTTGGTTTCAGAGGCGGCAATGTATTAGAGCCATCTATGGGTATCGGTAACTTCTTTGGGAGTATGCCGGCACCTATGCAGAGAAGTAAGCTGTATGGGGTGGAGCTTGACAGCATTTCAGGAAGAATTGCAAAGCAGCTTTATCAGAATGCCAATATCAGCATCACAGGATTTGAGAATACCACTTATCCGGATAACTTCTTTGATGTGGTTGTCGGAAATGTGCCATTTGGTGATTATAAGGTTTTTGATCCAAAGTACAACAAGTATAACTTCCGTATCCACGATTATTTTCTGGCAAAAGCACTTGACCAGGTAAGACCGGGAGGAATGGTTGCTGTAATTACCACAAAGGGAACACTTGATAAGGCAAATCCTACTATCCGAAAGTATATGGCTGAAAGGGCAGAGCTTGTGGGAGCGATAAGACTTCCGAATACTGCATTTAAAGACAATGCAGGAACCGAAGTGACAGCAGATATCCTGTTTTTGCAGAAGAGGGAGAGAAAGATTGATATTGAGCCTGACTGGGTACACCTTGGTGTGACCGAGAACGGAATTGCAGTCAACTCTTATTTTGCAGAGCATCCGGAGATGATGCTTGGATCTATGGAATATGATACAAGGATTTACGGACAGGACAGCAGATATACAGTCTGTGTGAATGATGATGAGAACTTCAATATGTATGAAGCATTAAACAAAGCTATCGGTAATATCAAAGCACAGATGACAGATTTTGAGAGAGTGGCAGATGAGGCGGAGCAGACGGAGGAAGTTATCCCGGCTGATCCGGATGTGAGAAACTACACTTACACATTTTTTGAAGGAAAACTCTATTACAGGGAAAATTCTGAGATGGTAAGAAAAGAGGTATCACAGACTGCCGAGGAGCGAATCAGAAGCCTTGATGAAATCAGACAGATAACAAGAGAGCTGATTGATATTCAGATGGATGGCTGCAGTGAGGAGGAGCTTTCTGATAAGCAGAGACTTCTTAATGTGAAATACGATGCCTTTATAAAGCAGTATGGAGCCATTACTTCAAAAGCAAACAGAATAGCTTTCAGGGATGACAGCGATTACCCGCTTCTTTGCAGCCTTGAGGAAGTAAATGAAGACGGGGAGGTGAAAAAAGCAGATATGTTTTATAAGCAGACGATTAAGGCAAAGACTGTCATAGACAGGGTAGAGACCGCTGTGGAAGCATTAAATGTATCCGTCAATGAATTTGGATATGTAAATCTTGCCTATATGCTCTCTATCTATGAGCCGGATATTACAAATGCAAAGGAAGAGCTTGCTGAAAAGTCCGGGCAGACAGCTGATGAGATAACATTTAGTGATGATGCTTTGGCACAGCTTAGAAGGGCAGTTCTTGTGGAAGAGCTGGACGGACTGATTTTCCTTAATCCCGACCGCTACAACGAGAATAATCCGGACATCGGCTGGGAGACAGCAGACGAGTATCTTTCCGGAAATGTGAGAGACAAGCTTCGTGTAGCAAAAGCTATGGCGGCTGATACAGACAATCCACAGGCAGAAAGATTTGCAGGCAATGTGGCAGCACTTGAAAAGGTGCAGCCGGAATGGATTGAAGCTTCAGATATTGATGTAAAGATTGGTACGACATGGATTGAACCGCTTGATTATGAGCAGTTTATCTATGAACTTCTCAATACACCAAGACGTGCAAGAGCAGTCAGAAGTCAGTTTTACAATACAGGCATTCAGGTACACTTAAATAAGATGAGCATGGAATGGTTCATCGAGAATAAGAGCATGGATAAGCATTCAGTGGCAGCTACTAAGACCTATGGTACAAGCCGCATGGATGCTTATTCTATTTTTGAGGATACGCTGAATCTTAAAACTGTAACAGTAAGGGACAGGATTGATGACGGTGATGGCAAATATCATTACGAAGTCAATAAGAATGAGACAATGCTTGCAAGGGAAAAACAGAACATGATCAAGGAAAAGTTCAAGGAATGGCTGTTTTCAGAGCCGGAACGCAGACAGAAATATGTGGAGTATTATAACGAGACATTCAATAATATCCGCCTGCGTGAGTATGACGGAAGCCACTTACAGTTTCCGGGAATGAATCCGGCGATTGAGCTAAAGCCACATCAGAAGAATGCGGTGGCTAGAATCCTTCTTGGAGGAAACACCCTGTTGGCACACTGTGTCGGTGCCGGAAAGTCCTTTGAGATGATGGCTGCCTGCATGGAGCAGAAGAGACTTGGACTTGCCAATAAAACGATTATGGTTGTTCCAAAGCCGCTTATCGGGCAGACTGCATCAGAGTTTTTAAGGCTTTATCCGTCAGCCAATATCTTAGTTGCCACAGAGCGTGATTTTGAAAAGAGCCGCAGAAAGCAGTTTGTATCAAGGATTGCAACAGGTGACTATGACTGCATTATCATGTCCCACTCGCAGTTTGAGAAAATCCCGATCTCAGCAGAGAGAAAGGAAAGAATGCTCAATGAGCAGATAGATGAAATCAGCTATGCGATTGATGAGATGAAAGAGCGTAATGGAGAGCGTTGGACTGTAAAACAGATGGAAAGCCAGAAGAAAAAGCTGGAGGAGCAGCTTAAATCACTATCTGATGAAAGCAGAAAGGATGACCTTATTACCTTTGAGGAGCTGGGGGTAGATTCTATCATGGTAGACGAAGCACATAATTTTAAGAACCTTGCGATTTTTTCCAAGATGAACAATGTGTCAGGTATCAGCAGCAGTGGAGCAAAGAAGTCAACGGATATGCAGCTTAAATGCCAGTACCTATCAGAGATAAATGATGGCAGGGGCATTGTGTTTGCTACAGGTACACCTATATCCAATACCATGTGTGAGATGTATGTCATGCAGCTTTACTTACAGAAAGCGGCACTTGAAGAGATGGGGATTTATCACTTTGATTCATGGGCAGCGAACTTTGGTGAAGTGACAACAGCACTGGAGCTTACTGTAGAGGGAAGCGGATTCCGTTTTAAGAGCAGATTCAATAAGTTTACGAATCTGCCGGAGCTTATGAATATCTTCCGTGAGGTAGCAGATGTGCAGACAGCAGACATGCTTGACCTTGATGTGCCGGCTCTCCGTGGCGGCAAGCCTATTATTGTGGAGTCGGAGCCTGACTGGTATGTGAAGCAGGTCATGGAAGACTTTGTTGTGAGGGCAGAGCGTATCAGAGGCGGTGGAGTTGATCCAAGCGTGGATAACTTCCTAAAGATTACCCATGAGGCAAGACTATTAGGAACAGATGCCAGACTGATTGATAAGGATGCACCGAACAATCCGGACGGAAAACTCAATAAGGTAGCAGAAAATGTGTGGAAAGAATACGAGAAAGGAAATGCCAACGGTCATATAGGCTGCCAGCTTATTTTTTCGGATATCGGCACACCGGGACCGGATA
>OLNT01001180.1_pt1 | contig 15032 bp, 10 predicted proteins | sample 1672641 | NCBI WGS metagenome assembly OLNT01 (sample SAMEA3136708, study PRJEB25190) | human gut metagenome
CAGTCTTCCCATTCATCATGGATCAGCTTTCCGGCATCCTCTTCCATATGCATCTCGTGTATCCGAATGGTTTTTTTGCCGTTTTCTGTTGTGATCTCCAGATGTCCATCGTGACAGATCGGCAGATATAACTGGGAAATCTGATAGTTTTGCGGATTATCCGGGTAGAAATAGTTTTTCCGGTCAAACCGGCAGTACCGGTTGATCTCACAGTTTGCAGCCATTCCAAGTGCAAGTGCATATTCCACTACTTTTTTATTTAATACCGGGAGGGATCCTGGCATACCGGTACAAACCGGGCAGGTATGGGTATTCGGTGCTGCACCAAACTTTGTGGAGCATCCGCAAAAGATTTTCGTTGCCGTGGCAAGTTCTACGTGAACTTCCAGACCGATCACGGTTTCATACTGTTTTGCCATTTATTTTTCCTCCTTTGCCCAGGCTTTGGGGAATTCTCCCCGCAGTTGTTCGTAAGCGGCTGCTGCCCGGAGTATCTTCTTTTCCTGGAAGCAGTCACCGATCAGCTGCATACCGATCGGCAGTCCCCTGCTGTCCATACCGCACGGAAGGCTGACGGCCGGAAGACCTGCCAGGTTCACGGCCACGGTGTAGATATCGCTCAGGTACATCTGCAGCGGATCACTTAAACTGGTGCCGATCTTCGGGGCAGTGGTCGGAGAAGCCGGAGCCAGGATGCAGTCGTATTTCTGGAATGCTTTGTCAAATTCTTTCTTGATCAGGCCTTTGGCGCGCAGTGCTTTCATATAATAGGCATCGTAGTAACCGGCACTCAGTACGAAAGATCCCAGAAGAATTCTTCGTTTTACTTCCTCGCCGAAGCCTTCCGCACGACTCTTTTTGTACATTTCATGCAGTTCTGTCGCACCCGGGGTACGGTAGCCGTATTTTACACCGTCGAAACGCTCCAGGTTGGAGCTTGCTTCCGCACAGGCGATGATATAATATGCCGGAATTACATAATCTACCATTCCCAGGGAGAAGAATTCTACTACAGCACCGTTTTTACTCAAGGTATGAACGGTATCTGCCAGAGCTTTTTTCACTTCTTCGTCACAGCCTTCTGCCAGATATTCTTTTGGAATACCGATGCGCATGCCGCTTAATCCACCGGATACCAGGCTATCATAAGATTCCACCGGTACATCGGCGCTGGTGCTGTCTTTGCTGTCATGTCCTGCGATAATCTCAAAAAGAGCTGCACAGTCTTTTACATTTTTACCGATCGGTCCGATCTGATCCAGAGAGGATGCATAAGCGATCAGACCATAACGGGATACTCTTCCGTAAGTCGGTTTCAGTCCGGTCACACCACAGTAGGCTGCCGGCTGACGGATGGAACCACCGGTATCGGAACCGAGTGCCATTACCGCTTCTCCCGCTGCCACAGCCGCGCAGGAACCGCCGGAAGAGCCGCCCGGTACATGTTCCGGATTCCAGGGGTTTCTGGTAACGCCGAAAGCGGAAGTCTCTGTCGTACTTCCCATGGCGAATTCATCCATATTGGTTTTTCCGAGGATAACCATTCCGGCATCTTCTAACTGCTTCACTGCCTGTGCATCATAGGTCGGCACAAAGTTTTCCAGCATTTTTGAAGAACAGGTGGTTTTCTGTCCTCTGGTACAGATATTATCTTTCACAGCAATCGGTACACCTGCCAGCGGACCGGTGTATCTGCCGCTTTTGATTCCTTCTTCTACTTCTTTGATCCGATGAGCCAGAATCTTTTCATCTATGGAAACATAAGCATGTACCTGGGACTCTGACTTCTGTATCTGTTTTTTGCAGGCTTCCACTGCTTCTTTTACACTGACGGAGCCGTGCCGGATCTGTTTTGACAGTTCCAGCGCAGACATCTGTAAGATTTCTTCCATTGCTTCTTCCTCCTGCTATACGGTCTTTGGTACGATATACTGATCTTCTTTTGCCTTCGGGGCATTTGCCAGAGAGTCTTTTCTGCCGTCCCCGTTGGTCACCTGGTCTTCCCGGAAGACATTCACCTCCGGTAAGATATGTACCAGCGGCTCTGCCTGATCCGTATCCAGTTCATTTAATTTTTCCACATAGGTCAGGATTTTTTCCATCTCATCCATGGCTTTCTGTCTCTCCTGTGGCGTCAGCGCCAGTTTTGCAAGGATCTCTACGTTATCCATGGTTGCTTCATCTATTTTTCTCTCGCTCATTCCCTGACTCCTTTCTGCCGTCTTACGGCTCCAGTCTGCTCATATCTCTCGGGAATAAGCAGGCTTCTCTTACATTATCTTCTCCCAGTAACTGCATGGTCAGTCGTTCCAGACCGATACCCAGTCCACCGTGTGGCGGCATACCGAAGCGGAACGCATCCAGATACTGTTCCAGGCCTTCTTCTGTCATACCTTTCTCCTGGATCTTCTCTTCCAGCATGGACAGATCGTGGATACGCTGTCCTCCGGTGGTGATCTCGAGACCATGATACAACAGGTCAAAGCTTAACGTATAACGGGTATCCTCCGGATCATCCATCGCATAGAACGGACGTTTTTTACTCGGATAGTGTGTCACAAATACAAAATCTGCATTGTATTCTTCTTTGAAATATTTTCCGATCAGTTCCTCTTCTTCCGGTTCCAGGTCGAAAGGGTTTCTGATCTTTCTGTTGTATTTTTCGGAAACCAGGCGTTTCGCTTCATCAAAGCGAACATAAGGGATCTTTTCCACATCCGGCAGTGTGATGTTCAGAAGTTTCAACTCTTTGCTGTACTCTTTTTCCAGCAGGTTCATCGTATACTGCAGGAAACCGGTTTCCATCGCACAGATATCAAGGAAACTGTGGATATATCCCATCTCAAAGTCCAGACTGGTGTATTCATTCAGATGTCTTCTGGTGTTGTGTTTTTCTGCACGGAATACCGGACCGATTTCAAAGACACGGTCAAATACACCGACCATCATCTGTTTATATAACTGAGGACTCTGCTGCAGAACCGCCGGTCTGTGAAAATAAGAAAGCCGGAACATGTTTGCACCACCCTCAGCACTCTTTGCACCGATCTTTGGTGTGTGGATCTCGGTAAATCCCTGCTCATAGAGGAAATCACGGAAGCCTCGAACGATTCCTTCCTGAATACGGAATCTTGCCCGTTCTCTGATATTTCTCAAAGAAAGGGAACGACGGTCTAATTTTGCTTCCAGAGAAGTGTTTAATTTCCATTTGTCAATGGGAAGTGGCAATGGACAGGATACGTGAGACAGGTGACGGATGGTGGACAGCCGTACTTCTTTCCCATGGGGAGCACGCTCTTCGTCTTTGATCTGACCGGTCACATGGATGTAATCTCCCTCTCTGATCTCAGAAAGTTCCATATCTGTCTTTCCTTCTTCCCATACGGTCTGGATCAGTCCTTCCCTTTTTCTCAAAATCACAAATGCGATTTCACCCATATCACGGATGCTGTGCACTGCCCCTTCCAGAATAATCGTTGTTCCTTCCTCTGCTTTCAGCAGATCTTCTAATTCTGCTTCTTCCTGTTGTTTTAATCCTGTAATGAATTCCATATCACATTCTCCTTTTCATGCAATTTCCGTCAGCCTTCTTCAAACAGTAAGGTCAGGATCATCTGTGCTGTCTCTACCATGTTGGTTCCATTATCCATGCTGCTTTTTTGAATATAGCGATGAGCCTCCTCTTCACTCAGATGATTACGTTCCATTAAAAGTACTTTCGCATTTTTTATATAATTGTCTTCCCGTTCACTGCGCCGTTTCGGCTTTCTGGCTTTCTTTGCCATCCGTTCCATCTGGTGCAGTACCATCTCTGCAGTATTGACCAGATCATAGACCTTTAACGGTGTGGTAAGAGATAAGATTCCGGTGTCTGCCGCACTGACGGTACTGGCAGATCCCAGAAGAACCAGTTCGAAGTGAGGAGGAAGGCTGTCAGCGAGTTCCGTATAATACATATCTTTCAGATGATACCCGCTGATCACCATTCCCGACTCATGTTCCCTGATCTCCGAAAGAGCAGCGGAAGCGGTAGCATAAGCAAATACCTGTGGAAATCCATGTCCCATCAGGATCTTACGGATTTTCTTTGCGTCTTCCAGCTTTGGTAAGACGATTACCACCACACTCATCAGCTGCCTCCCTTATCTATACGCGATAAAGATACCGGTTCAGTTCCCATTCGGACACCTGTTCCAGATAATCTTTCCATTCTTTTCGTTTGGCCTTCATATATCCTTTACGGTATGTTTCTCCCAGAACTTTTGATACAAGCGTATCCTGTCCCATGGCTTTGATGGCCTCCCCAAGATTTTCCGGCAGCATCTGGATTCCAAGAAGTTTTTTCTCTTCTTCATTCAGTTTCCGGATATCCTTGGTAAGTTCTTCCGGAACCTGCAGTCCTTTTTCAATACCTTCCATACCTGCTGCCAGACACAAGGCAAATACCAGATACGGATTAGACGCGGAGTCCGGACTGCGAAGTTCCAGATTCACTTCTCCACCACGTTCTTTTCTTACATGGACCAGTGCATTTCTCTGTGTTCTTGACCAGGTCACTTCTGAAGGTGCCTCGAATCCGGGAACCAGCCGTTTATAAGAATTCACCAGTGGATTCATTACCGCAGTCATACCCTGTATATGATACAGGATACCCGCAAGAAACGCTTCACCTTCTGCACTTAATGCTCCATCCTCACCTTTGAATATATTCTTTCCGTCTTTCAACAGCCGCATGTTCAGATGCATGCCGGAACCATTAACTTCTGCCCGTGGTTTCGGCATAAAAGTTGCATGGAGACCGTAACGCTTTGCAATTGTACGGACTGCCATCTTAAAAGTCATGATCTTATCTGCAGTGGCCATCGCATTTTCATAAGTAAAATCAATTTCATGCTGTGCCGGAGAAATCTCATGATGGGAGGAATCGATCTCATATCCCATCTCTTCTAATGTAAGAATGATATCTCTTCTCGTATTTTCTCCCAGATCAATAGGGGAAGTATCCAGATAACCGGCCTTTTCATGCGTCAGCGTGGTTGGCATTCCATTGTCATCGGTATGAAACAGGAAGAATTCGCACTCCGGATTGACCTTCAGTGTGTACCCTTTTTCCTGTGCCTTTTTTACTACTCTTTTTAAAATAGATCTCGGACTGTCCTCAATCTCTGTGCCATCTTCTCTGCACACATCACAGAGAAAACGAGCAACCTTCCCCTGCTGGGGTCTCCATGGCAGAATGGAAAACGTGCTCAGATCCGGTTTCAGATACAGATCACATTCTTCCCCACCGGTAAATCCATCCAGGGATGCGGTATCGATGGTACAACGGTTTTCCATAGCTTTGATCAGTCTGCTGCTCGGGATTGCCACATTTTTTAATACTCCAAACATATCTGTAAACTGCAGGCGGATGAATTCTACATCTTCTTCCTCCACCATCTGCAGAATCTCCGATTTACTATAATTCTCCATATTGTTCTCCTTTTTCTTACGCATATATTATCAGTTACGTTCTGTCACTCCAAAGGATGCTATTGCAGCTGTTCGGCAGTTTCACGTTACTGTCTGCTGAACAGTTTCGTTTTTTACAACTCAAAAAGGGCGACCTTATCCAGAGTTTCCCCTCCGGATAAGACGCCCTTGCCTTTTATGTTCCGTATTATAGCAATCGGACTTTCTCTTGTCAATACTTCATTAAAAATTTTACAGGTTTGTATATCCCATCAGGGAGCGATCCACGGCTTTCGCTGCCTCTCTTCCTTCCCGGATAGCCCATACAACCAGTGACTGACCGCGGTGCATGTCACCGGCGGTGAAAACACCCGGAACGCTGGTTTCGTATTCGTCCGGTTTTGTCAGAACATTTGTTCTCGGGTTCAGATCGATTTTGAAGGCATCGGTGACGTATTTCTGGCTTCCCAGAAAACCGGCTGCGATCAATACCAGCTGCGTATCTATAACTTTCTCACTTCCCTCAACGGGAACCATCATCATACGTCCGCTCTTTTCATCTTTTTTAGGCTCCAGGCTGACGATCACTGCTTTTTTCACGTTTCCGTTTTTATCTTTCTGGAATTCTTTTACCGTTGTTTTATAGATTCGCGGATCCTGACCGAAGACTGCGATAGCTTCTTCCTGACCGTAATCAGTTTTCAGTACCTTCGGCCACTCCGGCCACGGGTTGGATGGCAGTCGCTCCACGGACGGTTTTGGCATCATCTCCAGCTGTGTGACGGATTTTGCTCCCTGGCGGACAGCGGTACCCACACAGTCGTTACCGGTATCACCACCACCGATGACTAACACGTGTTTTCCTTTTGCAGAGATTGCCTTTCCATCTGCAAATCCTGAATCCAGCAGGCTCTTGGTCACAGAAGAAAGATATTCCACTGCGAAGTAAATATTGCCACTCTCTCTTCCCGGCACATTGATATCCCTGGGGTTGGAAGCTCCGCATGCCAGGATCACACGGTCAAACTGTCTTTTCAGTTCTTCTGCCGTGATATCTTTTCCCACATCCACACCGGTCTTAAATTCCACACCTTCGGCTTTCATCAGCTCGATTCTGCGATCCAGAATCTTTTTATCCAGCTTCATGTTAGGTATACCATAACGGAGCAGTCCACCGATCCGGTCATGGCGTTCGAAAACGGTCACACTGTGTCCTCTGCGGTTTAACTGCTGCGCTGCTGCCAGTCCGGAAGGACCACTTCCTACTACCGCCACTTTCTTTCCGGTACGGATCTTCGGAGTCTGTGGCTGTACCCAGCCCATCTCGTAAGCATATTCGATGATGGCACGCTCATTTTCCTTTGTGGATACCGGTTTTCCGTTCAGATTACAGGTACATGCCGCCTCGCAGAGTGCAGGGCAGACACGGCTGGTAAACTCCGGGAAACTGTGTGTTTTTGTAAGTCTTTCATAGGCCTGTTTCCAGTTGCCACTGTACACCAGATCATTGGTTTCCGGCACCAGATTATGCAACGGACAGCCCGAAGCCACGCCGGCTAACATGGCTCCGTTCTGGCAGAAAGGAACGCCACACTCCATACAGCGTGCTCCCTGTTTCTGCTGTTCTTCTAAAGGCAGCGGAGTACGGAATTCGTTAAAATGACGGATTCGTTTCAAAGGTTCCTCTACTGCTGCGTTTTTTCTTTCATATTCCAAAAATCCTGTCGCTTTTCCCATTTCTCTTACTCCTCCGTCGATTTGGTCTGGAAACTTTCATAGAATGCTTCCATCTGTGCCTGCTCTGTGCTCATTCCTTTCTCTTCCAGCTTTGCAGAAAGAGCGATCATCTTCTTGAAATCATTCGGGATGATCTTTTTGAATTTGGGCAGATACTCCTGGAAATGCTCCAGAATCAACGCACCTCTCTCGGATCCTGTGGCTTCCACATGTTCCTCGATCAGTTCTTTCAGTTCTTTGATATCGTATTTGTTTTCCACTTTTTCAATGGAAATCATATCTTTGTTCAGATTCCGATACAGATGGCTGTTCTCATCGAGTACATAAGCGATACCACCGCTCATACCTGCTGCAAAGTTCTTTCCTGTCTTACCAAGAACGACCACGCGGCCACCGGTCATATATTCACATCCATGTTCTCCCACACCCTCTACAACTGCGTAGGCTCCGGAGTTACGGACTGCAAAACGTTCCCCTGCCACACCATTGATAAATACTTTACCGCTGGTGGCTCCATACAGGGCTACGTTACCGGCGATGATATTCTCTTCTGCTTTGTATCCTCTGTTCTTCGGCGGGAAGACAACCAGTTTTCCACCGGAAAGTCCTTTTCCATAATAATCGTTGGTATCACCACACAGACGCAGTGTCAGTCCTTTCGGGATAAATGCCCCGAAGCTCTGTCCGCCGGCACCGGTACAGTTGATGGTAATAGTGTCTTCCGGCAGTCCGTCTTTGTGCTGACGGGTGATCTCTGCACCGAGGATCGTACCGAAGGAACGGTCGGTGTTGCCGACTTTCAGATCCAGAGAAGCTTTCGTTCCCTTCTCTACGGATTTCTCCAGTTTCTTTAACAGTACTTTCTCATCCAGCGTTTTTTCCAGCTGGAAATCGTATACTTTTTCCGGACTGAACGTAACACACTCTTTTTCTCCCGCATATGGGTTGTACAGGATCTGAGACAGATCCATCTTTGCTGCCATCGGTGTTTTTGCGTCTTCTTTTACTTTCAGAAGGTCACTTCTTCCTACCATCTCATCAATCGTGCGAACACCCAGTTTTGCCATATATTCCCGCAGCTCCTGAGCGATAAAGCGCATGAAATTCTCTACGTATTCCGGTTTTCCTTTGAAGCGTTTTCTCAGTTCCGGATTCTGGGTAGCCACACCTACCGGGCAGGTATCCAGGTTGCAGACTCTCATCATCACGCAGCCCATGGTTACCAGCGGAGCGGTTGCAAAACCGAACTCTTCCGCACCGAGCAGTGCTGCGATAGCCACATCACGGCCGCTCATCAGTTTACCGTCTGTCTCGATCCGGACACGGTTTCTCAGACCATTCTGTAACAGAGTCTGATGGGTCTCTGCAAGTCCCATCTCCCATGGAAGACCTGCGTTGTGGATAGAACTTTCCGGAGCGGCTCCGGTACCTCCGTCGTATCCGGAAATCAGGATAACCTGTGCACCGGCTTTGGCAACACCTGCCGCAACCGTACCAACACCTGCTTCTGAAACCAGTTTTACGGAGATTCCTGCGTATTTATTTGCGTTTTTCAGGTCGTAGATCAGCTGTGCCAGGTCTTCAATCGAATAAATATCATGATGTGGTGGCGGGGAGATCAGACTCACACCCGGTGTGGAATGTCTGGTCTTTGCGATCCACGGATATACTTTTTTCGCCGGAAGATGTCCACCTTCACCGGGTTTTGCACCCTGCGCCATCTTGATCTGAATCTCTCTTGCACTTACCAGATATCGGCTGGTAACACCAAAACGACCGGATGCTACCTGTTTGATTGCAGAACATCTGTCATTATCGCTTCCTGCGGAATCTAGTCTGTCATCACTTTCACCGCCTTCACCGGTATTGGATTTTCCATGGAGATGATTCATGGCAATTGCCAGTGTCTCATGGGCTTCCTGAGAAATAGAACCATAGGACATGGCACCGGTTTTGAATCGTTTTACGATCTCATCCACGCTTTCTACTTCGTCGATCGGCACACCATTTTCCGGATAATTAAAGTCCATCAGACTTCTCAGATAGCCGCTCTGTTCTTCGTCTACCATTGCAGTATACTGTTTGAACATATCATAGCTTCCGGTCCAGGTGGACTGCTGCAGCATATGAATGGTCTGTGGATTGTAACGGTGTTCTTCTCCACCGCTTCTTCTTTTATGTTTTCCAAGGCTGTCCAGTGTCAGATCACTGGCCAGTCCCAGCGGGTCAAATGCCTGGGAATGTTTCTCATCCACCTGTTTTGCGATATCTTCCATAGTGATACCACCCACGCGGCTGACGGTTCCGGAGAAATATTTGTCGATAACTTTCTGAGAGATACCGATGGCTTCAAAAATCTTCGCACCCTGGTAAGACTGAATAGTGGAAATACCCATCTTGGAAGCAATCTTTACGATACCATGCAGGATTGCTGCATTGTAATCATCCACTGCGGCATAATAATCTTTGTCAAGCAGTCCTTCTTCGATCAGTTCCCGGATACTGTCCTGGGCCAGATATGGGTTGACTGCACAGGCACCATAACCTAACAGTGTTGCAAAATGATGGACTTCTCTCGGTTCCCCGGACTCCAGGATCAGAGCCAGAGATGTCTGTTTCTTTGTATTGACCAGATGCTGATGTACGGCAGATACCGCTAACAGGGACGGAATCGGCACATGGTTTTCATCCACACCTCGGTCGGAAAGAACCAGAATATTGGCACCGTCTTTGTATGCTTTATCCACTTCCACAAACAGACGGTCGATCGCGCGTTCCAGTTTCGTACTCTTATAATAGGTAATCGGAACAACTGCCACCTTGAATCCCGGTTTGTGCATCTGTTTGATCTTCAGCATATCCGTATTGGTCAGAATCGGATTGTTGATCTTTAATACCTGGCAGTTTTCCGGTTTTTCCTCCAGCAGATTGCCCTTTTTACCTACATAGATCGTGGTGCTGGTGACGATCTCCTCACGTATCGCATCGATCGGCGGGTTGGTTACCTGGGCAAATAACTGTTTGAAGTAATCAAATAACGGTCTCTGTTTTTCAGAAAGTACTGCCAGTGGTGTATCCACACCCATGGCTGCAATTGACTCTCCGCCGTTCAATGCCATGGTACGGATAGAATTCTTATATTCTTCATAGGTATAGCCGAATGCTTTCTGCAGCTGTTTTCTCTGCTCTTTACCGTATTCTTCCACATGTTTATTCGGGATCTTCAGTTCTTTCAATTCTACCAGATTGCTGTCGAGCCATTCACCGTACGGCTGTTTGGTCGCATAGATTTCTTTCAGTTCTTCATCCTGATAGATTTTTCCTTTTACAGTATCGACTAACAACATCTTTCCAGGGTGCAGACGCTCTTTTAACACGATTTCTTCTTCCGGTACTTCCAGAACGCCGACCTCGGAAGCCAGGATCACATCCCCGCTCTTTAATACATAGTAACGGGATGGACGCAGACCGTTACGGTCAAGAACCGCACCGACCAGATCACCGTCAGAAAATACAATGGAGGCAGGACCGTCCCACGGCTCCATCATAGTTGCATAATATTGATAGAAATCTCTCTCATCCTGATCCAGTGTTTTATTGTTCGTCCATGGTTCCGGAATGGTGATCATAACTGCCAGTGGAAGCGGCATACCACTCATGACCAGAAATTCCAGTGTATTGTCAAGCATGGCAGAGTCAGATCCTCTGGTATCTACAACCGGCAGGATCTTATGCAGCTGATTTTTCAGATGGGAGGATTCCATTGTTTCCTCACGTGCCAGCATCTTGTCGGCATTACCGCGAATAGTGTTGATCTCACCGTTATGTACGATAAAGCGGTTCGGATGCGCTCTTTCCCAGCTTGGATTCGTGTTGGTACTGAAACGGGAGTGTACCATGGCGATGGCTGATTCATAATCTTTATCCTGCAGATCGCCGAAGAAGGTGCGCAACTGTCCTACCAGAAACATACCTTTGTATACAATCGTACGGCTGGACATGGATACTACATACGTATTTTCATTACTCTGTTCAAAGACGCGGCGGGCGATGTACAGTTTCCGGTCAAATTCCAGACCTTTTTCCACACGGACAGGTTTTTTGATAAATGCCTGCACGATGTGTGGCATACAGACTCTGGCTTTGTGTCCGAGAACTTCCGGATAAACCGGAACTTCACGATAACCAAGCAGTTCCAGGCCTTCTTTTTCCACGATGATCTCAAACATCTTCTTTGCCTGGTTGCACTTCAGTTCATCCTGCGGGAAGAAGAGCTGGGCGATACCATATTCTCTCTCCTCTCCGATCTCGATTCCCAGTTTTTCACATTCTTTTTTGAAGAACTTGTGGGAGATCTGCAGGAGGATACCTACACCGTCTCCGGTTTTTCCTTCTGCATCTTTTCCTGCACGATGTTCCAGATTTTCTACGATTTTCAGAGCATTCTCTACAGTAGTGTGGCTTTTGATACCTTTGCTGTTGATGACCGCTCCGATACCACAGTTATCATGCTCAAATTGCTGTCGATATAAACCTTGATTTTCTTTCATCACATTTTCTCCTCTCACTGGTGATACGCTACTGCCGCCTGGATCAGTCCACGGAACAGCGGATGTGCGCGGTTTGGTCTGGATTTTAGTTCTGGATGTCCCTGGGTTCCCACAAAGAACGGATGACCGGGAATCTCAAGCATCTCTACGATGCGTTTGTCCGGTGACAGTCCGGAAAGTACCATTCCATTTTCTTCCAGTTCCTGTCGATAGTCGTTATTTACTTCATAGCGGTGACGGTGTCTCTCGCTGATTTCTTCGGTTCCGTATAATTCTCTTGCCTTGCTTCCTTCTTTCAGGACACACGGGTAAGCACCAAGGCGAAGGGTTCCGCCCAGGTTTTCCACACCATTCTGTTCCGGCATCAGTGCGATGACCGGATGTGTGGTTTCCGGATCCAACTCGATGCTGTTGGCATCTTTATAGCCGATCACATCTCTGGCAAATTCTACAATTGCCATCTGCATACCAAGGCAGATGCCAAGGAACGGGATCTTTTCTTCTCTTGCATAGCGGATCGCTTCGATCTTTCCTTCCGTACCACGGGTTCCGAAACCTCCCGGTACCAGGATGCCATCCACGCCTTTTAATTTTTCAGCTACATTTTCCGGTGTGATCTCTTCGGAATCTACCCAGCGGATCTTTACGTTTGCACGGGCTGCGATTCCGCCGTGTTTCAGTGCTTCTACCACACTCAGGTAGGCATCATGCAGCTGGATGTATTTTCCGACCATTGCGATCTCCACTTCGTGGATCGGATTTCTCAGATCTTCTACCATCTGTTTCCAGTCGGTCAGATCCGGTTCCGGGCAAGGCAGCTGAAGGGATTCACATACCACCTGTGCCAGATGTTCTTTCTCCATGGCAAGCGGTGCTTCATACAGATACTCCACATCGAGGTTCTGCAGTACATGATTGACCGGCACATTACAGAACAGTGCGATCTTGGCTTTCATCTCCTCGGAGATCTCATATTCGCTTCGGCATACCAGTACATCCGGCCACAGGCCCATTCCCTGCAGCTCCTTGACACTCTGCTGCGTTGGTTTTGTCTTCATCTCCCCGGATGCTTTCAGATACGGAATCAGAGTTACATGGATCAAAACCGCATTCTCATGACCGATTTCATGCTGAAACTGACGAATGGCCTCCAAAAACGGCTGGCTTTCGATATCACCTACCGTACCACCCACCTCGATGATTGCTATGCGGTTATCATCCTCTGACTTTGGTTTATAAAAACGATCTTTGATTTCATTAGTTATATGCGGGATTACCTGTACGGTTCCTCCGCCATAATCTCCGTGACGTTCTTTTTGCAGAACGGACCAGTAGATTTTTCCAGTTGTCACATTGGAATTTTTATCCAGGCTCTCATCAATGAATCGTTCATAGTGTCCCAGATCCAGATCCGTCTCGGTACCGTCATCCGTAACGAACACTTCCCCATGCTGAATAGGATTCATCGTACCCGGATCCACATTGATATATGGGTCAAACTTCTGCATAGTCACTTTATAGCCTCTGGCTTTCAGAAGTCTCCCAAGCGAAGCTGCCGTAATTCCCTTTCCAAGGCCGGATACTACGCCACCTGTCACAAACACATATTTTACTGCCATCACATTTTCCTCCTCGTTTGAAAAACTATGAGAAATACGTTTTCCGAATTTCTCAGGTTGTCGCAACAGTCGCCAAGGCCTCATGCAGCCACATACTTTGGCTCGTTGCTTACGCAAAAAGGCGTCAGAAACCCTTTCGGATCTCTGACGCCTTTGTCAGTGCTTTTTAATGCTAATATTATGTCCCTTTCCTTTTATTTTGTCAATTCTTTTCTGCTGTTTTTTTTTGTTTTTCCTTTTTGCCCTGTTTTTCGACGGATTTTTTCCATTATCCGTACAACATAACCATATCGAAGTTCTATTCTCTCTCCGGTTGAGTGTATTATCTCCGATTACTTCCAGTTTTTTCATAAATGCAGAGGCTGTCCGCGTCTCATAGGGCTCCAGATTCTGCTGTCCATAGATAGATTTTTCCAGAATCTCACATACGCGAAGATATGCACCTGCCTCTACTCCCTGATATTTTTCATGAATTTTCTGATCTACTTCACCGGTTTTCCATCCAAGGCTCATAGATATTCCGAGAAAAGCCGGCAATTTCTGCATTTCTTCTGTATAGATGCGGACTTTTTTCTGTTGATCTGCCCGGGCAAATTTTCTGTGCATCCACTCATAGTCCAGGATCCTTCCGATCTCCAGAATCCCAAGACAAAGAATAACCAGAAGCAACCTGATTTGCCTCAAAGGACGGATCTTCGCCTTCCGGAACTTCTGACACACCCTCTGTGTAAGTGGTCTCTTCGCTGAGTCTTTTCCGAATCTGCTCCAGCGCACTGTAGATACCGTTACAGTTCCTCCTCATTATTCCATAAGCGCAAAATATTTTATTAAATCATCGTAGCATAATACCCCATTTTCTTCAACAATGTAATGTTTATTTCCATGCAAATCCGGAAAATTTTTTTGATTTTTTTCAAATCAGGGATTGACAATCCAGAATATCCGTGTATACTACAGGACATAAAGCAAAGGCGCTTTGAACTTGGAAACAGGTTCAAGGCGTCTTTTTTTATCTTTAAACATTCTGAAAACACTATGGCAATCAGAAAGGAGAACAAATCATGACACATGAAGAAATTCCTGCTTTATATGGAAGCCTTGTTTTTAACGATAAGGTAATGCGTAACAAACTGCCGAAGGATATGTACAAAGCACTTCGCAAAACAATCGAAAACGGAACTCATCTGGAGTTGGACGTAGCTAATTCTGTAGCCGTTGCCATGAAAGAATGGGCTGTAGAAAACGGTGCCACTCATTACACCCATTGGTTCCAGCCGATGACCGGTTTCACAGCTGAAAAACATGACAGTTTCATCACACCGGTTGGTGACGGCGAAGTTATCATGGACTTTTCCGGAAAAGAACTGGTAAAAGGTGAACCGGATGCATCCAGTTTCCCGTCAGGCGGACTTCGTGCTACTTTCGAGGCAAGAGGTTATACAGCATGGGATCCTACCTCACCGGCTTTCATTAAAGATGGTACTTTATATATTCCGACGGCTTTCTGTTCTTACAGCGGTGAGGCACTGGATAAGAAAACCCCACTGCTCCGTTCCATGGAAACACTGAACACAGAAGCAGTAAAGATGCTGAAACTCCTGGGAAATGAAACCGTTACCAGCATATCCACAACCATCGGACCGGAACAGGAATACTTCCTGGTAGACAAAGACCT
>OLNT01001191.1_pt1 | contig 14897 bp, 24 predicted proteins | sample 1672641 | NCBI WGS metagenome assembly OLNT01 (sample SAMEA3136708, study PRJEB25190) | human gut metagenome
TGTCGTAGGACAAGGCCGTCGCCAACCTGTCGTAGAAGTCGTCGGCCGAGAACTCCTTCTGAACCCTGTCGGACTCCAGGAACCTGTCGAGCTCCCCGCGCACGGCCGACCTTATGGCGCGGCCGTACGTGCGCGCGTTGCGCTCCAGCAGCGCTTCCGAGAGCAGCGACCGAACGGCCTGCGACGCGGTCTCCCCCGTCGCCGCGCAGTGCTTCGAAAGCTCCTCTTTGAGCGAGTCGTCGATGCGCACCGTGATCGTGCCCGAGGCCATCGTCAGCTCGCCTCCCCCGTCGACTCGAGGCGCTCGTTGATGTCCTTCCGATAGCCTTCGATCACCTCGGCCGACTTCTCGGGATCGATGGATGCCTCGATTATCGAGGCGACCTCCTCCTCGCTGAAGCGGTCGAGGAAATCGGATGCGGCGGCGGAGGCCTTCGACACGATGGACGGGTCGCCGGCAAGCCTGCGGCCGTAGCCGGCGACGCCCCACCACCATTTGTAAAGGTCCGAGGGGAGCAGCTTGTCATTCAAGATGATCGAGCCGTCCTCGCCCCTGGACACGTCGAATATCGCGCCGGCCTTGCCGGGCCACAGGAACCTGTCGTGCAGGTCTGCCGCCGTGGACTTGAGTATCGAGGGCATGAACCAGGTCTGCATCATGAACCCGGCGAGCGAGGCCTGCGCGGCGGTGCCCGCGTTCTTCCTGACGGTGTTGATGTCCCTGGCGGCGCGGTCTAGGCTCTTGGCCGCCGCCGAGGCGGATTTCTCGGCGCGAGCGTCCGCCGCTGCCGACATGTCGGCTATGCGGGCGTCTATCTTCTCGAAAAGCTCGTCTATCCGCCTGTCCAGAACGGCATCGAGCTCGCCTGCGCCGGAGCGCGATTCAAGGCCCGCGGCTAGCAGGCTCTCGATCGCCGCAGACATCGAGGCACCCGTCTCCCGCATGACCTCGTCCACTCCCGCCATGACGCCTTCGTCTATCCTCACGGTGATGTGCCTCTTCGTCCGAGGCGACTCCTTCGCCGCCATGGGAAGCCTCCATTCTCCTCGCTCCCGTGCGTTCAAACGCAGTCTAACATCGCATTGAAACCGTGTAAAGCCAGAATTGATTTTGTAGCACGCATTTCATCTGCGGAAATACGATTTTGTAGCACATTTTCATTCGTGGGTGTAGCACATGGTGTAGCACGCACGGTTGTTCTGTTTTCGCAGGGAAAATCAATTCTAGTTCTCGAATGTTCTGAGGTTTTTCGACTCGCCCTCCCCTTTTGCCCGATTCCCGCCCCATCGAGGCGCTTTCGGGCTGTTTCCGGGCGTGAATCTACACTGATTTTGTAGCACGCGCTTTACAAGGGGAAACGAAGATTTGTAGCACATTTTTATTCGTGGCTGTAGCACGGTTTGTAGCACGTACGTCCGTTTCGTTTTCCCAGGTCGCCTTATCCTGGATGCGGCATAACCGCAGAACCACTGCCGACGCCTGGAAACGGCAGCCCGAAAGACCTTGAAGGGCCCTGAGTCGGCTGTATTTTGTAGCACGCCCCCGACCAGGTGTTATCGATGCGTTTGCCCAGGTCGCGTCAAATTGTTGTAGCACATAGCACAATTCTCGTTTCCGCAGCTCATCGATGGTTTTCTCGGAATCTGTGCTACAGCCCACGTATGATTTGTAGCACACGAAATCAGCCTGTCTTACGGCCTTCAGATTTTGCGTTGAGCCTGCTCAACCCCGTTTTCGGCTTGCCGAAAATCGCAATATAGACGCTTCGCGTCGTACGTCCTTATCCTGTAATTCCTCCCAAGCGCCCTCCTCCGACCGCTTTAGACATCTGCAAAGAGGAGCACATCGCAGTTCGAGCTTTCCATGGTGGGAAACCGTTAAACCGAAGGCCCATAACGCCTTCGGTAGGTTTTCCACTGTGGGAAGGTCGAACTGCCCGCATCGCTCCGGCGCGCCCTTTTAAGGGCGCCCTGGCGATGCGCCTCGCGCTCAGACCCATCCTGCGATTTGCTATAATCATGTTGCACCGTGCGCATCCCGCAACACGCCAGTAAGGGAGCGCACTTTGACATCCGGATAGGCTTTTGAAGGCTTGTCCCGACCGTGCCCGAAGTGGGCGCGGCGACCAATCTAGTTGGCCGCCGCGTTCGCGGTGGCCGGGAAGGAGAAGCATCATGGAGAAGTGGACTGAGAACCGCATGGCCGTATCGGCGGCCGACCTCAACGTGCTGCTGAACGCCGAGGGGAACCTCGACTTCAACCTCGTGAGACCCAACCCCGCAGGGCTCGACATCACCGAGGGCGGCTTGAAAAGACGAGCGACGATCAAAGCAGCCGAGGCAAGACGCTGCAGCGATGTGGAGGCGCTGGCGCGGGCAACGGACGACTTTGCCGATCTTGACGAAAATCACCCGTGGAGCCCCGAGAGATACGGCTGCATGACGTGGTACTGCTGGGCATCCCTAAACTGGGGCACCATATTCAACGCCTGTGACACGTGCGTGGAGCGTTACGGCAGATACGCCGTCGTAAGCTTCAGGACGGCGTGGACCGAGCCCGATTATGTGATGCTCGCGGAGCTCGCACAGATGTGCTCGACGCCGATATGGTACGAGTACGCCCACGAGGACTTCGACGGAATCCACGCGATGAGGTTCGACGATTTCGGGATATGCGAGGAGCAGCCAAGCTGCTTCCTGCTCGATGCCGAAGCATTGGGCGACGAGCACCCGGAAAGGCTACGGGCGGTCGGAGGCCTCTACGACGAGCAAACCATAGCGCGCCATCTTCAGTAGCCAACCATGCGGGTATCACGGTGATACCCGCCTTCCTGACCCGGGAAGCGAAACCAGGGGAGCTATCTAGGGCTCCTCTGGTCGATGCGACCTCGGGAGCCTTTCGTGTTTTCGAACTCGGACGAAAGGACAAAGGAAATGGACGTCGTTAAGACCAACCTCGGCGACATCGATCTCGACAGGCTGCGCGATTCCGCGTGCTTCGCCATCGGCGTGGGGCCGTGGGAAAGAGACAGCTTGTCCCCGATGGGAGAACTCAGGCTGGCTGGATGCCTGGCATACGCCGACTGGGTGGCGCACGATCGCGAGCTTTCGATGAAGTTCGCCGAAAGCTGGTCAGCGGCCGCCGAGGCCGACTGGACCGATCTGAGCCCCGAGGCAAAAGCGGATGCGCTGGCGTTCGCGAGCTCTGAGAGCCACGGGTCGGATTTGCGCCTTGCCGTGAATGCCGGCCTTCACGCCTGCGATGCCGCGGCGCTACGCAAAGCCGTTTGCCGCGCGCGGCAAATCACGAAGCCCCGACCTACCCTCATCGACATATCGGGAACCTCCCTGCGTGCCCTTGGACAAAACGATTCATCGAACGCGCTGAGCGGCTTCGCCGATAAGTTGTAAAGGAAGGCAGGGCCTGAGCGGCCGACGCCTTCACGAAACCCTTTACCGCGAGCGATCGCGGCGACTGACATGGTCGCCGCGAGGCGACCGGAAAGGAGACCAACAAGGAGGCCGTAGAGAGAGATCCATTGCCCCAACCCTGACACCATCCCTTGGGACGGAGGGTGCAGGCCCTAGCCTGGCAAGGCGCTTCCTGACCCGGGAAGCGAAACCAGGGAGCTTGAAAGGCTCCCTGGTCAATACGACTCGGGAGCCTTTGGAGATAAAGAAAGATCCGAAGGAAAGGAAAGCAACAGTATGAACGTCAAATCATCGAGCAAGCCCACGTATTCGCTTGAAGAGATGAAAAGGCTCGTCTCTGAAGGTGAATACGACCTGTCTTCAAGGGCATTTAAATTCATCGTGAACCGATACGATGCGAGCCCGAAAGACATCGTCTCGACCGTGTTCGCAGAGTTATCCGACGACGACTTCGTTAAGTCCTTCGAGCTCAACAACCTTCCAGGGACCATGGCGGATGTGTATGTCGGTGGGTGCTATGATGATACCGAATGGTACGTTAAGGCATTTATCGACGAAGGCAGTTTGATGCTTCAAATTTGGTCGATGTGCTGGGATGGAGCGAATCACTGACAGGAGGCTCAAATGAAAGATCGTTGCCCTTACTGTGCGTCCAAGATGATCGAAACCGACGAGGCCTTCTTTCTAGAGAGCCCGAATGGAACGATCGAGGTAACAGGAGTCCATCACAACAAATGCCCGGAATGCGGCGAGATGACGTTCAGGCCCGAGCATCTTGACGAGATGAAGGACTTCAAGGACCGCCACCGTTCCGCGTTCGCTTAGAGCGCGGCCGGCTTCCCCGCCCGGGAAGAGAAACCAGGGAGCTTGAAAGGCTCCCTGGTCGATACGACTCGGGAGCCTTTGGAGATAGAGATAAAGCCAAAGGAAAGGAAGAAGCAATGAACGAGACGTACCTCAAGACGTGCGCAGACGTCGAGACGTACAGCATCGAGGTGGTGGGCGGCGTGAAACACGCCCATTACAACGGCTACGTGTACGGATGCGATGACGGCAAGGGCTGGAGAGCGCAGGAGATGACCTGGTGCTACGCCCCCGTCGTCGCAGAAGAAGGAGACCGAAGGAGCCTCTTCGAGCGCCTTTGCCATGAAGCTGAGGCGAAGCAGCAGTACGTCTGCGACCTCGACGAAAACGAGGCGTTCGCGTACCGTGACGGCTTCACGCACCTCCCCATGGCAGACGTGAACGCCGACACGCCGTGCGGATCCTACTGGTGCACGCCCGCCGAAACCGAATAACAGACCTGTCCGGCAACCTCATCGATGCGCGAGCCCCCTTCGCATGCCCTTGGCCAACATGAGCCATCGAGCATGCGGAGGGGGCTTCGCTGCTTTTCGGGGGCGTTCGGGACCCACGCGGAATCCCGAAACGGCGCATAGCAGACGGAGTGCGGCGTGTCGCTGGTGGGGTTCTGGTACAAAATTGGCGCAAGTTTGGTGAGAAGCCGGCGGGACATCGACGCGAAGCGGGCGAAACGACACGGGACGCGACGCTTGACGCGGCCGAGGCGGCGAGGATCGCGAACGCGTGCGGGCTGGACGCCGTGGCGCAGACGGTTTTGGCCGCCCTGCGAAAAGACGGGGCGCTCGACGTTCCCTAAGGCCACCCCTTCCCGTATGCTACAATCGCCTTGCACCGTGCGCCCAAAACACAGCCAGGAAGAGGCGCACCTTCAAAACAGGATAGGTTTGACGTCAAAACCTAACCGCGTCGACAGCAGACGCGGCGACCAATCTAGTTGGCCGCCGCTGAAGCGACGGCCGGGAAGGAGCATGACATGAAATCACCTAAGGGATGCAGGCCGGTCAAGGTCTCCATCGACGGCATAGGCGCTTTCGATGGGTTCATCCCAATCGAAGAGGCCCGCTTCGCAGGGGTCCTCTTCGACAAGGCCGAGGCTTGCAAGGTTTCGGCCATCGTCAACGAGCTTAACGGCTGCTCGTGCATGCGATACGACCCGGAAAGCGACTCGTTCACGGAAGATGCGGACGGGCGCTTGCTGGTCTATCGCGCAGACGGGCGCGGGCTCTACCCCATCGGTCCAGACTGGCTCTGGGCCAATGTGCCGTCTGATCGAAGAGAAAGCCGCTCCGAACTCAAGGAAGCTGCCGGAAACGAAGCCATCGAACGGTCTTCTCTGACGGAGTTCCGCGAAAACGGGACCTGCTAAACCTCTGCCGGTATCACCGCGATACCGGCCTTCCTGACCCGGGAAGCCAAACCAGGGGAGCTATCAAGGCTCCCCTGGTCGACAACGACCCCGGGAGCCTTTCGGATCTTAAACTCGGACGAAAGGAAAAGGAAATGAGCAAGCAGCAGCAGGAAGAAGGCCTCAGATGGCACCCGGTCTACGTCTCCGAGACGGCTCACGCGGTCAGATACGTGCTGGCCGAGGATGCGATGGACGCGGGCGACAGGTTCAGGGAGCTCTACGACGCCGGCGGCGCGTTTAGCCAAGGCCTCGACAAGGAGCTCCAGTTCACCGATTCAGTGATCCGCGACATCGACCCGGATCGGCCCTGCGGCGATGCGCCCGACCCGGAGACGGGCTGGGACGCGGCGACCGAGCAAGGAGGGCAGGCGGCTCTGGCCATGTGGCGAAGCGATGCTTCGGAGTGCGTCGAGGAGATGCGTTACGGCAAGATCGTCGCCAAGCGCTGGGGCTCCGAGGCGCCCAACGGGCACCAAGGGCTCTCGATCGGCTTCTACGACGGCGATGGCGAGTTCGTCGCCGTCGCGATCGTGGAGGTCGACCGCATGAACGACGGAGCCGAGGAGCAGGTCAAAATCCACGTCTGGAACGACGACGTGGACGACGAGCCTTGCGAGACCGTCGACTGGATGGGCCCGGTGCCCGGAAACGAGGCGTGATCATGGTTCCGGAGGAATCGACGGACCTCATCGAACGCCTCGGCTGGGAAATCCACGGCCCCTATGAGGACGGCGGATACGTCGAGCTTGAACGGCACACGCCGGGCGGCGAGGACTGGATCGTGACCTTAAACGTCGGGCCGGATGCCGACGATGACGAGCTTGCGCGGCAAGCCTACGACGCATATATGGGCTTCGACATCGCCGAAGAGCTTCAGCCGCTCATCGACGGCCGAGGCATGCGGGGCATCCCCGACGACGTGTTCCTGCTGTTCGCCGACCAGATCTGGAAGGAGATCGAGCTGGACAAGCTATGGCAGGTCGCACGGTTCGGAGAGTTCACTGGGCTGGACGGGCTGCATATCGCGGCCTACGAGGCCCTCATGGCCATCGCCTAACCGCCTCTCAAGGCCACGCGGGCATCTCGGTGATGCCCCCCTTCCTGACCCGGGAAGCCAAACCAGGGAGCCTAACGAGGCTCCTTGGTCGCAAGCGACCCGGGAGCCTTTCGTGAATTAAGCTCGGACGAAAGGAGAAGGAAGTGGAAGCGTTGCTTGAAAGGCGTCATGCCGCCCTATACACTCGTGGTGCGAACAGGCATCTTACGAAGGAGGGCTTTATGGCTAGGGACGCTATCGTTGAGGCCATGGTCTCGCAGGATACGAAGAACGAAGCTGAAAAGCTATGCTCGCGCTGGGGGGTCTCCCTTAGCGATGCCGTCAACGATTTTCTCGTCAAGTGCGTCGAGAGGGGTGAGCTGCCTTTTGAGGCCACATTCGGAGGCAATGAACCCTATGGGTACCCGAAGCCCATGGATCCAAAGGACGTCAAAGTAAGAATCGTTGGCAAAGTCGACGAGCATGGCCGCACCGTGCTTCCCGCCGAGGAATACTGCGAGGAGGACGACGTCTATGACGAGCTCTACCCCGCGCCCTGAGCAATGGGAGGTATGGATAGCCTACGTTCGCTTCGCGGACAATCCAAGCAAAGGCAAGGCGAGACCCGTCCTCGCATACAACGAGGACGGGGATGCGTATCTTTGCTTCAAAATCACCTCGAAGATTGGCGATACGCCCTTCAAGTCAATCATTCTAGACGATTGGAAGTCACTAGGGCTCGTCAAGCAATCGAGGCTGCAGCTTGAACCGCAGTACAGAATCTCCAAGTCGGAGTTCGGAGCCAGGATCGGCAAAGCGAGCAGTGAACTCGCAAGCAGAATCGATGCCGAGTTCCGCAAACTGAACGGCAGCACGCCTTCCTGACCCGGGAAGCCAAACCAGGGGAGCTATCTAAGACTCCCCTGGTCGGACGACTTGGGAGCCTTTTCTATTTGCGAAACATCTAGGAAAGGATACGGAATATGCTGGAGAAGATCGGCAGCTTAGCCAAGGGCGGAACACAGACCTATCCCATAGGAAGAAGGAGCCTGCCATGCACCGCACCGGCAAAGCGCGGTGCATGGCAATATCGACTGCACCGCGACCCATTCCGTTGATCGGAGGTCTGGGGAATGCGATGCACAGAATCATGCTGTTGTTTCTCGCTGCGCGGGCGTTCCGCCCTTGCGGCTTCGGCGCGATCTGCGCGCCTGCGCGGGCTTTCGCCCTTGCCGCAAACACGAAGACAACGACCGTTCGAAAGGGGGCGGCTGGCATGGCGGACTACCACCTCAGCGCCAAGATCATCGGGCGCAGCTCCGGGCGCTCCGCGACCGCCGCCGCAGCCTACCGCGCCCGCGAGAACGAGCAGATCATGGAGCGAAACGCCCTGGTCGAGCGTCCAAGTGGTATAATTTGATTGCACCGTGCGCATCCTGCATCACGCCAGTAAAGGAGCGCACATTGACATCTGGATAGACTGCAAATGCAGTCCGTCCTTTCCGTGTCCTAAGCGGACGCGGCGACCTATCGTTATGGCCGCCGCGGAAGCGGAGGCCGGGAAGGAGCGGAAAATGACCGCACAATGCAGACTCGATTCGAGCCAGAAGCCCGACACGCTCTACCGCGTCGACGGCGATATGGCGAAAGTCATCTCTCAAGGCGAGGTCGTGGAAGAGTTCAGCTCATCAGGCTGCATATACAACGACCTCGGGACATGCCAAGGGTGCCCCGAGTGCAAACTCGACCCTAGCAGCTTTGCATATCTTTTTTGCTAAGCCCCGATACGAAGCCGCAAGGCACTTCCAGACCCGGGAAGTCAAACCAGGGGAGCTATCAAGGCTCCCCTGGTCGATGCGACCCGGGGAGCCTTTTCTATTTGCAGAAACATCTAGGAAAGGAAACGGAAATGAGCGGGACTATCAGCGTCTGCATCGGCAACTATGGCTATTACAACGAAGGCGAGCTTCACGACGCATGGATCGAGCTTCCCAAGGAGCCGGCCGAGATCAAGGCCTTCCTCGAGGAGCACCGCCTCTACGACGAGCTGCACGAGGAGATATACATCTCCGACTACGACGGCACCCCGTTCGGGTGCACGGCGGCGTTCGTCGAGTGGACATCCCTCGACGAGCTCAACCTGCTGGCAAGCCAGATGGAGTACATGAGCGCAGACGACGAGGAGAAGGTCGAGGCGTGGTGCGACCACGTCGACGACCCCTCCACGATCCTCGAGCTTATGAACATCATCGAACAGGTCGACGACCTGCCGATCTACGGCTACGACTTCGACTTCGCATGGCAGAAGGACCGGTGGGGGCAGCTCTGGGTGGACCGCCAAAGCCCCGAGGAGAACCTCGGATGGCAGTTCCTCCAGTACAACGACGAGCTGTCGCGCGCCCTCGACAACGACGGCGACGCCATGAGCGCCTTCGACGTCGAACGCTACGGCGAGATGATCGAGAGCAGAGGCCTCACGGCGTGCCAACGGTTCTACATCGACCATAACGTCGACGGTCCGGACCTCAGCTGGTACGACCTCGATGACTTCGAGAGCAAGTACGGCTGGGGCGAGGCCGACGACGAGGACGATCGAGCGGCCTAGCAGGCACACTTCCTGACCCGGGAAGCAAAACCAGGGGAGTCATCTAAGGCTCCTCTGGTCGATGGGACCCGGGAAGCCTTTTCTATTTGCAAAAAAGCCTAGGAAAGGAAACAGGAAATGACGACGGACGAGCGTTGCAAAGACATGGAGTCCGACCCGGCACAGGTAGTTGCGAGATACCTCGAGAGCAAAGGCTACGACATCCTGGAGCGCGGCTGGAGCTGCCCCCGAGGCGGGGCCGACATCATCGCAAGGGACGGTGGAGACATCGTCTTCGCGGTGGCGACCGAAAGCACCGACAATGCCCTCTGGGACCGCGCCTTAGCACGGCTGAACAAGGCCGCGGCGCGCTACGAGGTCCCCGAGGGGCTTTCCCCGAGGTTCGACATCGTGTGGGTCAAGTTCAACCAGGCCTTCGGCAACGAGGTAAGGCTGATTCACTACAGGGGCGTACATCAAGAGTAGGCCTATCTGCGGGCGTCGGCTTGACACTCGCCTTCCTGACCCGGGAAGCAAAACCAGGGGAGCTATCAAGGCTCCTCTGGTCGATGCGACCTGGGGAGCCTTTTCTATTTGCAAAAACATCTAGGAAAGGATACGGAAGATGGAAGGGAAGATCCCCTATACCGACGACTGGAGGGTCCCCGGAAGGTGCCTCGTGCGCACCTGGGGCGAACCAAACGCCAAAGGAGAGACGATCGTCGCAGCGTTCACGCTGTGCACCGGCGGCTTCGAGAAAAGGTCGATGCAGCGCCGTTGGAAGAAGGCCGGCTACATCGACAAGATCTTGGACAGCTGGTGGGCGGTCGAGGTCCAGGCCACCGACCCGGACGGCGCCTGCTGGGGCCGCTACAACCCCACGGAGAAGCCCGGCGGCGCCGGCCGCGTCATCGACTTCGCCTGGATGCTCGAGGGCACTCCCGAGAACATCGAGGCCTTGTCAGACGAGATCGTACGCCGCGCTTTCGCGGAGGTGGTCTGAGATGGCGGCCGTGTACCGGCTCGAGGCCGAGGAGCCCTACGGCACCAACGCCGACAGCTGGGCCGACCTAACACAGGCCCTCGCCGAATGGATCGAGACCCCCATGGGACTCGACGAGGCCGAGGAGCGGGCCCGCGCGTTCGCCGCTCGGGCCGTGCTGCTGGCAGGCGGCGAGGCGACCAAGCTGCATGAGGCCTAGCCGACCCACTTCCTGACCCGGGAAGCAAAACCAGGGGAGCCATCTAAGGCTCCTCTGGTCGATGCGACCCGGGGAGCCTTTTCTATTTGCAGAAACATCTAGGAAAGGAAGCAAAATGAGACGAGGAGAAGCATTGAGCCTGGCCGAGGCCATCGGGTCCTACTGGGCTCTCGTAAACGATGGCATCCGCACGTTCGATGACGCAGACCGCGTCATCGACGACCTGGCGGACGCCATCGGCCGCGAGGCCGAGGAGGGCGGCTGGTATTCCGAATGGGACGAGGCGCTCTCCCGCGCAAGGCCGTCGAGGCCCGGCGGGATGACGTTCGGCGAGGAGATGCACGCGCTGGCCAACCCCCAGTGCAAGGTCAAAACCATCGCCGAGGCTCTCCCCTTCTACATGGAGATCATCGAACACCATGCCAAGAAAGGATGGGGCAGCGCGTCATTCGCGACGTGGGTCGACTCCAAGGACGGCGCGCGGGCCGAGGAGATGCCCAAGCTCAAGCTCACTCACGCCGAGGAGCTGGCGAGGCTGCTGGGAAACCAGGGGCTTGCCGTAGGCGTAAAACCGGGAGATCTAACCGGCACCTACGTCGTAACCGTGAACTGGTAGGAGGGATCGACATGGGGTTCTACGTATCTCATTCCGATTTGCTCCTGCTGATCGACAAGGGAATCTCGGCAGAGAAGAAGCAGGCCATCAGGGAAGTCGTGGGCGACGATGCCGACGGTTTCGACGAGACCGAGCTGCCAGGCGGCCTGACGGCCCTGACTCCGATTCCGGAGAATCGCTGGGACGAGTTCTGGCCTGAAGGCCGGCGGCAATGGGGCTTCGCCGACGAAGCGAAGGCGGTGCTCGAGTTGTGCGAGGACGGCAGCTTCGTCGAATGGTTCAACTGCGACGAGTTCTGCTTCGAGCGCCTCGACAGGGAAGGCGGAAAGATCGCGTACAGAAGCTCCGACCCCTACCCTAGCTGGCATCTTTAAGGGCTGATCAGATCAAAACACCCTGACAAGCATTGCTTGCATCGCGCCTTGCTGCGCGAAACCCTTACCGCGAGCGATCGCGGCGACTGAGACAGGTCGCCGCGAGGCGACCGGAAAGGAAACGGCATGTTCGAAGTGAATGACTGCATCAAGGCAGAGGCCGACAAGGTAGCCGCCCAGCTGATCGAGAAGGTCTCGCTGGCGGCCTACGAGATGAGGCCGACGTACTGGACGTTTCGGGTGACCGAGGTCGACGGGCGCAAGCCTGCCCACCTCGTGCTCGTGAGCTACTACGACGACCAGGTATACCTGCCGGCTCACCTGAGGAAAGAGGGCGATAAGCTCAACGTCTTCGACATGGGGCCGGTCGAAAAGCCGTCTCGTTGCGCCGTCGCAAGCTGGTCCGTGAGGATCGGGCCGGTTGACGGCCCTGTCTCCCTGGTGGAGATGCTCCGAAAGGCGCACGAGCGGGCATGGCGCGGGCCGCTGTTCAAGCAGTTCGATTCCGCCACGGTGCGAAAGGAGGCCATGGACTCGACCCGCGAGGCTCTCGGCCTTTAGACCAGGGCATCTCGCCTTCCTGACCCGGGAAGTCAAACCAGGGGAGCTGTCAAGGCTCCCCTGGTCGATGCGACCCGGGGAGCCTTTTCTATTTGCAAAAACATCTAGGAAAGGATGCAGGAAATGAAAGCAGCGCTCATCAGCTACGACGACGTCAGGGAAGTCGACTTGAAGACCAATTCGGCAGGCTCTGCCTACGCCGCCATCAGGTCGGCCGTCGCAGGAGGGTTCGTGGAGCCTTTCAACGCCCTGTACGGCGCCAGCATCACGCTCTACGTCAACGACAACGGCATAGCCGAGGGCCAGCAACCCAACAGAGCCGTCTACGCCAACGAACGCATGCAAGAGATGCGCTATCTGTCCATGATGGCGCCCGCCTCTTTCAAAGCTGTCCGCAAGGGCGACCTGTACACGGTGCTGTTCGGGCCGATCGTGGCCGTCGGTTACGATCCGGACACCGGAGCAGACAGGGATCTCGAGCCCGAAGAGCTCGAGACCGTCATGCGCGACTTCGGGGACGGCGCCCCGATGGGCCCGGGATCGGGCCTGGAGGCGCTCCTCCTGAGAAGGCTGGCGGATAGCCTGGCCTCGATGTAGGCAGCCTTCCTGACCCGGGAAGCGAAACCAGGGGAGCCAACAAGGCTCCCCTGGTCGATGCGACCCGGGGAGCCTTTTCTATTTGCAAAAAACATCTAGGAAAGGAACAAAGATGGCAGACGACCTGAAGACCGGGGACCGGATGGCCAGGGCGGCCATGACGACCGAGCCGATGGTGAAGGAGATCGCGGAGAGGTACCTTGCCTCGCGGGGCTACGAGATCCTCGCAAGGGACTGGCGCTGCGAAGGCGAGAGGGTCGACATCGTCGCGAAGGACGGCGACGTCGCGGTGCTCGTGGACGTAGCCGCAGGAGGCGGCGAGTTTACGGAGGTTGAAGCCGCCGCGGACCGCCTGGTCCGGGCGGCGGAGCTTTTCTGCGAGCGCTTCGACGTCGAGAGAGGCGCATGCAGGATCGATTGCCTGCGCTTCAGGCTCCGCGACCGCGGCCACGCCACGATCAGGCACTACATCGGCGCCGGCGGCGTCGAGCCCGCCTGTTAGGCGCACACCCCCGAGACCCGGCGGGCAATACCGGGGAGCCGGCGAAAGGCTCCCCGGGCGCAATGCCTGGGCGGGCCTTTCGCCGAACGACACTCAAACGCACCAAGGCGAAAGGAAGCAGAACATGAGGCACACGTTGCTCGAGCACGACAAGCGGACCGGATGGGCGCTCGTCTACACCTGCCCCGAGGCGGTCCAGCGCTACTGCGTATGCTACCGCTACGACAAGCAGGCCGGCGACTGGGCGCAGGGCCACTACACCGACGACCTCCTGGATGCCGTCGAGATGTACCGGGCCGAGACCGGCCGGCCGATCGGCGCGACGGCGATCAGGTCGATCCTGGCCGACGCCGAGCGCGCCCTCCGCCCGCTCGTCAGAAGGGCCTTCGAGCCCAACGAGGGCGTCTACCGCCTCGACGACATGGGCAGCTACGTCTCCGAGGCAGACTTCGAGTCCTACTGGGACGGGAAGCCCGAATGGCGCAGGAAGGCGTGGATGCTCGCCGACAACGGGGCATACACGGAGGCCGACGTCGCGGAGATGTCCGTCGGGCAGATCGAGGAGGCCTACGACGACCCCTGCTTCGAGCCGGAGTACGCCTTCTACACCGTAGCCGACGAGGACGGCTACTGCTGATGCGGAGCAGCTGCGGTTGAAAGTCTATCCCAGATCGAAAAGGCGCAGAGCCCGACCTCCATCAAGAGGCCGGGCTCTATTTGTTGGTATGTAAAATAAGCGGTTGGAAGTTGATTGGCAGCTGATTTGCTCATTGGGCCTACGCAACCACTGCTCAGAAGGCCATTTCGAGAAAGTGATGGTGAGGGTTCGATAGTTTTTCACATTAGCGCTGCGGCGAAGAAGATGGTGACGCGAAGGCAATTCTTCAGATCTGCATCGGGGAAGGTGCTCGCTTCATTGGCCGCTATTTGCGCAATCCGATTCTATCCTAAAATCGCGTACAGCAGGGCGGACAGCGGGTATGCTATCGCCGCGCCGGCTACCGCGAATGCAGCGACTCCGACCATGAACGATAGAAGCATCCAGCAGGCTGACGGGACGTCATAGAGCAAGTCGTCTAGGTCGTCTGGGTCGTCTAAGCGAAGGTCGCCGGCTCCCAGGTATCCAGAGCGCCTCGCCATCGCATCGAAAGCCCAAAATCCGATTGCCATAGACGGCGGAAGGCACAAAAACACAGGGACGGCGAGGCGCAAAACGACAGCAAGCTGAGACAACTGGAATGCGAACGCGAGGCCGCAGATGGAGAACATAGCTATGGATAAGCCTATGTATAAGCCTATGTAGCCTTTTACATCGTTGTTGATGCTGTTGATGATGTTCGATAGCGTTTTCATCGGGTTTCCTTGTCGATTCGCAACTTGTAACGTTATTTAGGGGTGCCGAGGGGTCGTCCAGGACAAAATCAGGTTAGGTATGTTCTCTTTCTGCTTGTTGAACCGTAGGGTGAGTGTGACAAAGGTCCCTTGGTAATCCCACCCTGCGGTTTAACAACCTTCAATCAGTAATAGTAATTGCACATACCCCTATTTGTGTGCCTACCCAGCTTATGCAAGGCCACGATCGCCGCAGGCCTCCTCCGGCGATTTTGATAGACCGAAATCAATGTCGACCCCGGGTTCGGTCGCCGAAAAGCGCCTTCGCCGCAAAACCCGCGCCGACGGCCGCGACGCCTACCGCGATGGCGGCGAGCGCCTGGTAGCGG
>OLNT01001194.1_pt1 | contig 14869 bp, 12 predicted proteins | sample 1672641 | NCBI WGS metagenome assembly OLNT01 (sample SAMEA3136708, study PRJEB25190) | human gut metagenome
CTTCGTAGTCAGATACGATGATTGCAATATGATGTATTTTTGATAAGTTCATTTTATGTCACACTCCATTTCTTTTATTTCTATTCAATCTTTATTTTCGTTATAAACTATACAGCTACCTTCAAAAAAGACCGTGTGAACTCCTGGAGTTCAGTTTATCCACACGGCATTAACTTTTTTTCTTGTTTATTTCAGCTTTTCCAGAATCTCATCCGCACTCATCCCGCTTGCCAGTAGCTTCTTAACCATACTCTCGGCTTCAACCTTCTTAGCTTCTTCTCTTTCAATGTGTTCTTCTGCTCCTCAATCGCTTTCTAGATGGATGCGATCTCGGTGGTTAAGTTCACCACCTGTTCTTTCTTTTCTGCGATTTGAGATGCGTAGTCTTTGGTAGTATTGGTTTTGGGACGGTTTTTTCTGCCTTTCGTTCTAGGCATCGTGATAACATCTTTCCTTTTATTGTGGTTTAAGTATAGCACTGTGTTAAGGTGAGGGCAATGCATTTAAATCACAACATTAAGTTAACATTTTTCCCAACTTCATTCAGTGCCATATCAGATAACTCACCTTGACTGTTCATATGAATTGCCAAAATAATATACTCTGTCAAAAACATATCTGTGTACATTCTAAAAGTATCTCTATTTGCATTGATGCTATTCATTCGTGCCGCAACATTGCCATGAAAGTTATTGCATCGAGAAGCATAAAGAATTCCAAATAGAACAAATGACAATCTTTCTTCATCTGTAAATTTATATTTTTTCTTCGTGCCCTGCGCATCACAGAATGTAATCTCAGCTTCTTCTCCTAACATAAGTGCTCTTAACTTAATACCAAAGCTGTGTGTTATAGCTCGACTCTTTCCTTTATTTGCATTGGAAATTCCGAGATCCACTGTATTACCAATAAGTGTAGGGTTGGAAATCTGGCAGTATGACTTTCCATATGCATTATCCAAAATTTCCGATAGCAGCGAAATTTTGCCTTTTAACGATTTATACGAAGAAGCTCTATATTTTTCTGCTATTCCATTCTTTTCCATCGCATATCCTTTAAGCATATACGAGGCCACATAGTGAAATGTTTTGTCCGGCAGCCTTTCCAAAAAAGGCTCTAGAATTGCTTTATATTTATTATTCCAATTCGCTAAAATTGCACCACGAACAAATTCAACACCTTTAGTATCTAAGCAAAATCCTACGCTGTTATCACTCAACTGCTGAACATAATATGAATGATTGATTGCTTGCCAGCAAAATAGTGCCGCCAAATCCGGTCTCTGTGGCAAAACATAATAGCTATCAAATAAATATGTTAATATCTCATATGGGTAGGACGCGCCTTGATTTTCCCAATTTTCATCATATAGAAAATGGATATTCTCCAAAATATTATTGTCACCACATGGAAGAAGATTCAGATGGCATTCTTTCGAATAATTCTTTGCGAGTCTCAAAATATTGTCCATAATAATACCCAACTATACTTTTCTACATTTATTCTTTTCTCACATCTTCGCCGATCATAAGATCGTTGCCTGCTGCTCACCACGGAGAGGTGTGTGATTTATCAGAGCAACGTAGGGAGCTACCGCTCCCATTATATCACAAGTCTGCAAATAAGTCAGCCTTATACACGCCGTTCTCCAGCATCTTCTTAAAGCTGTCCTTTACTGCTGCGACATCCTCATGGTAGGTCATGCCGTACCAAGTGTCGTTGGTTTTCAGAACCTTCACAGACATCTTGTCCTGCTCCAGCAGCTCACCGATAAAGATTGGGATCAGATACTCAGCTTTCAGCGGATTGCCTAGCACTTCTTTCTCGAAGAACTCTTTGAATCCGTCCTCCAGCACGTCCAGAAAATCAGGAGTTAAACCCCACATATTCATGGACACCAGAGAATTCACATCAACAGCCACGCCGTCTGCCTCTGCTCCATCTGCAGTCTTCACGATGTTCTTGGTCTCCACAACCTCTGTCAAGTTTCCATTCTCATCCATCTTGCAGATGCCACGGGTCACACCGCCGTTATCAGACAGCGTGTTCTTCAGCACAAAGCCAGCCATGCAAGACTTACCGCCGTTCACCAGATATTCATGGACAGCCTTAAATCCTTCCTTGCCATAGTAATCATCTGCATTGATCACGATGAATGGGGTATCAATCACTTTTTTCGCTGCAAGCACAGCCTGTCCAGTTCCCCACGGCTTTGTACGGCCTGCCGGAAGTTCTCCCGGAATATCGTTGATATCCTGGAATGCATAGTCCACAGTTACATTATGATTGGAGCAAATGGAAGCAATACGATCACCGATGACCTCTTTGAACTCTTTCTCAATATCCTTACGGATGATAAATACTACATGATTGAAACCAGCCTCAATCGCATCATGGATTGAGTAGTCCATGATGATATGGTTAGCACCATCGACCGGCTCCAACTGTTTAATTCCTGTTCCAAATCGGCTGCCGATTCCAGCGGCCATGATAAGTAATGTTGTTTTCATATCTCCTCCCAATTTTATGCACAATACCAGACTCATGTACTTGAAAAGCACATAATTCTCGTTAGATGAACCATATAAAAGCTCTAGAAACGGTCTTATAAACGGATGTCCCACCCTAGAAATAAAGTAGAACACATTGTAAGCTTCTTTCATTATAACATTGAACTTTTATATAACCTTCACAATCAAAAAACAATAGGATTATAATTCTTTAACCATCGCTTTATAGTCTAATCTATTAGAGATTGGAACATTATACTCACTTTTAAGCATACCAACACCAATCATCAAAACAATTTGCTCATCTTCTGCGATTCCCAGTTTTTTTGAAAAATTAACCCAAGATCCCGTTCGAACAAGCGGTCTTTGGATTAAGCAAGCACCAATACCAAGGCTTTGAAGTGATAATGATAAGTATCCCGCCAAAATTGCTGGTGAAACGACATACTGGAATTGGCAAGCCTCTTCAAACCGATAGACACTGACTTTTGCCGTTATGATAATATATTTATCAACCTCTTCTGCAAATCCACCAACTCCTGAAAGCCATTCGTCAAGTAAGTCTTTTTTCTGTTCCGATAGAATATAGATTCGCGTTCCCTGACGATTACAGGCAGATGGTGCATGTAATGCCAATTCGCAAGCACTACGTAGCAATTCCATTGGAACAGGAGCTTTACTAAAATCTCTGACACTATGTCTTTCGTTTATAAGGCTACTCAGTTCATCAAATTGATTTTGTTTTTCTTTTCTTTCAATTTTTAGTGTTCCCGCATAAGCCTTTGGCATCTTAGGATATTTTCCTCGAAGTTCATCATGTTTATTAATTATATTCCTTAGCTTTGAATTGTTTAATACGTCTCGATGGTATTCTTTATACGCATCTACAGCGTCAAGTGCCATATTTACAACATCTGTAGAGTAGCCGTCCATTCCAACATATTCTGCCACCAAATTAAGCATCTCAATTTTTTTAGGAATACCAAAGAACTGTCGTGGTTTATCTAATGACAATCCTTTTTCAATTGAATGAACATTTCGGATGATTTCTCCTTCATAATAGCCTGTCAACTTTTTATTTCCACAAATTTGGTTTACATAATCAACCTGCCTATATGTATTCCATCTCATTCTTAGTTTTTGTTTAATACTCATTGTGCTCGTCCTCCAATAAACGCATTAATATACTCTTTTGCTGCTAATTTATTTTCATTAAGCTTTATTTTGACACGATTATAATCAATATTGTTGTTTATCAGGTTGATTGTCATGTTTTCCGAATAGTCATTATAATTCAAACCATATTCATTCATAACGTCTTTTACCTTTTCCTTACCGCAACTATTAAAAACAGCTTGCTTTTCAAAAATCAAGGTAAACATAACACCATGAAATGTATTCGTTACTACGTAATCTGCTTTATTAAAACAACTTATGAATACCCTCGGTGAAAAAACATCGAATTTATAATCACCCTTCATTCCATGTCCCATTACAACAATTTTAAGTTTCTTGAGACTTGCATACTCTCTTATTTTATTTTGTAAATCGTCGGGAATCCGTCCAAAATAATAAACAAATATAAACTTATCAATCTGTAAATCAATACAATATCTTTGGTATTCTGTCTTTTCAAGCAACATCGTTGGATCAACAACGATAGGAGTTACTTTCCCAAGAAGTTTCCTTACAATCGAGCTTGTATATTTATCTCGAACAGCGATTGCGTCCATTTTTTTTAAGTCATCTATTATCTCGATATGTTTTTTAAAAGCATCATACGAAGTATTGGCTGCTGAAACCGCGAATGTAATCGTTTTTTTTGCCTTAGATTTTTCCCCAAAGAAAATTGCTCTATTATCTTCAAAATACTGATCTTCTAAATTCCACAATGTATCACTACCAATGATACATAAATCAAAATTAGCATCTATTTCATCAACAATTTTAAATTTCTTAATTGATTCGTCAAAAGTCCAATACTGTTGTACCTGTGCTTTAGCTTTTTTAATTTCACCTTTTAGTATCCATTTTAAAGTCTGGCGACCAACATAACCTATACTATGTGAAGTTCCCTTTCTTTTTCGTTTCATAAATGAAACATCACAGCCGCCCTGTTTCAAATATGAGCATAATGCAAAAGCTTGCCAATAGCTACCGCAATTTTCACTATTATATACCGTCACTATACATACTTTCATCTCAGTTAGCTTTGCTTCTCCTTTCCCAAAAAACTTTGGCTTTTCTTCGAAGGATTCTCAATTCTTGTTTGTAAAAAATTGCCGACGAAATAATCAAAACAATCACAACTACAATCGTAACCTCAATGGCATATAGAATCCAATTTATATATGAATCGAAGATCGGTACGTATATTAACTTCAACACTAAAGAAACAATTACTGCTTGAACTATTGATAGAGCAATATGCTCTGCTACAAATCTATATTTTCTCTGTAAAATATTTTTTGAAGCATATATAGAATATTGTAATGTTCTAAAAAGTAATGCGCAAAACGTACCAATTGTAACACCAATCAATCCAAATTTAATAACAAGCGTTACCGACACAATCACATTAAGAAAAGCCTCAAAGATTGCTCCATTACGAGTTTGTTTAAAATGTCCTGCTGCATCAACAAGCATATGGTATGGGAGACGGACACAAAAAAGAAATTGATTCAGGCACATCAGCATACCGAAAAGAGGTCTTTTATACGATACATCACTTATTCCCAATGTATAAACTTCTGCAAAAGGAACAATTAACGCTGCACCACATATAAACAAGAATGCTGCAGATGTAAAAACCAAATATTCAACAACCCGGAAATTTTCTTGCAATACTCTATTCTCTTTTTTCGCAAGCATATTGCCAAACGCTGCTTCTATACCATCCGTAAATGTTTGTTCGACTTTATATAATCCATTTGCAACCATATAATATACAGTATATACGGATACTTCTTTAATATCCGAAAACATCGTCAAAACAATAACATCCGTGTTGTTATTAACAAATGCTGCGGCCTGTTGAGCAAACGCATCCCATCGTTGAGAAATTGCAGAATTATTTGGCTTTATGTCTGCATCAATTTCATATTTTTTCTTAACATAATATGATAAAAACAATGGGCGGATAAAATAAACAATCGCACTTCCTAATTTTACTAGATGAATTCCTGCTCCACAATGTATCAAGACTGCTGCAACAATCGTATTGAGAATCGTAGTGACAATTTGTGGAATTGTATTAACATAATTTTTTTGATCCGCTTGTAATAACATTTGATAGGCAATTCCAAAATAGTTATCTACAAATGTACTACTCCCTATGATCAAAACAAGTGTTGCTGAAAAAATCCAACTAAAAGAATTTCTCACAAGAAATGGATAGACACAAGCAAATACAATTAATGCTCCCACATATATAAGTGCAACTTTTTTCATAAAAATTGCAGTCGCATTTACTATTCCACTAATCTCACTTTTATTTTTTTGTGACAGCGGATTATACAGTGCTGCCCTAGTAACGCTTCCAACGCCAGCACGTAATAAAACTATACAACTTAAAAATTGTGTAATTGATGACGTTATTCCATTATAACTTGACCCAAATGCTCCTAAAATAAGTCTTGGTAGTATTAAGCCACAAATTATAGAAACAACTTCTGCCATTATTGACGTCATTGTATTAATGACAGCTTTTTTCGTTCGCATTCTATATTATCATCCTTATCTATTTAAATACTCTGAAACGTCCAATTTTTTTCCAAACAACAAATCAGTACTTGGTAAAATATCAGTATCAAACCCAGAATCTGGATATAGTGTTATCTCTCCAAACCAAACACGGCCATCAGCCTCATATAAATCTATTCTCGACAATTTTGTTCCGAAAGATAGCTTTCTCGCAATATCAAGCATCTCATTCAAATTATCAGGCGGTGATATCGTAAAGTCCTCCGGTAAATCTTCATCACCATAATTGTATCTCAAAAATTGCCAATCGGGTGAAAAGAAATAGTATTTAACGCCTCTAGAGGAATTCCGCCCAGTACAAATCATAATATTATCAGGCTTACCATTAAAACATAAAATTTTATAATCTTTTAACTCCGTTCCCGATTTATCAACCATATATTTTTCCGCAATAATCTGAGGCGGCACTTGTTTATAGGGCCACTCTCTTCCAGACCAATAATAATTATTATTGAGGCTTTTATTGATTTTGTTTTTCACCTCTTCAAAATTCAGTGTGCTTTTATCTGTACAAATAACAAGTCCGCCACTATCATGTGTACATTTAAGAACAAATTGATCTGGCAATTTATCAAAATCTATATCCTCAAACTTATTCCATGGACCTCCTACTAATGGGATTAAATAATCCCTACCAATTTTATCTTCAATATACTGTCGCACAGAATATTTATCTACCCATTTAATATACTCTTTTTTTCTGTCTTTCAACTTTAACAATTGAACTTTTTCATTTAGTGTTTTAGGATTCGAATAATTTAATTTTAATCCCAAACGAGCCCAGAACATAAGCTTGAGATATAAACTATCCGGTATCCAGTTCATATATCCTTTATAGCCTGCCCTAGCCAGTCCTCTCTGTATAATATTTCTTTTCATTTTGCCACCTTCTGTTTTTATTCTTTTAACGTTTCTATAATCATCCATATAAGTAAAAGAATGACTTGTATGTACTTATCATAATATGTGACCAGTCCATACTCACTAATCATTATAGCCACAAGTATTCCTATAAATAGCAATTCTTGTTTCGTTATTTTGCGAACATTTCTAGCACTAGAAACCAACATACAAACGTAATTAAAATAATATACTATCGTTCCTATCAGCCCAACATCAACTAATAATTCAACATAATTGTTATGCGCATAGTAGGCTAATGACCAGTTTGAATGATAAGAATGTAGAACAAACCTATAGTTATCTATACCATACCCAAACCACATTCGTTCTTTAAACCATTCAATTCCCCATTGTATCAAATTCAATCTTGTTGATGTGCTTGAGTCCACTGCAGCATCCGTTCCAAATAATCCGGCAACCATCGATTCAATTCTATGCCCAGCCATTGAATACAGGAACGGAACATGTAATAATGCATAATAACCGACAAAGCCTATTAGAAGAACTATTATTATTTTACTTGCATTTTTTACTATATTATCCCTATTATCAAACACATAAATCATTGCTAATGGTATCAAAAAGCATAAAATTGCTTTTCTCGACGATGACAATATAACAACAATAAGATTTGCTATTACCATCATGCGAAACCATCGCACTTTGTAACCTTTTAAAATAAAATAAATTGCAAAACAAATCGCAAATGCCGCACATACGCCTACTGTGTTACCGTTTATATTTCCAGTTTTTCTTGAAGAACTAAATGCAAAAATACCACCCGTAACTATAACTCGAAGTTCAAGAAACAAAGGTGCCACTACAAGTGCTTTTAACACTTCTTCTATCCTCTCTTTTTTTCTATCAACAATGAAAAAAAGAGCATACATACAAACTAAATTAATTAATAGTGTTTTACCCATAGCATTGGCATACACTTTATTTATAGCCCAATTAGTCGAGCTTATGGCAATCAGGCAAAACACGCCCATGCAAAGAATATAATTATTGTTACGAAATTCCTTTTTTAACAACAAATAAATAGCAAAGACTCCAATAAGAATAACTCGTGCCAATTTCATTAACGTGGAGCCTTCATCCGTTACAACCGCTGCAATCGCATATAGCCAAAGCGTTAGCGATACAATGGATATTTTATTGATTCGTATGTCACAGCTTCTATTCAATCAATGTACCTCTCTCTTTATTCACGGAATAGATATTTCTCCCAGTTTTCAAAAATTTTGACGCTTGTTAATGAATGACGCAATTTACTTGAATTATTTGACATTTTTTCTGCTAAAGTTACATCTATTATTGAAAACAATGCATCAACAAGGGCATCTTCGTCCCCAACTGGTATAAGTATACCATTTTCCTGATTCTCTATTAACTCACGTGGCCCTCCAGAAGGGCAATCCGTCGAAATAACCGGCATTCCCATACACATCGCCTCAATTAGAGCATTAGGCATTCCCTCGTAATCTGAAGATAGGATAAATGCCGAAGCATCATTTATTGCATTAAGAACATCTTTATTTCTTCCAGGAAGTAATACCACACCATCAAGGCCAAGTTCTTTAATCAAGCTTTCTAGATTAGCACGTTCTCGTCCTTCTCCATAAATAACCAACTTGAAGTTCTTTTCCCTCTGATAAAATATTGAGAAGGCCTTAATAAGCATTGGGAAATTTTTCTGTCTTTCAAGACGCCCCACTGCAACAAACACTTTTTGTCGTATTCCCTTATATGGTTCTGGAATTCTTGCAATATCAACCGGATTAGAGAGCACAATTCCTTTTTTCTGAATATTTTTCGGAAAATAAGATTTTGCCATATCAGTTTGAAAGATTATTCCGTCAGCAAGTGGATATGCGATTTTCCTTAACAATCGTGTAATTTTAACATCTGGCATTACCCACGGATTATTTCTTTCTGAAACACAAACAGGAATTTTGGAGCCAATCAATGCCAATATTACATATATTCCGATATCCTCCGGCATACTTAATACAACATCAGGTTTATACCGCATTATTTTTTTTCTCAGTGCTGCGTATCTAAAGAATCTATCTTTTACTTTATTATCAGCTTTTTTTCCTATTGCATCTACATTAATACGTGTATCCAACTCATATGCGACTGCTGCTACATCAATGGTAATGATTGAACATTCAATTCCATTTTTTACAAAATAATTCGCCAATTGAGCAATAACTCTTTCAGCTCCTCCATTTATCAGTGCACGTGTTACAATACATATTTTTTTATTGTTTTTCATCGACACTTATCCTTGTTTTTCTTATAATTGGTTAAGTTTACTTGATATATCTATATACTTTGTTTTTCCGAAAGGCTCATATGAAGCCATCATATAATTGTATTTTGGAAATTGCCTTATAATTACAAAATTTTCATCTTCATTTAGCCAGTGCTTACAAGTAAAGAACACCTTATTTCTATAGGGCATCTTCATAAACTTGTTCACTTCTGTCTCTGTACAGCCATTTTGGTCGTTAAACTTCACCAGTAATTTATTCCAGTTAATTCTCTGTACTCGACGCTCCCACTTTTCTCTTGCTTCCTGCTCACTATGGTAATGTAAGAAGAAGATTTCAATCGAATTTTTACCATTAGACAAAACACCAACAGGATAGGAGCCAAATCTCTTATCTTCTGAGACCTGCGGCATATCTTTCCACCGAGATTCTTCGGGCTTGATAAAAGTCAGTTTTCCATTAATATAGCCTTTTAGGTCAGATAAGAACTCAATATAATCTTTTGCAATAAAGAACATTCCAACCGTAGGAGATTCTTTGGGCAGGTTATAGCTTTCATAAATCATCCCACCCCAGCAGTTATTAGAAATAATCGTGAAATCTGTAGATTTCAGCTGTTTCTTTCTATAGTTTGCCAAACCAAGTCGCCAGAATTTTAATACCTTTAGTCTCAATCCTTCATATGTAGGCATTCTATCTTATCCCTTCCTCTTTACATTTTTATCAAATCCGTATATATCTTATCTAGCTGCTTTACCGACTGAGCAATATCATAGTTTTGTATTGCTTCCAAATGATTTTCTCTATATATAATTCGTTCTTTCTTTGATCGATATTCAACGGAAAGTATGGCCTTTGCCCACTGTTTTGGAGTATCGTCGATAGATTCCCAGATAAGATCACCTAGGTCAACTTCTCTTGTGATTTTATCTGATACAACGCATGGCAAGCCAGAAATTTGAGCTTCAAGCAATACTACTGGAAGGCCCTCATACCTCGAAGGGAAAGCAAATATGTCCATTGCCGAGTAGAGAGCAGTTGGATTATCTGTTTCACCATATGGAATAATGCGATTCTTATATGGATGTTCTTTTATACAAGTTTTTATTTTCTCTTCATCCGGTCCCGTTCCAACAATAAGGAGAATCGCATCGTCTCGTATCGCAGCTACTTCTTTAAATACATCCAACAAGTATTCCTGATTTTTCTGTTCGTTGATGCGTCCGATGTGTCCAATAATCAGTTGATTTTCCAGCCCCAACTCATTCCTTATTACATCTCTATTCTTTTTAGAGAACACAAAATCGTCCGTATGAAAACCGTTCGGTAAAACTTCAAAATTATTCTCCCCGAACAACCAATCTCCCGCTAATTGTCCACAAGCCAGTGCTTTTGTATAAACTGTTCTAAAATATGGATTTAGCAATTTATGCACCTTCATGTTAGGGCAAGTACTATTATGGCTATGGGCAATTCGATTTTTAACACCTGCCAGTTTAGCAATTGTAAGTTCAATTGCCATCATTGAACTACTACCGTGATCATGTACAATATCATAGTGTCCGGCTCTTAATGCTTTCCACAGCGCAATATAATGGCTCTTGGGGTTTCCATGACGTGACGGAAGTGTCACTAAATGAATACCACTCTCTAGGCATTCTTTTTCGTATTTCTCTGAAATTGGTTGTCCAGCAAGAATAGTTAGATCATACTTTTTCTTGTCCAATGCCTTACAGTAGTTCATCATTACCGTTCCAATTCCGGTAATTCCAAAATGATTTGTGACCATTGCCACTTTAATTTTTTTATTATCCATTTACCTTATCCTCACAGTCACAAATCCATTGGAAATTTAGCGATTACTTACATTGACATGGTATTTTAATTTTCTAGCCCTCATAGCAATCGGAATGGCCGCCGGACATATCCACATAATGACTGCTCTTAGTTTATTTTGTTTCGATGTTGGTACATGTAATGCACTCAAAGCATCTTTTCTTGTTGCTTTCAAGCATTTTCTGTACATTTCTGGGTATTCTTTCTCTACCCCAGCAAGAACACACATATCGTAAAAATCCGAGTGTGTTCTCCAATTTGCATATTTCCAAGCCTTGAGAACTCGATCCGAACGAATCGTCAGATTCTGTTTTATTACCTCAAGTGCCCATAATCCACATTCACACTTTTTAATCGAAAACTTTGTCATAGCACTTGTTGGGTTATCTCGGCGATAATAATAGGTTTTTCTTCTTCCTGCAATAACCTTTTCCGCTTTCTGAAAAGCCGCCACATTAAAGTTAAAACCTTCGCCTATAAATATTTCAGGAATAAATTTAATGTCACCTAAAAATTTTGTCCTGAACAATTTACAATAGCATCCAATCGGAACCTGATAGCATAGAATCGCCTCTACCGCATCTTCGCCATTCCAGATTGTAATCTCATCACTCTCAATTTGTTTTTCATCAAAGTTTCCAAACATTTGTGTTGTCAGGGCGATATCAGCTTTATTTTTAACTAACTGCTCCAACATATATTCAATGTAATCCGGCATCACATAGTCATCACCATCAACAAAGCAAATAAAACCGCCACTTGCCATTTCTATTCCCGAATTTCGAGTGGCACTAACACCACCATTTTTCTTATGAAGTACCTTTACTCGATCATCCTTTTGTTGCATCTGATCACATATTAAACCAGAATTATCTGTTGAGCCATCGTCAACCAAAATGATTTCTATAAAATCCCATGTTTGCGCCAAAATAGATTCCACACACTTTTCTAGGAAGGGAGACACATTATATACTGGCACAATAACAGATACTTTATAGTTTTCCTCCGTTATCCCCCCATTTTTTGAGGAGTCTAACTGCTCCAGCCGGAATCACGGCTTTAAGTCGTTCCTTTAGCTGGATGCCCACCTTTAAGTTATTCATAAAATCATCCTCATCAATTTTCTCATAAAAGGCATTTCTCTCATTTGGTCTTAAGCTCGGTTTTACAAGATTTCCTTGCTTCACCATTCCCTCTTCAAGCGTTGCCTCTTCCACTTCTGCAAGGGGGCACGTCATTTCAAAAAGTTTTTGGCCTTTTTCGGTATTAACAAATACACTGGACACGCCCTTTGGAGAATTGAAGCTCGGATGGCTCTTTGCAATTCCCCAGAAATCACCCACTGTCAAATCTCCTACACGGCTCGTATTAGCATAAGCACACTTATAACAGCTCTCTCTATAGCAGTCGCCATCCATAAAATGTTTTCCATAGCGATCAAGGGAGAGTGTCTTTGTCTTTGTCTTTGTCTTTGTCTTTGTCTTTAGCAGGTATTGTGTTCCCCAACCTCTCTTGTCTTTGGAACGGAAGTTGAAATAGATTACTCTGCCATCCGTCTGCTTGTTCTGGTATTCCAAATACTTTTTGAAGAACTTCGGCGAAGGCACACCGTGACAAATCAGGTCAACTGTATATAGATTTTCTGGATTGCCACCCAAAAAAGCATACAGACCTGCAATCTGGCAGGGAGTTCCTGTAAAAAGTACCGTTTTTCCCTCTGACAAACACTGTTTGACCTTTGTGTAGCTATCTTTCGGGTCAGACTGAACATACTTAGAGGACTGTAGTTTCTCTCTTTCTGCTTCATCTGTCACTTCAATGTGGTTTACTGCCAGCTGCTCGTCATAGGCAGCACCATAAACCACACCGCCCATTTGCAATATAGTTTTCGCTGCACTATCCGCCGCACCGCCAGATGCAGAGCGCATAATATCCACATCATTTTTATTGCGCCACGCCCAAACTTTATGTGGCTCATTCCGATGAAATTCCGTATTTTCTACTGGACACTTTTTCAAGCACACCTTGCACTCGATGCAGCTTTTTTCATCAACAGACGGATACCAAAATCCCTCTTTGTTTTCTACCATAGAGATACAGTGTTTTGGGCAGCTTTGCTCACAACTTTTACATCCCACACATTTCTCTTTTATCCTCGATATGTTCTCCATTTTATCCCTCTAAATTTTTTCTCAGATACTCCTTCGCCACTTCTCTATGTGCTTTCAACCGCTCATCAACTTTTGCGTAATCAATCGCCGTTTCATTGATATTTTCTGCATCTTCAATTTTCGTTGTCATCCGATTCGCCAATTCCAACCGCTCCAGCAAATCACTCAATTTTTCTTCATTACCATAACTATTACCCACGCTCTTGCGAATCAATGTCGTAAATGGCCGATGCGTGACAACTGAGAAGATGCTGCCGTGGAAAGTATCGGTAATGACTTCTTCTGCATTTCTGAAATAGGCCAGAACTTCAAACGGAGAGCAATCCACAAAGCGGTCTGCACATTTCTGAATACCGCCGATTGCATAAACCTTTAGTTTCTTTTTCTTTGCATAGTCAGAAATCCATTCTGCCTCTTCATTAGAAATACGACCTGCATACGCATACAGAATCAAATACTTCTCATTAGTCTGAACCCGTGGGATTTTGTCGCAGCAGTTCATATAATCATAGGTCAGAACCGGATCAAGATTGTACACTGGGTCTTTCCCAGTAAGCCGCTCTACAATAGTTCCTGAATTAGCATCTCGTACAGAAAGCGCATCGAATTTCTTCAACAATGCTCCGACTTCATTGGCCTTTTTATGCTTTTCCAGCTTTTCCAATGTGGTATTGCCGAAAGACGCTGCATAAGTGATAAGTTTCTTTGCATGGTTATTTTTTCCAAACAATTCTAGCGAATAGCCCACATTGGAATTTTTTTGAATACAGTTAAAAACCTCGTCACTGCCAATCACAAGACAATCCACTGTCGGATTGTAGTTCATTTCATCCGTAATCCCTAAAAGCGGCATATACTTTTGAGCGAAAGACTGTTTATATCGGATGAACGATAATTTGTGTGCAAGAGGAGCCCGATACCGAAAGGTTTCCATCCCCTTTTCTATCTTTCGGACAACCTTGTTTTTACTATCTGCATTTTCTGTAATTACTGGAGCACCTACATGGTAGTCCACAAATTCTACATTACAGCCAACTTCCTCAATTAGCTGCTTCAATGCATATGCCTGCAAAAACGAACCGTAGTTTGCAATGCGCTGCATCGACATGATTCCAACTTTTCTCATCCACCCATCCTCAATACAATTCATCTACCAGTTTTTCAAGTTCTTCATTAAACTTTGCATTGTTACTGCTCATACCATGTCCCATGCCAGCAACAATCTGATCATAGTTCGTTATGATATCTCCCAATGTTTCAATATCTTCTACCGGGATAATCGTTCCCATTCTCTGAGCCACGTTTCTCGCAAACTCCACCTGATGATCGTTCACATGCTCATTGAACTGATGCTGACGCGGCACAACAATAGGAGTCTTACCTATCTGTAGTGGCATGATAAAACTTG
>OLNT01001197.1_pt1 | contig 14837 bp, 22 predicted proteins | sample 1672641 | NCBI WGS metagenome assembly OLNT01 (sample SAMEA3136708, study PRJEB25190) | human gut metagenome
CTTTATATTCGAGTTCAATCTGGTACAACGGTAAAAACCACTGTACAGCCACAGATTGAAAAGGGCAACACGCCCACAGCTTGGGAACCCTACGAAAACATCCGTCCCATCAAGGGACGTGACAGCGTGACGGTTGAACGGTGCGGGGAGAATCTGCTGAATATAAAGCCATTTAATAAATTCACAAAAAAAGGCATCACATATGAGTATGTTCCGGATGGCGGTATTCATATATCCGGCACAGCAACAACTGCTGTGGATAGCTCGACGTTTCCGGTTTGGCATCTGCCGCCCGGAAAATACTACGGACTGGAAACGGGTGAAGGAATTTCCGCTTCTGTTGTGGTGCAGAGAAATGGGAAAAACTTGTGGCTAAATGCCAAAGGCAATTTTGAGATTTTGGCCGGGGATGTAACTAAGTATTGGTACGCGATTGCGAGTGCCGGCGTAACGGTTGACAAGACAGTGTATCCGTACATTGTTCCTGGCACCATCGCCCCGACCACCTACACACCATACATCGGCAGTACCACCCCCCTGACCCTGCCTGAAACCGTGTATGGCGGTGAGGTGGACGCGGTGACTGGAGAGGGGCAGAAGACGTGGAGTCAGATGACGCTGGACGGAACAGAAAACTACATAGTAGAGGAACCGAAACAATATAGCGTAACGTTAAATGAAATTTCTTCTTATGGTTTGTGCTCGCATTATAAGAGTATAAATAGCAGTCAACTACAGAATCATGTTTTTGGGGTATACCTATCATATACCATAAAGGCTATATTTAACACGAATTTCTCTAGTCTTGATGAGTTTAAGCAGTATTTGATGGCGCAGTTTGAAGCCGGAACGCCAATTCAGATTTGCTATACACGTGAACATAATACTCCCAACCCAACTTTCACCGCCACAGGTGGCGTACCCATCAAGGCATTCTCCGGCACAAACACCGTGCTGACCGATGCCGACAGCGCGACTGTGACGGGACGCGCAGACCCCATTAAACGGATCACCGATTTGGAAGATGCAGTAGCATCGCAAACCTGAAAGGAGTAATAAAATGGCTATCAAGAGTAAAGCACGGCACGATTTGACGCTGCGCAGTATCAAGCGGGAAATCGGCGCGGGGCGAGACGTTGCGTTCTGGTTGGACAAGGCGTACACGCACTACGACAACGGCCTGCTGGATGAGGCGGACATTGCCGAGGTGGAGACGCTGGCGCAGGCGTATTATGATGCGGTGGATGCAAGAGAGAGCGCAGACGAGGTTACGGAGACGCCGGATGTGCCGGAGGTTGACGGCGCTGAAAATACCACCGGTGAAGAAAACGACACCAACGAAAAGGAGAAGACGAGAATGAGTGATTCTGCACTGGCCGTTTACACGGCCATCAGCCCAAACTGCAACCGACCCCGGAGCCAGCCCATCAGCAAGATTACCGTTCATCACATGGCTGGTAACACGACGCTTGAATCTTTCGGCGCTCTTGTCGGCAGGCCATCACGCCAGATGAGCGCAAACTACGCCATCGAATCCAGCGGGCGTATCGGTCTGTTCTGCCACGAAGCTGACCGTTCTTGGTGCAGTTCCAGCCCGTGGAACGACCACAGGGCGGTGACGATTGAGGTGGCGAACGACAGCGGCGCACCGGACTGGCACGTCAGCGACAAGGCGTATGCCGCCCTGCTCGATCTTTGCACCGACATTTGCCGCCGCAACGGCATCAAGGAGCTGACCTACACCGGCGACAAGAACGGTTCGCTCACAATGCACTGCTTTTACGCCGCCACGGCCTGCCCCGGCCCCTATCTCAAGAGCAAGTTCCCCGACATTGCGGCACAGGTCACGAAGCGCCTGAAGGGAGATGTGGCCGACGCTGCACCCGCCAAGACGCAGGAGCAGACGTTCATTGACGTCATGGCCGAGAAGTGCCAGAGCCGCTGTCTGAACGCACATCTTCTGCCGTCGCTGTGCATTGCACAAGCCTGTTTGGAGAGCGCCTACGGCACGAGCGAGCTTGCAGTACAGGCAAACAACCTGTTCGGCATCAAGGCCAGCAATTGGAGCGGCAGAGTGTACAACAAGGCCACGAAGGAGTGGGACGGCAGCAAATACATCACCATCACGGCGGGCTTCCGCGCTTACGATACGATGGCCGCCTGTGTAGAGGACTACATCAAGAAGCTGACGACAATGCCGCGCTATTCCAATCTGGTCGGCTGTACCGACATCAACAAGGCGTGCGAGTACATCCGGGCCGATGGCTGGGCCACCAGCCCGACGTATACCGCAAGTCTGCTGGCCGTCGTGAAGCAGTTCAACCTGACACGGTACGATGCCGCCATCAAAGAAGACAAGCCCGCCGCGCAGACGCATCAGGAGGTCTGGCTTGACCACGTTGTGCTGCCGAACGCTGCGGCGATGGAGTTCTACCTCATCGCCAAGAAGTACGGGCTGGACAACGACAAGGCGTATCATGCAAAATACGTGGAGGTGTGATGCCAATGCAGCATGTATTTTCGTTTACACTTGCGGAGGCCTGGGCGTTTTTGATTTACGCGGCGGGCGCTGCTGCCGGGCTGTATGCCGGGGGCGTTGCCATCAGCAAAGTAATCACTGCCGTAAAAAAGCCGAAGACCGACCAGGACAAACGCATTACCAAGCTTGAAGAGCGGGTGAACGCCATGGAGGGATTCTTGAAAAACGACAAACAGCGGCTTGACCGCATGGACGAGGGGCAGCATGTGACCATGCAGGCATTGCTTGCCCTGCTTGACCACAATCTGGATGGGAACAACATTGACCAGATGCAAAAGGCAAAGGAAGCTTTGCAAAATCATCTGATTGGCTGAAAGGGAGTGCATATAAATGGGCGATTTTTTGAAAAACATTGCCGCGCTTTTCAAGGTAAAAACCATTGTGACGCTGGTTGTCGTTGCAGTGTTTGCGGCTTTGGCGCTGCGGGAGAAATTACAGCCTGACACGGTCATGACCATTGTGACAATGGTTGTGGCCTTTTATTTTGGCACACAGACCGAAAGCAAGAACAAGAAGGATGAGTAATCATGCCAAAGTTTGATTTTGTCGGCGGTTTGCTGACCGATGAAGAAACGGATGTTTTGCAGCTTCGGCGGCGCGGCTGGCGCAATGCTGATATTGCGGCAGAACTGAATTGTAGCGAGCGCACGGTAAAACGGCGCGTACACAGCATCAAAAACAAAATAGGCTGATTTAAAGGGCGCGGCTGCTTTTGTGGCCGCGCCTTTTTTATTTTGTCCCAAAGACGGCACAATGTTGGCACTTTACTGGCCTACGTTGTGCCGTCTTTTTTTGTACAATTTAGATAAAAGGAGCGGTTCGGATGGCATACAAGCAAATCAACCTAAACCCGGAAGAAAAGCGCGTCGGCGATTGTACCGTCAGAGCCATTGCAGCCGCAACGCATCAATCGTGGGCGGCTGTATATGCGGCGCTGGTTCTGGCAGGATTTGAACTGCATGATATGCCGTCTGCAAACTATGTCTGGGGCAGTTATCTGCGACGATGTGGTTGGAAGCGCTACACGTTGCCGAACAGCTGCCCGGATTGTTACACAGTGGCGCAGTTTGCAAAAGACCACCCGGACGGCACGTACATTTTGGCAATGGCTACACATGTTGTGTGCGTGCAGAATGGAGATTGGCTTGATACATGGGACAGCGGAGATGAAGTGCCGCTGTACTACTGGCAGAAAGGATGATTTACCATGGCGTTTGGCGTACAGTATCAGCCCGGCTATATGCCGAACTATTATCCAATGGGGCAGCAGATGCCGTCGGCCATGCCCGATCAGCTCGCGCAGCTTAGACAAGCGGCATATCCTCAACCGCAGCCGCCCGCGCAGCAAAGCTCGCCTATTATCTGGGTGCAGGGCGAAGAGGGCGCCAAAGCGTATATGGTGGCGGCGGGGAATAGTGTGCTGCTGATGGACAGCGAAAACAGCACATTTTATATCAAATCCACCGATGCAAGCGGTATGCCGCAGCCCCTGCGCGTTTTTGATTATATAGAGCGCACAGCAAGCCAGAAACAGCCCGCACAGACCGCGCAAAAACCGAAAGAAGAATATGTCACGCGGCAAGAGTTCAACGCGTTGACAGCCCGCTTTGACGCGCTGGCGGCGGATAAACCTTTGACGCGCAAGAAAAAGGAGGCAGACAATGAGCAACCCTCTGTTTAACGCTCTTGGCGGCGGCAAAATGCCGGGCGCAATGGGACAATTCCAGCAAATGATGCAGCAGTTTCAGCAGTTCCGACAGAATTTTCAAGGCGACCCGAAGCAAGAAGTTCAAAAGCTGCTGCAATCTGGAAAAATGAGCCAGCAGCAGCTAAATCAGCTGCAAGCGATGGCGCAGCAGTTTCAGGGCTTTTTAAAATAGGTTCAAACCGTGCGCACGGTGAACAATACATTCAACTTTTGAAAGGAGTTAAACATGAGTCTTTCTTCGGACGGCACTGTTATGACAATGCCTGTGCAGCCCGCTAATACGGGCAATGGCAACGGCTGGGGCTTTGGCGGCGATGGTGCGTGGTGGATTATCATTCTCTTCCTCTTCGTTTTCTGCGGCTGGGGCGGTAACTGGGGCAACAACGGATTTGGCGGCAACGGCAGCGCCGGCGCAGTTGATGGCTACATCCTCACCAGCGACTTTGCCAACATCGAACGCAAAATCGACGTCGTGAACAACGGTCTGTGTGACGGCTTCTATGCTCAGGCACAGCTTGTCAACGGTGTGCAGAACGCTATGCAGCAGGGCTTTATGAGCGCCGAAATCAGCCGCGCAAACCAGCAGGCCGCATTTATGCAGCAGCTCAACGCCATGCAGATGCAGCAGGCTAATTGCTGCTGCGAGACCCGCGAGGCCATCCAGGGCGTAAACTACAACCTCGCTACGCAGGCTTGCGACACGCGCCAGACTATCCAGAACGGCACGCGGGACATCATCGAAAACCAGAACGCGAACGCCCGCGCTGTGCTTGACGCACTGACGGCGCAGCGCATTGAGGCTAAAGATGCCAAGATTGCCGAGCAGAGCCAGCAGATTTTCGCTGCACAGCTTGCCGCAAGTCAGGCCGCGCAGAACAACTACCTGCTGAACCAGCTGCGGCCTGTGCCCATTCCGGCGTACCAGTCCTGCAATCCGTGGGCTTCTGGCTCGTACACCGGTTGCGGCGGCTGCGGATGCTAAAAATGAATACGGCAACTTGTCGGAACATCTGACATGTTCGGCCCCGTGCCGATAGTGCAAAATGTGGCGGGGCAATCGTCCCGCCACTATCTTTTTTTGAAAGGAATGATTTTATGGCTGAATTTACAAATGCCAATACCGTGAGCGTGGAAGCAGGCCAGAACGTGCCGCTGACGGAAACGGCAGTAGCGGGCAAGGGCTGTGTCGTACACAGAGAGGGCGCCGGTATTGTTACGCTGCGCGGCATTACAAACCAGTGCAAAGCTCGTTTCAAAGTGGGCTTCGGTGCAAACGTTGCTATCCCTACAGGCGGCACAGTAGAAGCTATTACGGCGGCGCTTGCCATCAACGGTGAACCGCTGAACAGTGCGACGGCAACCGTGACACCGGCAGCAGTAGAAAACTTCTTTAATATCTATGTGACGTCTTTTGTTGAAGTTCCGCGCGGCTGCTGCCTGACCGTTGCCGCCGAAAATACAAGCACACAAACCGTTTTGTTTGCGAACGCAAACTTTGTGGTCGAGAGAGTGAGCTGAAAGGAGTAAACCATGAGCAAAAAAGTTTTATATGACTTGAAAGACATGCTGTGCGCAGAACTGGACGAAATCGGAAAGAAGGGTGAAATGTCTGCCGGTGACTTGGAAACTGTGCACAAGCTGACCGACACCATCAAGAACATCGACAAAATTGTCATGCTGGAAAATGACGGCTACAGCCGAGACGAAGATTACAGCCGGGATGGTGATTGGAGCGCCAACATGCGCGGTAACTATGGACGCGGCAGCAGCTATGCGCGGCGCGGTTCGCATTATGTGCGCGGCCATTACAGCCGAGACGATGCGCGAGACAGCATGATGCGAAAGCTGGAAGACATGATTCGAAACGTGGATGGATACGACCGCGAGACTATCCAGCATTGCATTGATGAACTGAAAAACGTTTGACGGAGGTGGCGGCTATGGTTGACGTGCGAGAGATTGACGGCGCTATAGCCGAAATCGAAAACAGCGAGCTCACCATGACCAGAGTTAAAAATTTGGCGGCGCTGTATGTTGTGAAAAATCAGCAGCTTGCAGATGTATCCCCTGCCCCACAAAAAGCAAAACGGAAAGAGACAGTTCGCTACTACGAAGCAGCAGAGCCGTCTACAAGGGCTGCTGTTGGAGGCAGCGACTTTTTGCGGGCTGTATCAAACGTAAACACCACAGCGGCGCTTGGCGTGCTGGATGAGCTTATGTCGGCTTTATATGTGGCGAACCCTAAAGTTTATAATAGCGTTATGCGGAAATTGGAGCGTTTACAGGATGAGTGAATTTTTGGAGATTGTAAACAAGGCTGATATCGGTAGAGTGTGGCGTGTGCTTGACGAGTTTATGGATGCGCTGAAAGAAGCAAAGCCGGAATTGTATGCAGAACTGCTGCACAATCTGCGTAAAAAATAGGTAAGTGTGTACTAAAGTGTGTACTGCATAAAGAAAACAGCGTAGATTACGACGAATCTACGCTGTTTTTATTGGTGGAGGATGGGGGACTCGAACCCCGATTATTCTACGAAGCACGGTATTATATTCATTATTTATCGTAATAAATGTGTACCGCGCGTACTCCCATCCCCATGCCAAATACTGACCGAGAATAAAAAGTGTGTACTTTCACTGTGTACTTTTTCCCGCTGCTATGGCTGCATCAAAAATGCCCTCGATGTTCTCTGCTATTACTTTATCCTGTCCGTTTATGGCGTGCGCGTACACGCCGTAAGTGTCCATATTCTGGCTGTGCCCTATCACCTGTTTAAGCTGGCCTGTTGGCAAATTGGCTGCTATGCTGACAAACGTATGGCGCAACTCGTACAAGGTGCATTGCGTAATGCCGTTGGCGGCGCAGTATCTTTGCCACGCGCGGCGAATGTTCCGCTCTTCTACCTGTGGAAAGACGCGCTGACACATTCCGGTCAAATCTTTTTGTGCGTTAAGTTCTTCCAGCGAACGAGCCGAAAGGATAACTGCGCGAGGGGCATTCTCATTCTTTCCCCTTGATTCTTTCCCGTATATGTTCACGGAGCGCTTGAGCCGAGCTACACCGCCCTCAATGTCTCCCCATTCAAGGCCCAAAAGCTCACCTGGCCGCATTCCTGTAAAAACGGCCAGCCTATAATAATGTATATATTCGTCAAATACCCTGTGCCCCCTGCTTAGGGTAGTATCGACGTTCAAAAGCGTAATAATGTCTGTTGGCTGCAAAATGGTTCGCTCTTTAAAACGCGCTCCCTCTGGAACGTGCAGTTCTTCCGGCTCAAACGTTGTCCATCCAGAGCGGCGGCAAAACTTGAAAAAGCTTCGCAGGTCGCCCGCAATGTTCTTAATGGTCTTTTTGCTGCGGCCTGCTGCAAAAGCATCATCCAGTATGTCTTGTACTGCCTGCTCTGTAAGGGAAGTAAGGCGCGTATCCCCGATGCGCGGGGCAATCCACTTGTTATAGCGCCCCTGCATGGGCTTCCAGTTTCCCTCGGACGAAATTTTCATCTGTCGGGCCATGTATTGGACATACGCTTCTGCAACAGTCTGTTTGCGATTCTGTATGCCCTTTTCAAGCCATGCGTCGGCCTTGGCGTTGGCTTCCCGCTGCCCTGTACGGCCTGGCTTGGCGCTGGTGAACGTCTTTCGCACTCCATCCTTCTGCACATTGATTTGCCAACGGTTGGCAGATTCAACCCATTTTGCTGTATTTGTTCGTTTCATCTTGCGTTGCCCCTTTCTTTGTGGTAGAATAAGGGCGGGTTGAGAGCCTGTCCGCTTTTATAGCCCGTCCTTTAGCAGTTTCGATGTTACAGCATCGGAGCTGCTTTTTTTCATGCTTTTTTGCGCCTTAAATGTGTTATAGTCCGATTAAAGGCCTTGACAAATAAGTATTTTTGTGAAACCGCTTGAATACAACTATCAGCTGTATTATTGTTGTACCAACAACCTGTTACGCAGGTGTTTTATTTCCTTTGCTACGGTTGCATTTCCAACAAAGTGTTTGCAAATTTTCCTCTGTGGTTTTGCCGCCTTTTGATACAGGAATGATGTGGTCTATCTCCAAAAGCAAATGCGGCTCGCTGGAAAGCGATGCGCCGCAACAACGGCAAGTGTAATTGTCCCGCTGTTTAATGCTTTCGCGCAACCTGCTTGTCATAAGGGCGCGTTGTCCGGCTGCGCTCTTATTAAATTTGATTTTCTCTGCCAGATACACGACGAATCGGTTTAAGTTGTCGATATCCATTACCACGTCATAATGCGTCCCTGTGTTTCCGCTGGGGCTTGTGTACTGGAAAACATAGCGTGGGAAATACAGGGTTCCCAAATCCACTTTTTCAAATCCCAAGTTTGCAACGAGCTTTTCCTTGCAATGCTTTTTTATATAGTTCGGAATTTCGGAATCAACACTGTCCAAGATTTCTTGTAGCTGCTGCATCAGCATCTTTTTGCCGTCCTCAACGGCAGAAAAGTCATTCAGCATCGTTTCAAACTTTTCCAACGTCTCTTCGTCTGCCTTTATGCCAAAGTATTTACAGATGTACTTAAAAGGCTCTCTGCTGGCGTTGTCGCACACGGTTCGGGAACACTGGTAAACAGTAGGCTTATAGCTTTTTTGCATCCCCGTGCGGTTTACTTTCCAACTGCTGTCATCATGATAATTTGCCTCTCCGTAATCTGTGCGATTTACCACAAGGGCAGAGGATTTTAGTTCTTCTATATGCTCGTTAAGTTCGTTACACTCTTTTGCGTGATTCGCCAGCCTTTGCTTTATGGCAAGGAACTTATCGCTTTTGAAGTACAAATGAGTGTACAATTTTAGAGCCAGCCAAACAAAGAGCAAAATCGGCGAAATGTATAGCAAGACAGGAAAGAACAGTATAATCAGAAAAACAGCAATTACATTTAGGCAACCATTTTGTTTTTTCATATTACAAACACCTTTACATTTTATGGGAGGAATCAGAAATGACGGACACAGAAAAACTTATTGAAATTGTTTCAACCTTTACGCCTGACCAGATGACCGATTTTGTAACTGCTGCGCAAGATTTAATAGAGCGCTTGCAAGCTGAGGGTTCTCTTGGCAAAGAGAAATAATTTTTTGTACATCTTGCGGCAAACCAGATATTAGCTCATCGCCTTGCGCGGTGGGCTTTTTTTCGTTTTCTGCATCCCCGCGCAAGTCGTCAACAGATACGCCAAAGTAATTTGCAATCTTTGCCAAATATGCGTCAGTTGGGTCATTTCCTCTCCTTTTCCAACTCGCAACGGTACCTTTGCTAATCCCTAATTTTTGAGCTACCGGCGTAGGCTTTTTCCCAATGGAAGCACAAAGGGTTACAAACTTGTCGTAAAACACCAAAACAATACCTCCAATTTGTGCAAAATGCTAAAGTTCAAAAAGTTCGCACGGGAGGGTTGACGGTTTAAAAAGTTTGCTGTATACTATAGTCATGGTTTAAAAAGTTTGCAACAAACAAAGCCCCGGCAACCTCTTGCCCGCGCCTAATGCTTTTATGTATCTGACAACTACAATATAGCATACTTTGTAAACTTTTGCAACCATAATCACTGCCGCGACAGCAAAAAAATCCGCCTGCTGTTCGTTAGCAGACGGATTTTTCCCAAAGTTTTTTACCAGAACAAGTTTGCAGCAACGGAACCGCTCAATGTGAGCGGGCAAGTACACGGTCCTTTGTGCAATGCGCATCCGCTGCTTGCAAAACGAACTTGCAATTCTGTGGACTTGCCGTAACCTTTGGCAGCTTTGGGGCAGCCGTTTAAGCCATAGCGCGTTACGCAATTTCTTTAGTCTGGAACTGGCATACTCAAAAGTTGGGTCAAGGACGACCACCTTCCTTTCTGCCTTACTCTGGCAGTTCAGATTATAGCATATTGTGCCGCGGCAGTCAATTTTGTTTACTTCTAATTTTTACTAAGGAGGTGAAAAAATGCCCGAAGCGTGGACTGGCCGTTTGATTGGGAAAATGCACAACAACGACATTTCTTATGAAGATGTAGCAAAAAAGCTCGGTTACGGCAAGCCGTATATCTGTTTGATTCTGAACAGCAAGCGCAAACCGCCTGACATTCAGAAAAAGATGGAAGCGGCTGTAAGTGAACTGATTGCGGAAAGAAAGGAGTGAGCGAATGAACAACATTCAGATTTTTAAGTACGAAAACAACGATGTACGCACGGTTGAGCTGAACGGCGAACCGTGGTTCGCCCTCAAAGACGTGTGCGCGGTGCTGGGGATCTCCAACCACAAAATGACGGCGCAGCGGCTTGATGCGGATGAGGTAATCCTGACTGACCTCACCGACAGCATGGGCCGCCAGCAGGAGACTACCGTTATCAACGAATCCGGCCTGTACAACGTCATCCTGCGTAGCGACAAGCCAGAGGCAAAGCCTTTCCGCAAATGGGTCACCAGTGAAGTCTTGCCCAGTATCCGCAAAAACGGTGGTTACATCGCCGGGCAGGAACAGCTTACCCCATCCGAATTGATGGCTAAAGCCCTGCTGGTTGCCAACAAAACGCTTGCGGAACGTGAGGCGAGGATTTCGGACCTGACGGTTCAGAACGCTATCATGCAGCCGAAAGCCGAATACTTTGACGAGCTGGTAGACCGCAACTTGCTTACCAGTTTCCGCGATACAGCGAAGCAACTTGGAGTTGAAGAGAAAAAGTTTATCTCTTTTTTGATGGAAAAGAAATACATCTACAGAGATAAAAAGGCAAAGCTGATGCCCTACGCCGATAAAAACAACGGATTGTTTGAGGTTAAAGAGTGCTTTAACGAGAAAACCAAGTGGAGCGGCACACAGACACTTATCACGCCTAAAGGCCGTGAGACGTTCCGACTGCTGTGTTTGAATGCTTTATAAAAAGGAGCAACCAAATGACACCTAAACTGTTTGTCACAATTGCTATCAAGGGAGCCAATAGCGTTTGCGCGCTTTGCACTGGCATCGGCATCCTTTGCCTCCTGCTCAGCTTTTTGAGCACGGCGCTCCGCTAACTCTGCAAGGCGTTTGGCTTGTACAGCGGTTTCCATTTACGCTTTCTCAATGTTTTTTAACGGTGTGTTTTCAAAGTCGAAGTCTTTTGTGAAATCGCAAATTTTTAAATCCATACTATTTTCCCCCTTTCGCACAGTATACAGCTTTGCGACAGCGGAGACAAGGAGGGTTAAAGATGTACCCAACATTCAACGACTACATCAAGTCAAAGGGCTGGAACCAGAAACGCCTTGCAGAAGCCGCCAGAATAAACCCCGGCGTGTTTTCGCACCGCGTAAACGGGCGGCAGGATTGGCAATGGGCGGAAGTTTGCAGAGTGTGCGCCGCACTTGGCATCACGCTTGACGAATTTGCAACGTATTACCCGGTGGCTGGCGTGCGCAAATCTTCTGCCGCTATGCCTACCCGTGAAGAGCGCATCGACAGCGTTCTTGCAGAACTCCGTGCAATCCTTGTTTAGCTATGGATTTGCGCGGCGGGGCGTGGCAGCGGCATGGCGACGATAAGCAGGGGCAAAGCGAAGCTGCGCATCGTTTCGCAGTGGCTATGCGCCTCCCCGCGGCGCGGCGTTACGCAAAACGTCGCATCGGCACTGTTTAGCTCCCCTATGGATAGCAACAGCATAGCTCAGAACAGCTTCTCAAGGCAGAGGCAGGGTGCTGCAATTCGACGCGAAGGCATTGCATTGCGACGCGATGGCATGGAATGGCACGGCGGTGCTTAGCATAGGCATAGCATTGAGATTCGACGCGAAGGCAAGGCGCTGCAGGGAATAGAGATGCAAAGCAACGGCATAGCCCGGCAAGGTTTTGCGGAGGCACCGATTTGATTAGCAGTGGAAAAGCCTTGTGCAGCTTGCTCTGATTGGCAATGGAATGGCGAAGCCACGCGACAAATGGCACCGCAACGGCATGGCGGAGCACTGCATCGCGTAGGCATTGCATAGATCGGCATAGGAACCGAAAAGCAACCGATTTTATTTAAAAAGGAGACAACCACCATGAAAGTAAAAATCACCCTTTTGGAAGAAGTTCTCGGTTCTTCCCCCAGCAATGAAGACCTTCTCGCAACCTACATTGCCAGAAAGGCCCCCACCGGCGACCTCACCGCCGAAGAAGTGGACAACATCAAGGCCCAGAACGCCGAAGACCGCGTCACCGTCTTTCCCAAAACCGCCGACGGAACGCCGTTCCTGTATGACTATCAGGTGAAAGGCATGTTCAAGGATTCCTGCAAAATGCTTGCCAAAGCTGGCAAGGCTGGCTATGCAGGCGGCAAGGCTTGCGCAGCCATCAAGGCATACAAACAGGCCATCGACGGCTTGATTTTTGTCTATCCCCGCGAGATTCCCTATGACCTGCACGGCATGAAGATGGACTACTGCGAACGCCCGCTGCGGGCACAGACCCCGATGGGCGAACGCGTAAGCATCGCCAAGAGCGAGAGCGTACCCGCAGGAGCAACCGCAGAATTTGAAATCGAATGCTTGGATGAAAAGCTGGAAGATATGGTGCGTGAATGCCTGGACTACGGCACAAAGCGCGGCCTTGGGCAGTGGAGAAACAGCGGCAAGGGCCGCTTTGAATGGGAGGAAATCAAAGAATGATGGCAAAAACAAAAACGCCGCCCCGGTGCACCACCACCGGAACGGCAAAAAAACAGAGCATCGCAAAAAGCTCTAACTGTATTCTATCACTTCCCCGCGCCGCCGTCAAGCTGGCAATCACCGCAGATTTGGTGCTGCTGCTGGCTGCGCTCGGTTCTCTCAACATCCCCACCACCATCGTCGCCCTGCTGGCGCTGAATCTGCTGTGCGGACTGTATTTTAAGGAGGCATCCCGCCATGAAAATGTATAAAGGCTTTGACAAAGACCTCAAATGCCGTGATTTCCAGTACGAAATCGGCAAGACCTACGAGGAACCCACTGCCGAACTGTGCGAGAAAGGCTTCCACGCCTGCGAGTACCCGCTGGATGTATTTGGATACTACGCCCCCAGCGACATGAGCCGCTACTGTGAGGTGGATTTGGACGATGTGAGCGATAAAAAAAACAACGAAGATAGCAAGCGCTGCGGCAGAAAGATTGCTGTGAAAGCAGAAATCGGCATCTCAAGTGGTGGCTTAGGAGAGAAGGGCGGAGCTTATTATGTAACAGAACCGGATAGAATACGAATAGTTTCTCAGGGGTGTAAGGTTCGGCTGGAATCGGCAGCTGAATTAACAGAAGGGGCTATTGTAGATAATTTGGATCCGCGAATAAATTATGTGGGTAATTGGATAAAAATGGAAGATTACTGTGGAAATCTTAACGGATCTGAGACATTAAGCAATACAGCAGGAGATTATGCGGAACTGAGGTTTACAGGGACAGGAATCACTGTTTATGGACCATGGGATATTTTATATGGGATGTGTAACGTATATTTGGACGGAGAACTCTGGAAGAAAGATATGAGTCAGTACCCACCGAAAGTAGATTTTCCGGGAATGAGCAGAGGCTATGAAAAACGCTACAGACAGATACTGGCAGAAGTACATGGACTGGAAGAAAAAGAACATACACTTCGCATAGAGGTAACCGGAACAAAAGAAGCAAAAGCGCAGAATACATACACTTCAATTGATTATGCAGTATTGGAAGGAAGCAGTTATACAGGTGGATTCAAAATGAATATCGCAGTAGACTTTAATTATCCCAGAATGGTACGAGGCTGCGTTCGAAGACCTGATGTAAATCTGATTCCAGGCGTGCGGGAGTCTTTCAGAATACAAATGCTGTTGGAGGAAGACAAATGAATATGACTATAGATGAATTAAAAAATTATCCTATGCCAAGAGTGATTCCCCTTCCAAAATGGAGTAAAGCGGCAGAAAATTCAGTAATCTGCCTGGATGGAAGCTGGAAAGTAACAGACAAAAAAGACGGTGCAGTACAACAGGTTCAGGTGCCCTTTGACATGGGAATTCTTCACAAAAAGGGATTATCACAGCACTACAGCTATGAGAGGAAGATACAGCTTCCAAAGAGAGAGGAAAATAGCCGTATTGTGCTGAAATTCCAGGGGATTAATGGTTTTGCCACAGTCTATGTGGATGGAAAACAGGTGGCATATCATGAAAACGGATTTATTACATGGAATGTGGACATTACGGAGGAAGTATGTGGAAAACAGACGTTTTCTCTTGCTATTGATGTGGATGAAGAAGCAGATATTGTCAGTGCCTATAGCCATGGAGGAATGCTTCACAGCAGTTGGCTGTATGTATTGCCGGAAGCTTATGTGAACGCACTTTATCTGTCACCGTTGTTTGACGAGGATATGGAAACCTGCAGCCTGCGGGTGGATATGGACCTGGCAGATATGCCTGGAAGCATAGACAGGAGGGGGAAAATACAGTCTGCAGAAATGGCTGCCGGGAAGGAAAAAGGTCGGCTTGCTGGTAATGCTGTATATAAAGCTGAGTTTGCTTTATATGATCCAAACGGTATAAAAACAAAGGAGAAATCCCTGGTTTTAGACAATAAAATAAAAGGCTATTACACCGATCAGCTGTACGTAGCCAAC
>OLNT01001203.1_pt1 | contig 14784 bp, 8 predicted proteins | sample 1672641 | NCBI WGS metagenome assembly OLNT01 (sample SAMEA3136708, study PRJEB25190) | human gut metagenome
GGAACGGCGACGCGCTGCCCAAACTGGACGAACCCGGCCGGTTGCACTATTGCTGCTACGACGCGCACAAATTCGACGTGCTGCGTGAGGACGGCGCTTCGGGCATCTTCCGTGGCGTGGTGGTCATCTCGCATGGATTCACCGAATTCGCGCGAAAATACAGCGAGATGGCATGGTACTTCCTGCTGTCCGGCTATTCCGTATGCATCCTCGAACACCGCGGGCACGGCCATTCCGCACACGACGTGAGCAATCCCAGCCTGGTGTGGATCGACGATTGGCGCCGGTACGTGGCCGATTTCGCAGCCTTCGCCGACACTGTGGGCCGCGAATACGCGTGCGGCGAGCCACTGAACCTGTACTGCCATTCGATGGGCGGCGGCATCGGCGCGGCCGTGCTGGAACGCTATCCGGCCCTGTTCGACAAGGCCGTGCTGTCCGCGCCCATGATCGCCCCCGTCGTCGGCATGCCGACATGGATCGCACGCATCGCTACAGGCGCGTTGTGCGGCTTGGGATTCGGCAAAGCGCGCGTATTCGGTCACACCGATTTTTCCCCCGAACTCGATCTCGACGAGCATAAGGGCGCGTCCGAGGCGCGCGTTCGCTGGTTCCACAAGCAGCGCGTCGACGACGTGGCATGCCAGACCAACGCGGCCACCTTCGAATGGGCGCATCAGGCGATGGCATTGTCTCGAGCCGTACTCAAACCGGACATGTGCGGTGCGATCGAAACTCCGACGCTGCTGTTCCAAGCGGGCCGTGACGTCTGGGTCCTGAACGGTCCGCAGGACGATTTCGTGGAACGCGTGCGCGAAGGCGGCGGATCAATCGAAAAAATACGGTACGGCAAGTCGTTGCACGAGATCTTCTCCATGCCGAACACGGTGGTCGGACCGTATGTGAACAAGATTCTCGACTTCCTCAGCGCGCCCGCGGACAGTCTGTGAGCGGCTGCCACTGCAAGACACATGCGGCGTGTACGGTGTGCGATGAGCGAACAGTGAAGGGGAAGGAGCCGCAGTGGCGGAAAAAACGTTCGAACGCACGCCGAAAGACCTGATTATCGGCATTGCGATGACCCTGTGCGGCGGCGTGCTGTGGGGCGTCAACGCCACCGTCTCCAAAATCCTCATGGGCACGTACCACGCCTCGCCGCTGTGGATCGCATGCGTGCGCGAACTGGCAGCCGGCGTGCTTTTCCTCACCTGCTCGGCCATCATGACGCCGAAACTGCTTACCGGCGCGCTACGCGATCGCAAATCATATCCGCGGCTGCTGGCCACCGCCATCATATGCGTGCTGCTGGTGCAGGTCGCCTACCTCGAATCAATCAACTGGACCAACTCCGGCACCGCGACCGTGCTGCAAAGCCTGAACCTGCTGTTCGTCTTGGGGGTCGTATGCCTGCGCGGGCGGCGACTGCCCGGCGTACGGGAAGGCATCGGCGTGGCGCTCGCCTTCGCGGGAACCGTGCTGATTGCGACCGGCGGCGACTTCACCACGCTGAAACTGCCGTTGGTCGGCCTGATTTGGGGCGCTATCAACGCGGCGTCCACGGCGGCCATGGTGTTTCTTCCGGTCAAGCTCATCGAACGTTGGGGCAACTTCACCGTCAATGGCATCGCGTTCCTGATTTCCGGGCTTGTGCTGCTGCCGGTCGTGCGGCCGTGGGCTACGGCGCCGCAGTTGGATTGGCTGGGTGTGGGGCTGATGGCGTTCACCGTGATCGGCGGCACATTCGGCGCGTTCTGGCTGTACATGGCCGGCGTGGTGCGCGTCGGTTCGATGCGTGCCACCATGCTCGGCACCAGCGAACCGGTGATGGCCACGATTTCCGCGGTGGCATGGACGGACGCGGTGTTCGAACCGACCGATTTGGTTGGATTCGTGATGATTCTCATCATGGTGTTTTTGGTGCGTTAAGTGCCGTGACGGGCGTTGCTTTTCGGGCGGCGGCGTGCGGACAAACAAAAAAGCCGGACACCCACTTACGGGCGTCCGGCTTCGCTTTGCTTAGCGATTACCGTGACTTACGACGTGCGAATATGACGTACGGCAGCTGGAAATCAGCCTTCAATCGCAATATGATGCTTGGTCTCAACCTGCTGCTGCGCTTCGGGCTTCGGCATTTCCAGGCACAGGGTGCCGTCCTTGTAGCTGGCGTGAATGTCGGAATCCTTCACGTCCTCGCCAACGTAGAAGCTACGAGAGCAAGAGCCGGCGTAGCGTTCGCGACGCAGCCAGCGGCCGTTGTCGTCCTTGTCCTCGTGCGAGCTGTTGCGATGCGCGGAAACGGTCAGATAGCCGTTCTGCAGGTCCAGCGAAATGTCGTCCTTCTTGAAGCCAGGCATGTCGATGTCGACCATGTAGCCCTTGTCGGTCTCACGCACATCGGTGCTCATCATGCCTGCGGACATGTTCGGATCGCATGCGGCTGCGCGGTCCATGTTGCGCCAACCCTCGAAGAACGGATCGTCGAACAGATCGGAGAACATCGTGTCATTCATCAAAGCCGGAAACATTGCCATAATCGGTACTCCTTAAGCAAATGCGCGTTCTGTGCGCGGAGTAATGCGGCTTGGCAGCCGGCCGTGCGATTATCGCTGCGGCGTCACCATCCAGCGAGACCGGCGACCGGGTTCGTTGCCGCATCCGGAACCCTCCCGGGCTCCTGACCTTGACCTTTCACTTCACCCAACTCTTCCGTGTCCTGCTCATTCCGCGATTATGCTCACAGTGAAATACCGGGAAATGCTTGCGATTGCGTGCGCGGAAAAGTCGTACGGCGAATTTCGTTTTTCTTCAGAATCGGACGCATGGGATTGGTCTGCAATGCGTTACGTATCTGTTTTTCCAACCGGTCACGTGAAGTGTGGTTTTGGGTGGCTATGTGTTCGATTCTGCCGAATTGGTTATTCGGATTGTGTTTTCTGGAGAATCGGACATTTGTGGTGCTGGTTTTGGGTGGGTTTGGATGTCCGTTTGTCTGTTTCTGCTGAGATAGCTGGGCTTTCGGCGCATTTTTAGTACTTTTTTTGTCACATTTCATACGTTTTGGATAAAGCAAAAGGGCTGGAATCGTTAGATTCCAGCCCTTTTCAGCCCGTGCGAGCGGGGGGAGTTGAACCCCCACGAGCATACACTCACTGCCACCTGAAGACAGCGCGTCTACCATTCCGCCACGCTCGCAGACAATCGACTAATTTACACCTTTACTATCTGTGGCACAAATCGGCGTGTCGCACCGCCGTATTCGCAAAGCGAATGCACAAAGCGGTGCGACGCGAGGAGGGAGGAGGCCCTGTGGACCTCCAGACGATGGAGCCATCCTTTGTTCAAAAAGCCGCGTTTGCGTAGCAAATGCTCAAGCCCCGCGACTTCCATCCAGCTCCTCTGGCTCAGCCCTTCGAACCGTTCTCGTAGAACTTCGCGAGTGTCTCGTCACGGAATTCGTTGAAATAGCCACCGTCGATTGATTCGCGGATATCGTCGAGCAGCTTCACGAAGAAGTGCTCGTTGTGAATCGTGGCCAACGTGAAACCGTTGAATTCGCGGGCGCGCAACGCATGGTCCACGTAGGCGCGCGTGTAGTGCGTGCAGGTGTAGCAATCGCAACCCTCTTCAAGCGGACTGAAATCGTGCTTGAACTGCGCGCGCTTGATGTTGTAACGGCCGTGGCGCGTGAAAATCGCGCCGTTGCGGCCGCAGCGGGCCGGGGCCACACAGTCGAACGTATCGCCGCCGTTCTCCACGCAGGCGAAGATGTCGTCGACCGCGGCGATGCCGAGCACGTGGCGTGGTCGGCTTTCCGGCATCGCGTCGCAGATCCAGGCGCAGGTGTCGCCGATGATGCGTTTTTCGATCGCGCCGCCGATGCCGACGCCGTCGAAATCAAGCGAAGCGATCTGCTCGGCGGCATGTCTGCGCAGATCCTCATAATTCGCGCCCTGCACCACGCCATACAGCGCCTGGTACGGCTTGCCGAGACGCTCCTCGGTAAGCCTCTTATGCTCGGCAACGCAACGTTGCGCCCAACGGTAGGTGCGTTCCACGGAACGTTCCTGGTAGCCGCGCGTGTTCATCAGTGTGGTCAGCTCGTCGAACGCGAACATGATGTCGGCGCCGATCTTATGCTGGATTCCCATTGAAATTTCGGCGGAAAAACGGTGCAGTGAGCCGTTGAGCGGCGATTTGAACGTTACGCCGTCCTCGTCCACGAACGCGAGGCGCTCCTTGCCTTCGGCGATCACGTCGTCTGATTTCATGCCGGTCACATCCATGGCGAGCGTCTTCTTGAAGCCCGCGCCGAGCGAAAGCACTTGGAAACCGCCGGAATCGGTGAAGGTCGGACCGTTCCAATTCATGAATTTGGCAAGGCCGCCGGCTTCGTCGAGCACTTGTTCACCGGGACGTTCATACAGGTGAAACGCGTTGGACAGCAAGCATTGTGCGCCGAGATCCTTCATGGTTTCAGGCAGCACGGCTTTCATCGCGGCCTGCGTGGCCACCGGCACGAACGCCGGGGTGTGGATGTCGCCGTGGGGGGTGTGGATGATGCCGGTGCGGCCGTATCGTGCGCCGCCGCGTCCCTTACCGTCAGCCGCATCTGGCAGGCGGGTTTTCTGCTCAAAGTAAAATGCGTCGCGGCGGCCGGGCTTGCCGGGTTCCGCGCCGCGGGGATGTTCGATAAGGTTTTCGGTCGATGCCGCGCTGGTCGTGTTGCCTGCTGCGTCGTGCGTTGCGCCGGCTGCCGCGTTGGCCGCTGAGGTCTCGTGCGCCACCGCGCCGGTCTGTGGTTCGTTCAAGCTTGTCATGCTCTCAACTGTATGCGATAGCGCCGATTGCCGCGGTGGCGCCATCGGCGGTCGACGGTGGCATCGTATGGAGCAAACTGCCAAGCGATTCGATTGCTACTTTCAACAAACATTCAGGAAACTTCCAGAGCAGGTATCTTTACTCTTAGATAGCAGTTCGAGCGGCACGATTGCTGACCATGTTGAATGCCGCGAGACGAATAAGGAGCAACAATGGCTGAAGATAATAGCGATCAGAACATCGCCCAGCCGCAGGATGGCACGCAGCAGACCGCGCCGCAGACGCCGAGCGAGAACGTCGCCGACGAAGCACAGACTTCCGTTACCGAACCGATTGCAGTGCCGAACGCGGGCGAGCGGCCCACCACCGCCCTTCCTACCGTGGACGCGGCGGATGGCACGGCAGGCAATACCGCTGACGATACGCCGGATTATGCTTCCGCTGCCGGTGAACGCACGGTGATCAACAACGCGACGCAGGATGCGCCGACCGAACAGTACCGTCCGGCGCCCGAATACGGCGCGTACGGTCCGGTGCCGACGCCGCCGGCTGGCGATGCCAGCGGCCAGACCGTCCAGCAACCGCAGTACGGCGCGCAGCAGCAGGGCCAGCCGCAGGACAACCGTCCGTCGTTCTTCGGCGCTTTCGGCAACCCGTATACGACCGGCAATCAGCGGAACAATGGCAATCCGTTCGGCAATCCGTTTGGCGGCTCGTCCGCGCAGAACGGCGCGCAGCAGAACAATCAGCAGCAGCCGCAGTACGGCGCGAACATGCCCCCTGCGGGACCGGGCAACCGCAATCCGTTCGGCGCTCCGGGGCAGGGCTTCCCGAACCAGCCGAACCAGACGCCGGTCGTCACCAAGCAGAAGTCCGGCATGACCAGCCATGTGGTCACCGCCGTTGTGGCCGCACTGGTGTCCGGCGCGCTGTGCCTCGGCGTCGGCTTCACCGCGATTACCAACGGTTGGGTGCATGTGCCGACCTCCAGCTCGCTGTCCGACGTCAAGTCCAACACGTCCGGTTCCGGTTCCGCCAAGGCGAAGTCCGGTACGGCGGTCGATTGGACCGCGGTGGCCAAGGAAGTGTCCGATTCCGTGGTGGCCATCGACGTGGCGACCAGCGACGGCGAAGCCAAGGGCTCCGGCGTGGTGATCAGCGACAAGGGCTATATCGCCACCAATAACCACGTGATTTCCGGCGCGCAGCAGATTCAGGTGACGCTCGCCAGCGGCGCCGTCTATTCCGCGAAGGTGGTCGGCACCGACACCACCACCGATTTGGCCGTGATCAAGCTCGACAATCCGCCGAGCGATCTGAAAGTCGCGGAATTCGCCGATTCCGACAATCTCGCCGTCGGCGAGGCCGTCATGGCGATCGGCAATCCGCTCGGCTACGACGACACCGCCACCACCGGCATCGTGTCCGCGCTCAACCGCCCGGTGACCGTGACCGATGACGACAACAACGCCATCGTCACCAACGCCGTGCAGATCGACGCGGCCATCAACCCGGGCAACTCCGGTGGTCCGACCTTTAATGCGGCTGGTCAGGTGATCGGCATCAATTCGTCCATCGCCTCCACCGCAAGCTCGTCCGGTACTGCCGGTTCGATTGGTATTGGCTTCGCCATCCCGTCGAACCTTGTCAAGCGCGTGGCCAACGAAATCATCGACAATGGTTCCGTGAGGCATGTGGTGCTTGGCATCACCATCAAGAGCTCCTCGGTGGAAGCGGACGGTGTGACCCGCGGCTGCGCCCAGGTGCAGGCCGTGACCGACGGTGGCCCGGCGTCCAAGGCCGGCGTGAAGGCCGGCGACTCCATCGTGGCGTTCAACGGAAAGGCAGTGAACAACAACTACTCGCTGCTCGGTTACGTGCGCGCCTCCGCCATGGGAGACAAGGTGAAGCTGACCGTTGTGCGCGGCGGCAACACCATGGATCTCGAAGTGACGCTCGACCAGGAAGAGACCAAGACGAACTCCTCTAACAAGCAGGAACAGCGTCAGCAGAACAACGGCAACGACGATAACGGCAACGGCCAGAATGGCGGCAGCCAGAACGGCCAGAATGGCGGTAACGGCAACAACGGCGACGGCGGTGGCCTGTTCGATCCGTTCGGTCTGTGGTAAAGCCGGATGCGCGGCATCGTACGGCAACGTACGGTGTGCGGCGTTCATGCCGACAGCGATACGGGTGGCTGCCACCCGATAGGCTGACGGCGAAGTCGCAACCGCAATCCGCGTAATCGCGGAAAACGCTGAACAAGCCGAAAAACGGCGGAAAACAAGGGCTGTGCGAGCAATCGCACGGCCCTTTTCGTATGCGCGGAACGCGCGCGACGAACGGAAGCACACGCAAACGACCGCGGCAATCGCAATGCTCTGTTATGCTGGAAATATCTTTTTACGCCGTGTATCGATGGTCCGCGCAGGCGGGGTGCCGATGGGTTAACAAGGCGTCCGATACGAGCGTAAGGAGATTCTCATGCGTAGAATCATTTCCATTTGCAAAGAAGTTCCGCTGCTGCCGATCGCCATCATTGCCGCGATTCCGTTGGCATTGCTGGGTTCGTGGCGTCCGTGGGAGGCTGCGGGCGTCTCGCTGACTTTCGGACCGTTCAATCCGGGTGTCGGGCAGTGGATCGTGATCGCGCTGGTCGTGTACACGATTGTGGTGACTGTGATCGGCATGATTGACGATTTGCGGCACGGTCACGTCGGTGTGGATTTGCTTGCGGTTATTGCGATCGCGTCGACGGTGGCGGTGCAGGAATACTGGGCTGCGTGGGCCGTGGTGCTGATGATTTCCTCCGGCGAGGCGATTGAGGAATTCGCACAGTCGAAGGCGGAAGGCAACCTGACGGCGCTGGTTGATGCGGCGCCGCGGACCGCGCACGTGGTGACGTTGCCGGGCGTGGGTGCACGTGCGGCGGCTGCCGGGGCCGACGGTACTGCCGGTGATGCTGAGGGCGACATGACGGCGGACGGCTTTCGCAAGGTCGCCAGTGTGGATGTGCCTAACGCTGCGGAAACGAATAAGTCCACCACCCAAACCAAGCCTTACGACGCGGCCGGCGAGCATTTCGAAACCGTTCCGGTCGACCAGGTCAAGCTTGGCGACGTGATCCTCGTGCTGCCGGGCGAAACGGTGCCGGTCGACGGCGAACTGCTGTCGGGCGTCGCCACGTTGGATCTGAGCAATATCAACGGCGAGCCGGTGCCGCGCGAAGTGTATGCGGGCGCGCGCGTGCTGTCGGGTGCGGTCAACGGATCGACCGCGCTGACGATGCGTGCCACGCAATTGGCGCAGGATTCGCAGTATCAGAAGATCCTCGAACTGGTGTCTTCGGCGCAGGAATCGCGCCCGACCGTCGTCAAAACCGCCGATGTGCTGGCGGTGCCGTTCACCATTCTTTCGCTGGCGATCGCCGGCATCGCGTGGGCCGTCGCAGGCACGCCATTGCGATTCGCGCAGGTGCTGGTTTTGGCCACGCCCTGCCCGCTGCTGATCGCCGCGCCCGTCGCGTACGTGGCCGGCACCGGTCGCCTTGCCAAGGCGGGCATTCTTATCAAAGCGCAGGATGTGCTGGAAAACCTGGGCCGCGTATCGCATATCTTCTTCGACAAAACCGGCACGCTTACCGTCAAGCAGCCGCAGGTCGTGCGCGTCGAGAAGCCGTTCGAAAACAGCTCGCCGTACGACGAGAACCACATTCTGATGATGGCCGGCGTGGTGGAAGGCTACTCGGTGCACATTCTGTCGAAGGGCATCGCGGCGGCCGGGCAGAAGGCCATGCAGGAACTGTACGCGCGCTATGAGAACGGGCAGCGGCTGTGCGCCGAACGCGATTTGCCGGGGCATGGACGCGATTACCCCGTGGTGAAGAACATCGAGGAACAGTCGGGCAAGGGTGTGTCCGGCGAGGTGAACGGGCATGCCGTGCGCGTGGGTCGTTTCGCGTACGTGACGGCCGACGAGGCCGGCTTCACGCATGTGCTGGGCGCAGGGGTGGCGGCCGGTACTGCGGCTGGTGCTGTGGCCGATAGCGCGGTTGGCGATTCGGCGACCGGGACCGCTGCCGGCGCTTCCAAGAAGCCGGAGGTGAATTCGCTGTTCGCACCTCTCGAACCGGACGAAATGGCCGCATACGTGGCGATCGACGGCAAGCTCGCCGCACGTATTGTGCTGCGTGACGTGCCGCGCGAAAACGCCAAGGCGTCCCTCGAAAAACTGCACCGGCTCGGCGTGAAGAAACTGTCCATGCTCACCGGCGACAAGGAGGCTTCCGCACGCATCATCGCGGGCGAGGTCGGCATCGACGACGTGCAATCCGAACTCTTCCCCGAAGGCAAGGTCGCGGCCGTCAAGAACGCCACGGAAGACGCGCACCAAAACCAGCCGGCGTGGGACAAGGTCGTACAGCGCGTGGTCGGCGAATCCATGACCCGACAGGTGACGATGATGGTCGGCGACGGCGTGAACGATGCCCCCGTGCTGGCGGTTGCGGACATCGGTATGGCCATGACCGACGGCACGTCCACCGCCGCGTCCGAATCGGCGCAGGTGGTCATTATGAACGACGACATCGCCTCCGTGCCGCGCGCCATCGCCATCGCCCGCCGCACGAAGAAAGTGATGCTGCAGGCGGTGCTGGTCGGCCTTGGATTGGCGATTATCGGCATGGTCGCGGCCGCGTTCAACCTCATTCCGGTGGTCGTCGGCGCGTTCATGCAGGAGGCGATCGACGTGGTCAGCATCCTGTGGGCGCTCACCGCCCTGCTCGACCGCGAGTAGCGCCGGTTGCGGCGACGAGCCGTGCGGAGGCTGAACCGCGTTGCGCCGTGCTACATCGAGCTGGGCGAGATTTCGCCAGCGATGTTCCGGCGCATCCACGTGCCGAAATCGGCCGCGTCCACGCCCTGCGACAGCAGGAACATGATCTTCGCGTATGCGGCTTCCAGCGTCATGTCGCCCGATCCGATCGCACCGGCGCGGGCGATCGCGTCGCCCGTCTCGTAATGGCCGAGCAGCACTTCCGCCTGCTGGCATTGCGATGCGATGACGACAGGCACGCCGTCATGCAGCACGTCGGCGATCACGTCGGTCAGTCCTGGCTCGTCGCTCGGCACATTGCCAACGCCGTACGCGCGCAACAGCACCGCTTCCGGACGAGGGTCGAGCATCGCGGCCAATCGCGCGGCGGAAATGCCGGGAGCCATGTCGATCACGGCCACATCGTGACGGGAGTAGGGCAGCGGCGACGCCCAACCGCAACCGGGGCCGGCCGAATCGCCCGCATACCAATGCCACGGCGTGCCGGTACGTGCCAGCGGGCCGGTGGACGGCGCCGAAAACCCTTCGAACGCCCAGCTTGACGATTTGCTCACACGGTTGCCGGCGAACAGATGATGGCCGAAGAACAGGCCGACGCCATGAAAACGTCCGCTCATCGCGGCGTTCAGCGCACCCGTGACGTTCGCGGTGGCGTCCGATTCGATTTTGCCGAGCGGATGCTGCGACCCCGTGAAAATCACAGGCTTGCCGAAACCGGTCAGCGCGTAAGACAGCGCGGCGCTCGAATAGCTCATCGTATCGGTGCCGTGCAACACCACAAATGCATCGGCGTCATCGCGGTGCGCGCGCAGGTCGTCCGCCATCGTCTGCCAATTGTCGGGCGTCGCGTTCGACGAATCGATCAGCGGGTCCAGCTCGGTGAACGAGAACAAGCTCGGGTCCAGATGCGCGTCCTCAATCAGCCGGCGCAGCCAGCCGCGCATATCGGCGCCCGGAACCAGACCGTTCGGTGACTCGACCATACCGATGGTGCCGCCGGTATACGTGATGTGAATGCGCATATGCCCACCCTCTTACGATAAGGACCTTCTTTAGTGAGGGACCGATTGTGATCTTCTGCGATTGTACGTTCTCCTGCGCCGGCACATGGGCCGGGCTGCGCGTTGCGAGGCAAGTAAGGGAATCGCAAGAAAGTGCCGTATGCCCCCTGTTGGAAATGCAGGGAATATATTAGGCTGGAACATATGAGCGAAACCAACGAACTTCGTATTGCTGTAATCGGCGCCGGCCCCGCAGGCGTCTACTCTTCCGATATTTTCCTGCGCCAGCTGGGCAAGCTCGGCGAAGAGCTGGGACTGGGCACCAAGGCCCGCATCGACCTGTTCGAAAAGCTGCCGGTGCCGTTCGGCCTGGTGCGCTACGGCGTGGCCCCCGACCACCCTTCCATCAAATTCATCGCATCCGCTCTCGAGAAGACGCTCGACAACCCGGACATCCACCTGTACTGCGACGTGGAATTCGGCAAGGACGTGACGCTTGACGAGCTGCTGGAACGTTACGACGCCGTGCTGTTCGCCACTGGTGCCGTCGAAGACAAGCCGCTCGGCCTGCCGGGCGCCGACTTGGACGGCGTGTACGGTGCCGCCAAGTTCGTGGAATGGTACGACGGTTACCCGACCGGCGCCCGCGCATGGCCGCTCGATGCCGAGGAAGTCGCTGTGATCGGCGGCGGCAACGTGGCCATGGACGTGGCGCGCGAGCTGATGCGCAACGCCGACGACCTGAAGGAACGCACCGACATTCCGGACAACGTGTACGAAGGCATCAAGGCCAACAAGGCCAAGACTCTGCATCTGTTCATCCGCCGTGGCGTGGCTCAGGCCAAGTTCTCCGTGCAGGAGCTGCGCGAAATGGAGAAGCTGCCGGGCGTGCAGCTGATCATCAACGAAGACGACTTCGATCTGGACGACGACACTATCGAGGAGGCCGGCAAGGACAAGCTGACCCGTCAGATGGTCGAGGAGCTGTTCACCATCCGCGAGATGGCCGAGGACATGGAAGACGACGGCGACACCGATTTCGAAGGCAACCCGGCGGATCGCAAGTACTACATCCACTTCAATTCCGCTCCGGTCGAAGTGCTGGGCGAGGACGGCAAGGTCAAGGCGATTCGCGTGGAGAAGACGACGACTTCCGCGGACGGCAAGATGACTCGCGCCGGCGAATTCGAAGAGTACCCGGTGCAGGCCGTGTATCACGCAATCGGCTACAAGCCGGCCACCGCGCCGGGCATCGCGTACGACGAGCGTCGCGCGCACCTGGCCAACGCGAACGGCGACGGCCGCATCACCACGGAGGCCTCCGGCGAGGGCGCGCAGGTGCGTGAGCGTCTGTACGCCACCGGTTGGGCCAAGCGTGGTCCGGTCGGCCTGATCGGCTCCACCAAGTCCGACGCGCTGCTCATCGTCACCAACATGCTGGAGGACCTGTCCAAGGCCGCCGAAGGCGGTCGCGTGGCCGCTGACCGCGATCCGGAATCCATCGACCGTCTGCTGGCTTCCCGCGGTGTCAAGCCGATCGACTTCGCCGGCTGGAAGAAGGTCGATGCGTTCGAACGTGCCGAAGGCGCGAAGGAAGGCCGCGAGCACAAGAAGGTCATCGACCCGGAGCAGATGCGCGCGCTGGCGCATGCCTGAATCGGGCCGGCTGGAATTAGGGTGGGAGTGCTGACTTCCTGACACCCTAACTCCAAGCCTTTTAACGCAATCTAGTAACGCCCTGCACGTCCGATTCCTCTGAATCGGACGTGCAGGGCGTTAGTTTTTGCCGCTTTAGTGGTCGATTTTCGGCGGACTGGTCGCGTAGCGTGCATTTTCGATCGCACAACCGCCCGTTTCTCCAGAATCGGACATACGCGGTCGTTTTGACCTATTACCCCCGAAGTTCGGGTCCATGCGCTAGGCTGACCCCAGTGAAACGCGGTGCGCAATATCATCGCAAACGGATGCGGGCATTGAAATCTAAGGTTGTGAAGTCGGCATGAACTTTGGAAAACACGTCAAGCGCAAGGCACTGTACTGCTGTTCCATGTCCGTCGTGGGCCTGCTGATCGCCTGCCTGATCGGCTTCGCCATGGGCGTGGGTCTTGTCGATGTGCATCTCGAAGAGGAAGCCCACGCAGCGGCGTCCTCGGGAACGTCTTCGGAAACGTCCTCCACGTCGGGCGCGCTTAAGAAAAACAGCGCGCCGCAATCGCAGACACAAGCCGTCTCGTCGCCGACGCAGGTCGCGCTGGACGGCATTTCCGCAGTCGAGGGCAGCGCCACGATCACAACGCAGGGCTTCACGCTAAGCGCCGATTCGCAGGCCGCCGTGCAGTCTCAAATCGCCACTTTCGAAGCCGACGGATATGCCGCATCATTCGTGCTCGCCGACATCGCGACTGGCCGCACGATCGCATACAACGCCGATGCACAGATCTATTCGGCCTCGTCGGCGAAGGCGCCATACCTGATATCGCTGTTCTCAACGGGCACCGTCGACCTGAACGGCGTGGCCCAATCCGCTGACGCGCAGTCCGCCACCGTCCACCAGAAGGTCGACGCCGTCCTGCGCAATTCCGACAACGCGTCTTACGACTGGCTGTACAAAACGTATGGCCTCGACTGCTTCAACACGTGGGCCGAACAGGCGGGCGCGGCTTCCAGAATGGGTGATCGCGGCGGGTACCTGTTCACCTCCGCGCGCGACATGGCCAAACTGTGGACCGCCGGATACGGTTTCCTGTTCGCCGGGCAAACGGCGGGGGCGCAGAACATCACGCCCGAATCGCTGCAATGGCTGTCCGGAGACATGACGAATTCGCTGAACTCCTGCATCCACGCGGCCCTTGGCGATGCGGACACCGTGTACACGAAGGCCGGATGGATCAACGGCGAAGGCGGTTTGTACGCGCTGAACGATGCCGGACTGGTGATGTCGCAGTCGGGCACGTACGTGCTGGCGGTGCTGACGAACGCGTGCGGCCGCAACGATTTGCTGACCAGCCTGATCGGCACGCTTGACGCAGTGCATTCGGGGGATATGCGGGGGTAATACGTTTCAAGTTGGGGTGACTCTCGCCGTGCCGCAGATAGGTCTATGGCCGATGCTGTAGCGTCGTTGCGTGGCATGTTTCTAGATGTTGCAAATCCGCCCTTCAGCTTGTATACAGCAAAATCCCAGCCTGAATTCCTAGGCTGGTGGCCATGAACGGCAAATTGCAGGTGCACGGCCATTGCAATGGCTTGAAAACAACGCTTTTGTTCGCGTTGATGTGGGGCGTCATCATGCTCATCTGGTGGGCGACCGGCGCCAGTCAAAGCACGCTCGGCTACTACATTCTCATCGGCCTGGGCTCCACGTTCGTCTCCTACTGGTTTTCCGACAAACTGGCGATCGCCAGCATGCACGCTCGACAGGTGAGCGAGCAGGAAGCCCCCGTACTATACAAGATCGTCCGCGAGCTATCGGCGAAGGCAGGCAAGCCGATGCCGCGCATCTACATCGCCCCCACCATGAGCCCCAACGCGTTCGCGACGGGGCGCAACGAACGACACGCGGCGGTCTGCTGCACGCAAGGCATCCTACAGACGCTTAACGAACGTGAGATTCGCGGCGTGCTCGGACACGAACTCATGCACGTCTACAACCACGACATTCTGACGTCCGCAATCGCCTCCGCCATGGCCACCGTCATCTCGTACCTCGGCTACTCGCTCATGTATTTCGGCGGCGGCCGTTCGCGTGACGACCGCGACGATTCGGCGTCCGGCGGCTTGGGATTGTTGGGTGTGCTGCTGAGCGCGATTCTGGCGCCGATCGCAGCGTCGCTGATACAGATGGCAATCTCCCGCACACGCGAATACGACGCCGACGAAGACGGTTCCAAGTTGACGGAGGATCCGGAAGCGCTCGCTTCCGCGTTGAGCAAGATTTCCGGCGGCGCAGCCGCGATGCCGATGGAGAAGACCGCCGGCACGCAGTCGGTGGCTGCGATGATGATCGCCAGTCCGTTTTCGGCGGAAGGTTTCTCCAAGCTGTTTTCTACGCACCCGCCGACCTCGGATCGCATTGCGCGGCTGATGCAGATGGGGCAGGAGATGCGTCAGCAGGGCGTGCAGTCCGGAT
>OLNT01001215.1_pt1 | contig 14710 bp, 17 predicted proteins | sample 1672641 | NCBI WGS metagenome assembly OLNT01 (sample SAMEA3136708, study PRJEB25190) | human gut metagenome
TTACTCGATGATAGAAGCAACACGTCCTGATCCTACAGTACGTCCACCTTCACGGTATCAGAATGGGATATTGCCAGATGTAAATGGTTATTTTTCGTTTGATTTGTGATGAAAAATGTGAATTTTTTGCTGATTCCATGGGGTGTGGGAAGATTTTGTTATCAGGGTGTTATCGCAACTGACACATTCCTGCTTTCAACATTAATATTGCAAATGATAATTCCAAAATTTTCACTTTTTCTTCAGTTGATATAATTTCTGATAAAGGCATTGTATTATCTAATGATATGCCATGGGCAACATCATTGCGTGCTTTCAATGTTTGATTAAGAAATACTTTCCATAAACTTTCACTTCCCGATGAATTACTTGTCATATTAAACCCAATGTTTTCACAATTAAGTTGATACGGAAATTCCATAGTTCCATTTTTTAATACATTTTTCATTTCTTCAATCAATCTTTCTCCAATACTACTATCATTTTCAAATACTTTATCTATCTCACACTCGGATATGTATCTCCAGAAATTTTTTCCACCGACTTCTTCAAAATATTTTTCTATAACAGTTGCTTTGGGACTCTTATTATTTTCATACAAAAAAGGTTCTATCGCATATTTTGTATCTAATTCATTGAAAACATCTACTAATCTCTTAATTCTTCTCTCATTTCCTTTATCTGACGAGATAAACTGCGTGCAATATGTCATCTTCATTTTTTCTGATGTTAATGAAAATGCATTATTACTATTTATATCATTAATAAAACAACGCATTACCTCATATATAAATCCTTCAAAATTTGCAACTATTAAAACTATTGTTGCTCTGCATAATGCACAATATTCTCTATCGGCATCATCTAACCCCTGCGCCATGCTAATCAATGTATTTACTTCATCCCATCTCACATCAAAATTGTCTATAAAATCTGATGCAAATGTACTCATTGTGTCAATACCTCTTTCATCATTTCAATACGTAGCGAAATTTTTGACTTGTCAGTGGTACTTCCATTAATACAATCAATAAATTTAGGATTTTTATATAACTCTAATATTTTATCTTTTATTTGATTATCAAAATTCAATGTCTTCTCCCGCATTCCTTCCGAAATAGCAATAATTACTGCATCATACACTGCTGTATTAAATTTCGATTGCAATTTAAGCTCATTATTCTCAACTTTATATTTAGCAAAAGCCTTTTCTCCCATATTATCATATATATAATCGATAACTGTAAGAAAATGTTCTTCCATTTTTTTTAATTCATTCTCATCACACGCATTAAATTTATCCATTTGTTTCGATAAGAATTTTTTTAAAGACTTTTTCATATTAACAATTTCATAATTACCAAAAGCAAAAAAACGTAATACACATTCAACATCCTGCATTTTTTTTACTTTATTATCTGTTGATGCATGTTTTATATTTATATTTAATAGCTTCATAAATTTTTCATTTTTTGCTAATTTTTTAATTAAATCGTTAAATTTTCCACGATATACTGCATTTCTGAGTTCTTGTGATTCCAACTGAACAGAACCAGAATTAAGTCTTTCAAAAACGTCATATTTTACCTGCGGATCTACTGTTGAATCTATTCTTAAACATTTAATCGTTCTTTCTTCTAATCGTCGTACCAAGAAAGGCGGTAAATCTTTATAATATGCTCCATTTAATGGATTTAACACTTCCAATCCCTCCAACGCATAGTTATTTTTCATAAAATCGTAAATTGCAGTCAAGCGTTGTTGCCCATCTATAACAGAATATCTTGATACTCCATCTTCCACTTCCTCATCCACATCTATATCTTGTGATAAATATATTATCGGAATAGGAATATTTAATATTAAGCTTTCGATAAGTCTTGAGGATTCTTTATTATCCCACCTATGATTTCTCTGATAATCTGGATTTAATTTTATAATTTTCTTTTGTATTTTTTTTACTAAAGTTTCCAAATCATATTCTATATTTTGCGTTTTGACCGTTCTTTCTTTCGCTAACTCTTGAAGTTCTGATAATTTTTCTTTTAATGTTACTTTGATTTCCATATTATTACCTTCTTTTTCCTCTCTTAATTATAAATAGATTGCAATAGGAATAATAAGTAGCGCTGGACCTTTTATAATAGTTTCTATTTCTCCCACATTTATATCCTGATTAAGTTCTCCATTAAACATTTTTAAGAATTCTCCTAAAATATTTTCCTTAAATAAACTTAAACTCGTATTTCTTAATAAATCTATTTTTTCATTTTCATCGCATACTTTAGCAACCTTTCCCAACACTTTAAATTTTCCGTCAATAACCTCTCCACTATTTCCATGAAAAAAGTAATCCATGTAGATAGGTAATACCGCTTTTCCACCTATGAATCCATCTAATTCACAAATCATATCTACCATTCCATTACCTTTTAAACTATTTGCAAAAGCCTTCATTTGATTTATAGTTGTCTTGTCTTCCAATCTTTGTTGTTTTGCCCTTTTGCCCGTTCCATCTCCATTCATTGCTGTAGCTAATTCCATTAACTGAATCATATTCTCCATCATAGAAATCAGCGGATTTATTTTTAAAACTCCTGTTATCTCAACAAACTCACCTGCCTGAATATTAGTCAAATTATCCGTTATCTTTTTTACCTTTTTATCTTTAAACAATCTATCTTTTAGATTATTAAATAGTGATGAAGGAGTATGGATTTTTTCTTGCTCCTGCTCATTATTCTTTTCTGTTCCAATCTTCCCCTTTAATTTTACTGCCATTAAAGTAAAAATATTTTTATTCCCTAAATCTGCATCTAAGCCTGTCTCAACTTCCCCATTTGACTTAGACGCTGTTCTCATTTTAGTTACCTGTGATATTCCATCATTAATTGATGCCAATAAATCAAATACAATTTTCTGATTTAAATATAATGGAATTTCTAAACTATGTTTATTCATTTTTCCCTCACATATTTCTACCTACTCTTTATCAAAAATTTTATTAAGAGTTCTCTCCATATCCGCCACCAAATTAACCACTAAGGCATTTCCCATCATAAATCTACGTTTTCTCAACGGCATTTCCACCGTTTTTCCCTTAACTAAACAATATTTTGTATGATTAGTAGGAAAGCCTTGAATACGTTCTGCCTCTGTCGCTGTAAGTAGTCTCACTCTTCCAGTCATTTTATCTTTTACAATATGGGTAGTTCTACTAAATCCACCTTCTGATGTAAGCATCGTACGTGCTGGCTTATCTTCCTGATCAATCATAGAAATTGCTCCTTCAGAAAAAATATATTCGTGGCCGGTTGCACTTGTTCGCAATAATTTTTTTGCTCCTTTCAAATACTGCCATGTCTGTCTATCTTCTTTTGGAAGACGCTGTTCAGTTTCATCACTATGTGTAACTGACGGATTTGTATAATATAATTTTTCTTCTGGTATAAAATACTCCTCTTCAACTTCTCCTGTTTCCATAACATCTCCCAAAGTTATCTGCGTTCCATTGTAAGTAGAAGCTGTCTTTATCGTATATATTATTCCGTCCTTCATTATACCAGAATTTTCGAATGCACATTGAAATGTATCAGATACTTCCCCTATTTCTGTTGATAGCACTTTAACCTTCATCTTCGCTTTATCTGCTTTATTTACTGCAAATGTTTCTGCAAAAAATCCCTCTTTTAAAACTACATTTTCCATACATTCTATTTTTTTATCCTCTTCCAATTCATCAGTATATCTAATTGTCTTCAAAATTCTCTCTGCATATTTTGTATCGTTTTTATAAGCAAAAATAAATATCCGACGACGTCTCTGTTGATATCCGTATTCTGCTGCATTAATAACTCGCCATTCTACCGTATAACCTTCATCTCTAAAACAGGCTAACATAACACCAAAGTCTTTACCTCTTTGCTTGGCCGGAGATTTTAATAATCTATCGACATTTTCTAATAACACAAATGAGGGATTCTTTACTTCTAATGTCTCGCGAATCGACCACCATAGAACACCTTTTTTCCCTTCAAGTCCTTTTGACGTAGCTAACGAAGAAGCTACTGAATAATCCTGACATGGAAAACCTCCGACTAACAGATTAAAGTCAGGAATCTTTGCTTTATCTACATCTTCAATATTATAATTTGTTGTATCCTCACCATTAATATCCAATCGGGTTCCAAATCGATATACATAACAGTCGTGTGCGTATTGTGTAGTTTTTTCTGATGGCTCCCATTGATTAAACCAAACCGTATCCCATTTTTCCTCTTTACCATAATCTTCGGCTGTTTTTATATTATTAAGTCCACATCTAAAACCGCCCACTCCGGCAAACAATTCGCAAACTGTTTTCTTCACTTTTTTTACCTCTTCTTTTTTATTATTGAACGATCGTTCTTAAATATAATAACCGATTTTTACATTTTTGTAAAGATCCTTTTCTATTTTTTAATATGATTTTATAAAATCTTTAATCTGTTGTTTTATATATTTCTTATTAAACCAAAAGCACTGTTTTGTCATATACTCTCCTGTAGGTACCGGAACATCTTTCAATTCCTCTGGAATTTCTTTAAGTACGATAATCTTAGCAGGCTTTTTTAATTTCACTGAATTACTGTTTTCACAAAAATATTCGCTTTCTCTAGCTTTATTTCTTACATGTGCCACTTTATTAAAATTACTCTTTGGAAAGTTATTTTCATATGCAAATATCGCTCTTCCCTTTCTATCATGAGATATTTTCTGTTGTAATCTTATTCCATTTTTTATCACTTTCCGGGTCTCTTCCCAAACTTCTTTTACTTTACTTTCATCTTTTTTAGGAATATACCACATCATTGCATTATTTAAAATTTCTTTTCCCTCTGAATTTTTAGAAAATATCACAAGTAAAAACTTTGAATCAATCATTTCATCATAAACAATAGACTCTTTCCATGTTTTTTCTTTTAATAATTCCTCAAAATCAAATGTTGAAAAAGACATATCTTCTAACGGCATTCCATTTTTATTAACTGTTATCGTTCTTAATTTATAATTGGCTTTTTGAAACTCATCTGTTTTGTCTAAGTCACAATCACTCTTATATATTTGTTTTATAATGCCATGCTTGTGACTATACCCGTTACGATAATCTGGAAACTCCTTTTTTAAGGACTTAACTGTTCTTCCTAAATATTTTTGTAATGTTTCTAATAAAATATCATCAAATTCCTTTTCTTTTGATAAAACAATATCTGGTAAAACATATGATTCTTCATCCTCGTCCAACATTCTTTCATTAAATAATTTTGTCATATATGACTTTTTAAAAGAATATGCCCTTGGCTTTGCCTTTGGATATCTATCATCATATTTTACCTTCTTATTTCCTCCGCTACCTTTTGTGGCAGGACTTAGGTACATAAAATCTCGTTCTGTTAATTCATGTGCTCTTCCTTCTTTTACATACCTAGCAATCTTTTCCCAGTCATGCTGTATAATCAACTTATCCCTTTCTGGCAGTTCATTTAGAAGAATTTCATCTATCTTTTGAACACTAAAATTCTCACGGTTTATCCCTTTGATATATTGATAATACATGATTAACAAATGATGATTTTTGATCCAAAATCTACTTTCTTCATATTCATTCCAGTTTTCATCTTTGTAATTAATTTTTCCAAGTGATAATCTTTCTTTTGCTCTATATCCTCTACTATTTTTCAAAAAAGGGGTTACTTTCAATTCAATATCTGCCTCTTTAAAGTCTGGTTCGGCATCTTTATTACACGCATAATTAAACCACCCTTCTTCGTATGCCTGTCCTATATCTCCTTTCCCATGCTTCTCTTTTAAACCATTTTTCTCTTGAAATTTCTTAGCTAATTCAAAAATTTCTTTAAAGGGACGTCCTATTGCCTCTTCTGCTCTTTTTTTTACTTCTTCTGGATTTTTGTACTCTTTATTATCCATTTTATCAATCTCCAATAAATTTCTTATCTAATTGCGACAAAATATAACTATTATTCAACCAAAAACACTGTTTCGGATACTTTCTTCCATCTGGAAGCTCATAAGTATCTTTTGAATTTCGTGCATGAGGTCTTACATGACACACTGGATTTTCTGATAATTTCGGAAAATTATTATAATTCTTTCCATTTTTCTTTTCTATCTGAAGACCTTCACGAATTACTCTTTGTGTCTTTTCCCAAACCAACTTCACATTTCCTTCCAAATCATCATATGGAATATTCCAGAACTGACACCCTTTCAATCTCAGCTCCCCGCCCTGATCATACTTATATATAACAAATAAAAATCTTGTTTCTCGCAAATAATTTCCAAATGTAGAGTCATCCCATTCTTCCTCTACTAATTCTTTAAATTTGAAAGTTGGGAAGGACATGTTTTCCTTTATTTTATTATTTTTCTCAATACGTATTGCCTTTACTACCACATTTGCTTTTTCAAATTCCTCTGCATGGTTTCCTTTAATCCCTAACATACGATATGCCAACATTGCTTCCAGGCTTTTCGGTTTTTTCTGATATTCTATATGAAACTCATTACATAAGTCCATAACGGTCCAATCATAATATGCATCTATTTTTCGCACAACATAATCTTCAAACGATTCTTCTGCATCTTCCTTTATAATTGGTTCATATGTATTCTTCCCTGGAATAATATAGTTATTGAGAACATACGTCATATATGAATTTTTAAATGCAAATGCGCGCGGTTTTGCCAACTCGTCACTAAATGGTTGTTTTCTTCTATTCTTAGAAGTTGCTGCCTTAGGAGCTGCTCCTAAATAAAGAGTATCTCCCTCAGATAATTCATGCGCCTTTCCAGCTTTGATTTTTTCAACAATAGACTCAAAATCATGTTTTATAATTTTTATATCTTGTTCTGTTGGTGTAAATAACTTCACATATCCTATACGATAATCTAATCTATCCTCTATTTCTTTCTGATATAGGTAATAAATCAATAAAATCAAACTGGATTTTTGCCACATGTGGCTATCTTCAAACTTTTCATTAACAACCGAAAAATAATCAATCATTGTCAATATCAGTCTCTCTTTTGCGACAAATTTTCCATTTGTATTTTGTTTATATGGTGTTACCTTAAGTTCCACACCTGCCTTATCAAAATCTGGTCTTGCATCGTTATTCGTCTGATAATGAAAAAATCGTTCCTCTATCAGTTCACCCAAACCACCTTTTCTTTTTTTATTTGCATGCTTTACTTCATAATTTGAAGCTTCTCTAACAACTGTTGATTTTGTAATATCATCTTCTCTACATACATCTGCAAAAGTTTTTCCTATCAGTTTTTTTGCATATGTCTCGATTGAAATAGGATTTGTTTCATCATATTCTTTCAAGTAACTTCCCATTTATATTCCCCCTCATCATCTATTTCTTCCAATTTCTGATCAAATATTGTTTCTTCAATTACTTTTATACATTGCTCTGTATTTTTTAAAATATCTTTTCCCCAAAAGTGTATCACTGTCCAACCCATAGAGCTTAATTGTTTGTCCTTTTCTTCATCTCTCTGAATATTCCGTTCTATTTTTCTAACCCAATAATCTGGATTTTTTCCCTTTTCCAATTTAGTTTTTAGTACTTTCCAGTCTTTACCATGAAAGAACTCACTATCACAAAAAATGGCAATATGATATTTAGTCAAGACAATGTCTGGCCTTCCTGGCAATTCCTTATAATTTTTTCTATAACGAAAACCTCTACTCCACAACGCCTTTCTTAGAACAATTTCTATCCTTGTATCTTTTCCATGTATCCTACTCATATTTTTATGACTTTTTTCTGTAACTTCGCCATGAAAACGCGGTTCTTTTGCTGGCATAATTTTTCACCTTCAATATTATATATTCCACTTTATTGTATCAAACTAATAATTACTATTCAATTGCTACACTAAAGAAAAAAGGCACGTTTTTTATCAACGTACCTTCTTCTCAATAATATTTAATTTTTGATTATAAATAAATTAGTTTTTGTAAAACTATTTCTTCCACGCTAGCTTTTATACCATTCATCCTCCTCACCCATTCCATCCAATTCTCTTCTCTCATTTCTTCTGTCACTCCATACCTTTCTGCCATCTGCTTCACCAACATTTCTACCTGTTCTCCTGCCTCTTTATCAATCTGGTTCAGATGCTCTGTCAGCTTTCCGGTTAATACAAGATATTGGTAATACCCTGATTTATGTTCTTTCAGATAATTCTTTCTCAGTATTCCATACTTTCCATAAGTTGCTTCTTCCTCTTTAATGATTAGTTCTGGAAAGTAATAATCTCCCTGTAAGGTATAGTTCAGTCCATTCGTTTTATCATGAATTCGTTTTTCCATAGTTCTAAATCTCCATTCCCCTGTATCTCGTTTTACTACTTCGTTGATGTTGATTTTCCAGCATGCTTTTTCTTTTTTCCTGTTTTAGTAATTCTACAATACTTTTTCCTGATGACTGCTCCTTTTTGTTTTTTTCTTCAATTTCCATTTTTCTCTGAATGTCTTTCTGTATAGCTTCCTTAACAGTTTTATTTCCAAGAACCCGTACTACCCTGCTATATCGTTCTGAAATATCCAGCAGATCTTCTTTTTCCTCTTATAAGTATTGATTTCTCTGCTTGGCTTTGCTTAAGTCTTTTTTCATGGCTTCGCAGGTTTGTTTTTCTTTTTTATATTTTCCTTTCCATTTTTCTATTTCAATGTTAAGTTCCTGTACCTGTGCCGCCAGTCCGGCAATAATTCCTTTCATCTGATTGAACATTGATGCTATTTTTTTATCCCGGTAAGTGGAGGCTCTTTCTAAAGCTCCGGCCTCCGGCAGTTCTGGAATAATCTTTCTGCATTCTTTTAATTCTTTGCTGACTTTGTCTATTATTGGCTGCAATTGTGCCCGCTGCTCTGCCAGATTCTCTAATTCTTTCTCTGCTTCTTCCGCATATTTTTCTGCCAATTCTTTCTCCTGGACGGCCTGTTCTTTATCTTCCCTGAGATTTTTAATATCCGCTCTGGCATCGGCAATCTGCAAAGTCAGTCCTTCGTTTTCTGCTGTCAGATATTCTTTCTCCTGCTCTAATTCCTGTACCTCTTTTTTACGCTCTTTTTTCTTAAAATTATATACATCGAGATGTTCTTCCTGTGTGCCTTTTTGTTTCCATTCGATTCCATGCTGTTTTGCTATCTCGGCAAGAATTTCTTTTTCATGATCAATCCATTGATTAAGCTCTGTAGCATGTTTTGTACCTCCCTGAAAACCCTGACTTTTTAATGCCTGCTTCAGTGAAACTCTTGTATCCATTCCTTTTCCCTTCCAGCCTGTCACATAAGGAACAAAATCTATGTGCAGATGTGGTGTTGCTTCATCCTGATGCAGATAGCAGCTAAATACCCTGAGATTGGGATTTCGTTGCTGAAAATCCTGCATATACTGATCTAACACTTTTACTGCGAGATTCCCTTCCGGGGTTCCGACAGCCATATCTTCACAATTTCCAATCTGAAAGATTACTTCATGAAATAACTTTTCCTGCTTTCCCTGACGTATCTTTTCATAATAATTTGTAATCTGCCTGTCTTTTCTTTTTCCAACATTATAACGCTCTACTGCTTCATCAAATAGCTGACGGTAAACATCTTTTATGTTTTCATCACAATAGCAGATGTTTAAATCTACTCTGTCCTGATCTACATTTTCCGCTATAAATTCTCGCCTATTATGTGCCAGTGAACCAGCTCCAACCATTCCGCTGATTGTTCTTTTTATTGCCATTCATTCTCACTTCCTTTCTTAAAAACGCATATCGGATATAATGCAGGTCTGTATCTCTAATGTATTCTGGAATCTAAAAACTTTTCCTGCCGGCTACGGCAGTTTTGTTACTTTTGTCAAAAGTAACGCAAAAGCACTTTCGACAGCCGTACCGTCCATCAAAAGTGCCTTTGCGCCCTGCCGGGGGCAAGACGTCCTGCTGACGTCCGTTTTTTATCAGATAAACTGGAACATACCTGCCTCTTCTATTAGTTGATTTATGTCTGTATTATTTCTTCGCTGATTTATTCTTCTATCCTCACACGAAGATACTCCAGATTTCCGCTGTACGGAGTTTCTACCAGATACCACTCTCTTTTCGGATTCATTTCCATTCTGCTGAGAATCCATTTTCCATCCATAAATACTTCCATTCTTTTCCCACAGTGAAATCCTGTGTGTACCCATAAATCATAGGATAATAGACCATATCTGTCATTTACACGATTGTAAGCTAAAATTCCTTCTTTCATTATCATCTGCTCCCTTCCATCTATACCAGCTAATATAATCGCATTTTGTAATTCTTTGATAGACTTTGTACACAGTAGCCTGTTAGCCTGCCAGTAACCTGTGACTGTATATCTGCTGATTTTCTCTTTGAATGTTCTGTACAGGTGCGTGTCACGCTCCTGTTATAAGGTAATCAGGGAAAATATTTACCATCGAAAGTCTTCTGGTATTCCTCTTCTGTCCAGATATTCCTGACGATATTTTTCTCTTTCTTCCTCCATAGATGCAGTTTTGTATCTGCTGTATATTTCTCTTTCTGCCATGGCATTCATCTTCTTTTCCAGACCTTGTCTGATTTTTTTCTCGTTTTGTCTGTACTCCATCAGATGATACTGTAAAAGCAGTAAAAATAGTTCATAAGGTATCTGCACATTCTTATTTTTCATTCTGACTCCTTTCAAGATGGCAAGGTACCCTCTTCTTAAGAAATGGTCATCTTGCCATCTTCTTTTCTTATTCCGACAATATCCAGAACCATTGATTTCCACGTTTGACCGCATCAATCCCAAGTTCCTGCTTTGCATTTCTCAATGTTTTTGACTTTATTCCACACTTTCCTGCTTCTTCTTCAATCTTTTTCTGTGCCATGCCTCCATCAGATAATATTTTCTCCAGAAACTTTTTTGCCTGCCGGCTCTTCTGTCCTCTGGAGTCTCCACAGAGCAGCTCATCTGCACTGATGTCATATTCTCCAATCCATTCAAAACCATTATGCTGGTCTAAGCGAAAAGCAATCGACTTACCTTCTGGCGCAAGAGAGCTTTTCACATGACATACAACTCTTGTTTCCGGTTCTTCTTTTATTCGTCCAACAATTAAAACACTCCTTGCTGCCGCCTGAAAATCTATGGAACCAAGTCCACGATAAGAAGATTTTCCATTACTGTTTTTGTTCATGTGCCCAATCAAAATAATTGCACACTGATATTTTTCTGCCAGAACAGCTACCCTCTTCATAACCGGACGTATTTCATTTGCTCTGTGCATATCTACATCTGATCCAAGAAATCCCTGTATCGGATCAAGTACGACCAGTCTTGCCTTGGTCTGGATAATCGCTTCTTCCAATCGAATGTCTAACATAGTCAACGGCTGTTCCCGATCATCAATCACCAATACTTTTGAGCAGTCTGCTCCTGCTGCCAGTAACCGTGGTTTTATCGTATCGCCCAGCCCATCTTCTGCTGTCTGATAAATTACATTTACTGGCTGTTGTAAGCACTGCTTATTTTTAGATACTTCCATATCTGCTTTATTTTCATCGGTGATTGCATCTGCTCTTTCTGGTTCTTTCCGCTTTTCAAATGAAGCAGGAAGAATTGGTTTTCCTCTGGTCAGCTTCGCAATAATCTGCAACACCATCGTTGTCTTTCCTTCTCCCGGGTCTCCCTGTATAATTGTAACTTTCCCATAAGGAATGAATGGGTAGAATAGCCATTTAATCTCTTCTACTTCCACTGATTCCATATTTATCAGTTTAAGTGGAGGCTCCTGCCTCACAATTTCTTCCAGTCTCATAATTCTGTCTCCTTTTGCTAAGAGGCAGATTCTCCGTAAATAGCTAATTTCAAATTGTTATGAATTTTAATCTGTGATATACTTAATTTGCGAGATTGGTATATCTGCTTAGCTGATTACCGGAGAATCTACCTGGATTTTTTGTCCGGGCTTTTTCTTTTTTTTCAACATCATTCATTTTCATTATCTCCTGCTGATCAGCCCTTACCTTTATTTTTTTCATCCAATAATGCCGCCACCTCTTTTTGTCGTGATGGATAAAGATGTCCATATGTATTCAATGTAATCTGAATATTTTTATGTCCTAGTCGTTCTTTAATAATCAGTGGCTCCACACCCTGGTCAATCAGATAGGCCACATGACTGTGTCTTAAATCATGTACTCTTATTGGCTTTACTCCTGTCTTTTTTTCATATCTTTTCATCCGTTTCTGAAGTGTCCTTGCCACTATTGGAAACAGTCGCTCATTTTCTGGAAATCCATAATGATAACTGATATATTCCTGAACTTCTTCTTTAAGAAAATTGGGAATAATAATTGTTCTGACAGAATTATCTGTTTTAGGAGTACTGATTACATCTTTTCCATCTATTCTGTGATAGGTTTTATCGATATGAAGTAAATTATTGGTCATATCAAAATCTGCAATTGTCAGAGAAAGAAGTTCCCCTTCTCGGATTCCTGTCCAGAAAAGTATTTCAAACATAAGATAATCTTCGCTTTTTCTGTCCACACCCGAAATAAATCTGTCATACTCCTCTTTAATCCAGAAATCCAGCTTATCCGCATCAGACTTTCCCATACGCTTTACTTTCTTACAGGGATTTTCTTAATCCTCTGTGCATGATTAAATAGTGCATTAATCTGATTCTGAATCATTCTCTCATATGTTTTGCTGAACTTATTCTCCTGTATAATTTTCTGCCACTGAATAATATCTGCAGGTGTAATTTCATTTAATTTTTTACTTCCAAAATAAGGAATGATATGTTTGTTAATCATATGCTGCTTGTTCCGTATGGAATTTGCCTTTAATTCATTCTTCTTATCTGAAAAATAAATATCTACAAACTTATCCATCTGCATATCTGGTTCTATAGCCACTGAATTTTTAAATTCATTTTCATAATTCAGTGCTTCTCTCTTTGTTTTGAACCCTCTTTTCATCTTCTGTCTTTTCTTTCCTGTCCAGTCAACGTATCGAAAAGATGTGTACCAGGTTCCCTGTGCCTTGTCTTTATAAACTGACATCTGCTCACTCTCCTTTACATTGATTTCTGAGAAAATCCATAAAATTTTGTTTCCCAATAGGGACGTGGAATCTTTCCACGAACTGCTACATATCCTTCTTTTTCCAGCTCATTATTTAGCTGTTTTAAAATAGAATATGCTTTGCTACGTTTCACTCCCAGTTCATTCATGACATCTTCTACTGTCATCATATAATTTGTTCTCATATAGTCCTCCTTTCTAGTCACTTTTGTGACTCTTTGTATTTCTTATATTAATTGCCTTTTGTGAATTTGTCAAGTATCTTTTGCGAATTGTATTTTGTTTTATCCGCACTGTTTTTACTGACATAAATCTGTATCTTTTGTTTCATTCACTTTTGTGTTAAACTATAAGCACAATTAACGTACTCAATTTTACAAATATATAAATATTTTAAGGAGATCGCTATATGGTAGGAAAAAAAATCCGAGCTTACCGGGAATTTCGTGGATTCAGTCAGATTCAATTAGCAGAACTGTCTGGAATCAATGTTGGAACTATAAGAAAATATGAATTGGGAATCCGGAATCCCAAACCAGAACAATTAGAAAAAATAGCTGCTGCACTTGGCTTAAATGTCAGCATTTTTCTTGATTTTAATATTGAAACAGTTGGCGATGTACTGTCCCTTCTGTTTGCCATAGATGATTCTGTAAATTTATCACTTTCTGAAACAGAGGATCAGAAAATTATTTTAGACTTCGATAATCCAATGATGCAGGATTTCTTTAAGAAATGGTGCCAATTTAAAAAAGTTTATGAGAAAGAAAAGGCTGAGATATTAGCTATTGAAGATGAAGATAAGAGACAGGAAGAACTGGATAAGCTGAACGCTACTCAGGAAGAATGGAAGTTGCGGGCAATGGGAACCACGATTGGGTGTCATACTGTGATTAAAAAAGGGACGGAAGATAATGTCATTAAGACTTATGATCTGACATAATTTTATATAAAAAAAGAGCTCATAAGAGCTCTGAATTTTTGGAGGTCTGGGATGTTTGTATATTTTTATAAATCGTGCTACCATTACACCACACCATCACATACACCCAGACCAAATAATAACGAACATTGTACTCTCATAGAATCAATTCCTTTCTTACAGACATATTTAATCACATCATACACTAATCCAGAAATTAAACACTCTGATAATACTTCTACTAATTTTATGGTGTTTGGAATCGAACCAAATCCTATTAATATCTTAATTGTAGATATAAGTATATTCAGTAATTTCTATTTTGTCAACCAATTTCTCAATTTTTGTTATCAAACTGTTATCATAAAGTAACTGTCATAAAAGCTTCCGTCCATTTCCTTTTGCTATGCGTTTATCAATCCTAAGTTATATTTGTTCATATATAATATATCCCCTAACTTTTTCACACAACAGAAAAACCCCAGAAACAAGAAGTTTCCGGGGTGAATCTTACGCTTGAACACAAGTACCTTGCGGTACGATATATATAAATCTAGTATTATTCAGTTACAAATTATATGAGTTCGTGATTACTCGATGATAGAAGCAACACGTCCTGATCCTACAGTACGTCCA
>OLNT01001226.1_pt1 | contig 14617 bp, 10 predicted proteins | sample 1672641 | NCBI WGS metagenome assembly OLNT01 (sample SAMEA3136708, study PRJEB25190) | human gut metagenome
GAGCCGGCGTCCGGCGCCCCGTTCCTCACGCAGCCCGCGAGTCCGGCCTGCGCCGCCATGACCGCGAGGCCCACGAACGCTCGCCTCGTCATCGCCGTCATCGTATAGACATTCTTCCCCGTCACCTGTGAATCTCCTTTATGCTCTTCAAAATGGGGGCGGTGCAGACGCGGTGCCGAGTCTCACGTATCGCAGCGCGCCTGGCCTCGTCCTGCATGAGCTTCGGTCTCCCCTCGCGAAAGGCCGCGGCCCTTCTCGCCGCCGCTGCGAATTTCCGCTCGGCCTCGTCGAAGTCGATATCGCGCCACGCGCGATCCCCGCCCGTGCCGGATATGAAAACCGACGGCACCACATGGCTGCTGTCCGCATAGTCCGCCGGGACGGACATCTCCGCATAGCCCGACGGCTCGCTGCCGTCCGGCAGCCGGTACACAACGAGCTCCTGCTTCCTGTGTTTGCTCACACGGCGCTCGCACAGCTCGGGATGGAACGCCTCGTACGCCATGGCGCTATATGGGGAGCAGGAGAAGCGGTACTCGAATAGGCATTCCGCTTCCCTCCGATGCCGTTCCGCCTCCCGCACCCGGGCCGCAGCCTGCGCCCGGATCCGGTCGCGCTCGGCCGTCTCCTCAGGCCCGAGCTCGCGGAACGCCCCGACCACGGCGGCCTCGTCCAGGGCGAAGAACTCCGTCTCGCGGGCGTAGGCGCCGGTGTGGTGCCAGGACGAGGAGGCGATGAACCGGTCGAAGAGCGCGGCCTTGGTCTCGGACTCGACCGCAGGGTCGTAGAGCAGGTCCATCTCATCGCAGTAGCCCCTCAAGGCGCCGAGGATCGCCGTCTTGGTCCATTTCGAGCGGGGCATCTCCCCCGCCTCGTAGGCCGCCCGCGCGTTCACGCTCATGGAAGCGCCGCTGTATCCCTTTTGCCCATAGGCCACCCTAGACATGTCCGACCTTTCGCGCGGATGTGTACCGTCCCAGCTGTTTCTACCCCGTGCGCGGGAAGTCTTTCACTCGATTCGAGCCGGTGCGGGGGCATTTTTATCCGTCGAGTTTCGGTAGGGGCGTGTAAAGCGCGGCGGGGGCGGGTATCAAAGCTGCTGTGTATGCCAATTCCAATAAAGAGGTGGTCCATGTCCGACCCGATCGCCGCGGCCGAAGCCGCCGGCAAAGCCCGCGATATCGCCAACCGCTTCGAGACCGCCGTATTCCTCATCGCATACGGCATCGCCGAGAAGGACGGCCTCTACGAGGCCGACCCGCATAGGTGTCCCTACAGCCAGGCATTCAGACACGGCATGAATATCCTCGCCGCGCTGTGCGCTGAGTGCTCCGACGATGCGGAAGAGCTGCTGCCGACGTTCAATGAGTCCGATTTCATCAGGAACAGCGCAGCGTCAGACGTGCGCGAGTGGACGGCCCGGTGGCGCGACGAGTGCAGGGAAGCCGTCGAAGGGTGCCGGTCCATCGAGATCGGGCCCCTGGCGTCAGTAGACGGCGACTACTTCGCCGCGACGTCGGAATGCTACGAGGTACTGCGCTTTGCGGAAAACGACCTCTTGGGCGGCCATCAGGAACGCAGGGTGTATGAATTCCTCCGAGCCGGCACCCAGGAGCAATACGTGTACGGACGCAGGATGCTCATCCGCCACCCGCTGCTCACCTGGAACGAATACGTCAGGATCAAGACGGGGCTCGCCCTGGGCGACCCCGACCCCCTCGACCAGGGCGAAGCCGACACCATCGACCCGGTGTGGTTGCAGGAATTCGTCTCCATGGCCTACGAACCCGTCCCGGGCGCCGCAAAAGTATGCCCGAATTGCGGCTGGACGATGACCATGCGAGGCAAGCAGCCCCACTGCTCATCGGCGACGTGCGCCAAGGCCGTCACAGGCGATTTCGACAAGCTGGACAGCGTCGCGCACGACGCCTTCCGCCTATCCCGCGGCGTAATGCACTACATCTCTTCCCCCGGAAAGCTCGAGCTGGCGATCGCCGAGGCCGCAGCGGGCCTCGGTCTGAAATACGAAATGTGGCCCCTCAAGGACACCTGCGACATCCTGATCCATCTGCCGGACGGCCGGCAGCTTGCCGTCGACGCCAAGGCATACGGCCGCGCCGAGCGGCTTGCCCGCGAGATAGAGGACGACACCGGCATCGCCCAGATGTGCGCGGACGAGGTGGCCTATGTCGTGCCGGACCAAGTCGAACGGGACCATCCCGGATATCGCGCGCTATGCAATGCCGTCCTGCGCGGCAAGACCGGCTATTCATGCGAAACGCTGCGCAACTTCTCGAAACGACTCAATGCCGCCGCGAAGGGAGGCACGCGATGAACGAGCCGAATGATACAGCCCAGGAAGGCTTCGACCAGCTGAAGCGCAATCTCGAGGTGCGCTATCCCGAGGACAGCGACCTATCCCTCGACGAGTTCCTGAATGTGGAGTCGCTGCTCGCGCTCGCGGTACGCGTATGCGGTCCCGGCGCCGATCCCCGAAAGGCCGACAGGCTCCTATCGAACTACCAGCTCATCAGGCCCGAGACCATCGGCGCGGACGGCCACCTCATGCAGATGGCGCGCCGACACCTGTTCTCGCTGGCTTCATCCACGGCCTGGCGGCGACTGCTGGGCCTCTACGAGCGCGCGGAATATGAGCGGTACCGGTTCTTCGATATCGCCAACGGCGGAATGGCCCTGCGCGAGCACCCCCTTACCGGGATCGACCGCATGCCGATCTATATAGACCGCCTCCTCGGCGATGTCAAACTCTCCCATAAAAACGTGGTCGCGAGACCCAAAGGACGGTATTCCTACACATGCAAGCCCGAGGCGACCGGCGATACCACGGTAACCGGATCGATCCGCTGGGTGACCATACCCGATGCCGTGCCGCCCCAAACGGGCAAGATTGACGATATCCCCCGCAAGAGCAGGCGCCCGCCCATCGATATCACCCTCGACGAGCTCATCTCGACCGCGGACGAAGTCGGGGAGAAGACCGGGAAGACCCACTACGCCGCCGTGCTCAGAAGGGTCAAGGACCAGGGGCTCCTCAAGCGGGCACGCGGCGGCAGCACATCCGACGCCGACGGCCTGCGCCTCGATGAGGTCGTGAGCCTCGTCGGCCTCGTCGGCGCCGGCAAGTCCGTCCTCGCCAACATGCTCATCGTCTGCCTCGCGAAGCGCGGCCTGCGCGCGGTATCCCTGCTCAACTCGGTATCGGACGTGATGGAAAGCGTCGTCCTGCTTCGCGAGGCGGGAATCAGCGCCTCGCCCCTGGTGTCGCGCGGCGGGCGCATCGAACGGCTCGACGAGTTCTTCGACCACGATGACTCCATGCTCCTCGACCATTCCGCATCCAAATACCTGGAGACCGCCTGCATCATGGACGGGCTCTCCTCTTCCGATCCCGAGGCCTGCGGATACGGCAACACGCCATGCCGCGGCCTCCGGTCCAAGAAGGGCGGCGCGAACTCATGCCCGTACTGGGACGTGTGCCCATCGCAGGCCATGGCCCGCGAGTCCCTGACATCCGACGTCGTGGTCACGACTCCCACCGGCTTCGCCACCATGATCGTCGGAAGGGAGCGCAAGGCATTCTTCGAGGAGGCCCTTCAGCAGTTCGACGTCGTCCTGTTCGATGAGGCGGACCGCGTGCAGGCGCAGCTCGACGGCTGCTTCGCCCCGAGCATGAGCTTCCAGGAGCTCATCCGCAACGCCGCCGACCCGACAGCCGTGGCCATGAAGCGGCGCCCGGACGACAAGATGAGGGACTTCAACGAGGAGCTTTTCTACGACCTGCGCCAGAAATCCGAGCCCGTCGCGAAGGCGCTGCTCAAATCCGTCAGGGACGACCGCGTGGCGAAATGGCGCATCGTCAAGGACGAGGCGTTCACGTCGCTCTCGCTTCTGAACGACCTCCTGGAGCAGGGCCTTCCCAAACAGGTTTACGAGGATGCCGACAAACTCATCAACCCCTATAGATTCGAGATTGCCAAGAAGAGCCTCGATGGCGGCGACGCGGCCCTCAACAAGCTCTCGCAGGCGGTCGCGACCTCCTGCGAGGGCATCGACAACGACACCCACAGCTACTCGCTGAACGAATACCTCGCTGCATGCGGATGCTCGGAGCTTCCCGACGAGCTGCGGACCAGGTTCTCCTTCGCCCTCAAGGTCATCCGGTTCGACTCGTATCTGCGCGAACTCGCCTCCGCGCAGGACCTCCTCAGCTTCAAGGACGATTCCGTCGACGAGCTGTACAACTTCCTCAAGTTCAGCTACACGCGCCAGCAGCACTATCTCCCCAACTCGCTGATCGGCAACATCTTCGGGATGAAGCTCGACGGCAACGACCTCAGGCTTTTCCGGCAGTTCGCCTTCGGGCGGGCCTTCATGTGCTCGCTGCCCTGGCTCGATACCGACCCCGCCGGGGCGGCGCTGGGGCCGCACGTGCTCCTGCTCTCCGGTTCGAGCTGGGAGCCCGGCTGCCTGCAATACCACGTGAACAGGCCGGTCGACTACCTCCTCGAGGCGGAACCGTGGAAGGCGGCCAAGCTCTCCACCTCGACCGTGAGGGACCTCGGCATCGAGCAGAACGTGTCCGGCAGCGCCGCCGAGATGCGTTCCGGCAACCTCGGCATCGTCCTATCGCAGACCATGGCCACGTTGAGGGACGAACTCGACGCGGAGGGCGCGGGAAAGGCCCTGGTCATCGTGAACAGCTACCGGGAGGCCGAGGACGCACGCGACCGCATCGAGCAAGAGTTCCGACGCAAGGGCCAGGCAATCAAGGTCGCGGCCCTGGTGCGCAACAACCACGACCACAGGGAGCACTTCGTGCCCCGGAGCGAAGTCTACAAGTTCTGCGACCATCCGGCCAAAGTGCTCGTGGCGCCGGCCATGGCCATCGAGCGCGGCTTCAATATCGTCGACCGCGGCGGCCATACCGTTTTCACGAGCCTCATCTTCTCGGTGCGCCCGATGGGCACACCGCACGACCTCGGCGGGCGATACCGCAAGCTCAACGGCCTCATCGAAAGGGAGGTCGGCGACTACCCGGCCAATCCCGGGGAGTTCGCGACCGAGGTCAGGGCCTCCGCCTGGCGCACATGGAAGACCATGGAGCGGGACGAGAACCTGCCCATGGGCGCATGGAGGACCATGGGCAGGCAATTCCTCGTAGACGACGCGATCTCCACGCTCATGGTCACGATCATCCAGATATTCGGGCGTCTGGCGAGGCTTGCCGATAAGGAGAGGCCCGCGCCGCATGTCTATTTCGCCGATGCGGCCTTCCGCGGCGGCGACGGGAAGCTCTCGTTCAGGACCCTGGAAGAGCTCGGCGCCTACATGGAACGCCTCATGCACGATAGCGACCAGCCGGAGGTCGCCAAAGCCCTCTACGGGCCGTTCTACGAGTCGTTCAGGAAAGGAATCGGAAATGTCGGACTCTAAGCTGCACCTCATGTCATTCGCACCCGTCCCCGACACCAAGACGACCGTGCACGTCGTCGGCTTGCCCGACAGCCTGCGCGACGCCCTCTTCACGCTCATGCCCCCGAGGAAAGAGGGCGGCTACCTCAACACCAAAGTCCTCAAGGACGACCTGCGCTGCTGGCTCGACCGGGCCGTCGAGCTGAACCCCGTACGCCCCAACGTGCATACCGACAGCTGGCTTATCGCCCTCGCCCCCATTGATCTCGCGAAGCTATGCAACGTCATCGCGGTCTGGATCTCCTCCCGCAAGGACATCGATACCCAATCCCCCGCCTACCGCAAGGTGATGGGGATGCTGCACCCCGAGACGTTCGAGGAGGCCGTGCGTGTCGAGGAGACCTGCCTGTTCAGCGGCGACGGCCGTCCCACGGGCGGGCTCACCTTCCCCGCATTCTCCGCGCAAGTCGCCGACGTCATCGCCGGCATCCCCCTCGAACTCGCCAACGGCATGGTCGAGAACTTCAGCAGAGTCTCACGCGGAAACGGAAACGTCTACGAGCTGATTTCCGATATCCACTGGCACAAGGAGGACCCGTGGGCGTTCGCCCTCAGATTCCACGTCGAGACGCTGCCGGTCGGCCGCAAGGCAAGGCTCAACATGGATGTCGCCGTCCGCCGCTTCATCGGCAAGCCATGGCAGGACGACCCGTTCCTCAAACACGATGTCAACGCCTACGTCCGCACGGAAGGCGGCACGCTCCGCGTCGTCCCCTACGGCTACGACAAACAGAAGCGCGACTTGGCCTGGGACCCCGCGGCCCTGGCGAACTACGAGTTCGCCAGCGGGACCGGATTGCCCGCAGTCCGCGAGTATCTTGAGGACATGGGCAGGTACGCCCGCGACGGCTCGCAGCCGCAGATCCTATCCCCCTACGCGATGACCGCCTCCTGGGCATCGAAGCCCTCGGTCGCAAGCGGGGCATCCGTCATCGACAAGGCCATGTTCTTCGAGGCCGTCGCGGCTCGGCTCAAAGATATCGCGGAGCCCGTCGGTGCGCTCGACTCGCTTCAACTGACCCATCTCAAGGCGTCCATAGAGGAACCCAGGCAGGCGGATTGGGACAAGGACCCCGTCAGCGCACGGGCGAGACAGGAGGCCTGGGGCCGGGCCAACCGCGCCAGACTCGCCCGCTGCACCGGCAGGGACAGGGCCGTATTCCAGCTGATCGGCAACCAGGACGATGCCCGGCTCCTCGATATGGCAAGGGCCGAGATCTCCCGCTTTCTCGGCGGGGAGGGGGCCGTCGACGGCTTCGAGGTCGAGATCGATAACATCCCGGCAAACGACCTCCTGAACCGCATGGAGAATACCGGCGACAGCCAGGCGAAGATCCGCTGGCGCAAAGTCGCCGCCGCGCTTCCCGAGGCGACCGACCCGACCGCGTGCATAGTGGTCCTGCCGGGCGCCGAGAGCTACAAGCCCAAGGGCAAAGACGACGGCGGAGACCCCAAGCGCGCCCTGCGCATCGCGTTCGCGAAAACCGGGTGCCTGACCCAATTCATCGAACCCGAGGACTCGAAGGACAGTCCCGAGATCCGCGCGCGCGTCGCCGTCCGCGACCTCATGCGCCAGCTCGGTTTCGTACCCGAACCGGCACGCAATTCGCGCGGCATCGACACCTCGATCCCGGCGATAGGGTTGAAGGTCTACAACTCCGGCAACGGCAAGGCGCGGGCGAGCTTCCCCTATTGCGTCCGACAGGACATGAGAAGCGGTGCCGTCACCGTGTACTGCCCCCTCCTACCTGACGGAAGCCTACCGTACTGGCGCGCCCTCATCGAGTTCGCCCGGCTGAGCGGTTCCGAGGGCTTTCCGGACTCCTGCAAGCGGGCGAACGGAATGGCCCTGAAGAGGATGCTCCACGGCATAGTCCGCGCCACCGGCGACAGGCCGGAACTCCTCCTCGTCAACTCCTACGGCCGCATCCGGCAGAGAGACTGGTGGCCCGGCATCAGCGACTCCGGCCTCGAGTCGGGACCCTTGAGCTACGGACCGACCGGTTATGAGGAGCCGCTTGGCCTCGCGGGCAGCAAGCTGCGCATCCTGCGTATACGCTCCGGTCTCAACGGCGAGATCCCCGACTGGTTCACGGACGAGGTGGCCGCGGGCGGCGCAGACGACGGCACCGTGCCGAACAGGCGCGACAAGCAGGGACTCTTCAAGATGGACGGCTACTTCCTCGCGTTGGCCCCGCGACCGGGCGACGCCCAGTACAAATGGTCCGCACGCGGATCGAAGTACGATTCGCCCACCGCGGCGTTCTGCGAGAAGACGATCAACGAGTACTGCCTTCTGTCGCCCGGTGGCGAGGCCGAGGCGCTTGCCAGCGTCAAATACGCCGAGGCCCTGCGCGGCTGCATGGTGCAGCTCTACAAGAACGATATGAGGGTGAACCTTCCCGCCCCGCTCCATCTCGCCGAGCAGGTCGAGGAGTATATCTGGGACTGGGAGCTCACCGGCAGACGGTAGCGATCCGCCCGCGAAAATGAAATGGGGAGGCCGGGAGATTCGGCCTTCCCATTTCCGTTGTCGCTACCGCTTATTCGCCTTGCGTGTATTTCGGGTGCGACCGGCGGACTCTTTCGCCGAGCCCTTCCGCTTCCCAGGACGAGAGTCGGACGGGCTCGGCTGACGACGAGCGGAGCCCAAGTCGAAGCCGGAGTTTTTCGCAATCCTCGCCTCAATCTCGGAGCGCCGGATGCCCAGTTCCGATGCGCTGACGCGATAACCGCCCTCCTTGCAGACGACATAGAGCTCATGCGGAGCGCGTCCCCAATCAAGTACGTACCCGGCTAGGAGCATCTTGGCCTCAAGATGGTCCTTGGACATGGCACTCGAAACTGCAAATTTGAGGGCGAAGGTGGCACGGGCAACTATATCCGCCCCAATCTTCTCTTCGAGGGTTCGAGCCGGTCTTTCGGTCCCCGGTTCCGGGGTACCTCCCTTGCTGTTCTCCAGGGCGCCTTCCAGGGCGGGAGGCGTGGGGGCGTCGGGGTCCCTGCCGTCCATGAGGTCTCGGATGTAGGCGCGGACCCGCGACTCGTAGCGGCGCGGGCACTCGATTTGGACCGGCTCCTCCATCCTGTGCTCGAGGGAATCGTAGAACTCCACGACCTCGCGGCTGGCGATCAGGCGGTTCGGCTCAATCTTGGGGAACACGGTGAGGCCGGCGGCGGAGCGCACGCGGGACAGGCCGACGTACAGCTGGCCCTCGGCGAAGACTTTCGTGTGGACGCAGCAGGCATCGAACGTCAGGCCCTGCGACTTGTGGATGGTGATGGCGTAGGCGAGCTTGAGCGGGATCTGGGTATAGGCACCCACGACGGCAGTCTTGACCCTGTTGACAGGCCTGCCCTCCTCGTCCATCTCGACGATGGCCTCGGACTTGTTGATCTCCCATCTGTGCCGCTCGATGCGGACCTTCTCGTCCGCCCCGTCGAACTTGACCGTCACGGCGTCGGCGGACGCGTCGGTGACGGTGCCCTGCGTGCCGTTGACGTAACCCTCCTGAGGGCTGTTCACGAGCGACATCACGCGGGCGCCGCGGCACAGGACGATCCTCTCCGGCGCCATCTTATCGCCGCTGTTGACCATACCCGTGACCGCCGCGGTGAACTCGACTTTCGGGGCGTCGAGCGCGTCGACGTTCTCGCGGTTGATCGAGTCGGCGATGCGGTTGTTGGCGCACAGCACGAGCGTGTCCTTCGGCAGGTAGGCGCGGGAACTCCTGGAGTGCGCGTTGAAGTAATCGAGGCACGACGCGTCGCCGACGCGGGCGCGGTTCAGGTTGTCGATGAAATCGGGGTCGGATTGGCGCACGACCGTCTTGAGGACGTGCGGCTCGAAATCGAAGCCGGTCCAGTACCTCGACTTGAAGCACCAGCCCTGGAGGTTTCCGGGATAGAACTTCATCAGCAGCGCGGAGTCGCGTTCGGTCACGACCGGCGGCAGCTGGAAGAAATCGCCGACGAGGACCACCTGCTTCGCGCCGTTGCGCGTCATGGACTGGGAGATCATCCCCATCACGTGATCGAACAGGTCGATGCGGCACATCGAGATCTCGTCGATGATGATTACCTTCGCGGCGTCGAGCACCTTGCGGGACCCCTTGGGGCCATCGGGGGCGCAGACCCCCGGCGCGATTTTCAGCGTGCGGTGGATCGTCGAGCCGTCCGTGAGGTTCAGCGCGGCGATGCCGGTGGGCGCCAGGGCGAGGAAATCGACATTGCGCGCCTTCAGGTCCGATATGAAGGCGTTGAGCACGTAGCTCTTACCCGTGCCGGCGTTGCCCGAGAGAAACACGTTCCTCCCGTCCCTCAGCGCGCTCAGCGCCTCAGCCTGTTCCGGTGTAAGGCGGTCACCGTCTGCCATTTCCATATCCCGTCATCCGTTCGACCAGTAACGGGGAATTGATACCCGCGCAAGCGAAAAAATATACGCTGAACGGGGGTTTCGCAGAAACTATAGGAAGTTTTGGAAGGCGGGGCGGATATGCTTCCGCGCATTTCCCCGCGCGCCCGTATACCCCGATGCGCAAACGGGTACGATAGCGCCGGTGTGTATATATGTATGTGCGCGTATGTGCCTCGGCGTATGTATGCCGATGTGCGGATATGCATCCGGACAGATGTGCCGGCGATCTATACGGGAAAACCGGCGCCGGTCTCGCATGAGCTCTTCCGCCTCAGCATCGCCCATATCAGCTCGATTGCCGGGGCGACGCGCACCTGCCGGAACTCGGAAGTGTCGTAGCGCTTCCGCAGGGCGCCGCGGGCGTCGGGCGAGTACACGGCCGCCCCCTTGGGCAGCATCCCTTTGGAAGCCAGCGAGTCGGCGAGCTCGAGAGGGCACACCAGCCAGTTCTCATCGCCCTCGAACGTCCTGCCGTGGCCGCTCGTGAAATCGTCCATACACGACTTGACCTCGACGAACGTGAAGGTGCCGGACTCGAGCTCGGCGGCGGTCGCATGGTTCGACGATCGGTCGCGCGGACGATGCGGCCTGTAGGCCACGAAATCGACCCGGCTGGCGTCATCGACCCAGACCTCGCTCGCGACCAGGGCGTTCTCGCGGCACAGCCTCGCCCATACCTTCTCGGAAAGCTCGGCGGTCACCTCGCCGCGGTTTCGTTTCCCCTCCATGGGACACACTCCCCTTCGATGCAAAAGGCCGCCCGACGGTCTGCGCGACGTGCGGGCGGCCCGCGCCGGTACTACTCCTCGGAACCCTCCGGCTTGATGGTCGACAGGTCCATATGCCTGCGAGCCTAGAAGAATATAAGCCAGATCGTACCCAAGAGCAGGGAGACATATCCCACAGCGGTCACGAGGAAGTCTATGAAGGCGAGGGCCGCGGCAATATCGACCCGGATGCCACAGGGAGCCAAGTTCGATGCGAACCCATGCAGGGGATACATGGCACAGATGAGGCATATCGATTCGAGACCTGCCGCCAACAGGGGATTCACCCCCGCCAGCTCCCTCGGATAGAACAAGCCCATCAGGACGGAATCCGCCACCAGCGCCGCCCAAATCAGGAACACGCCGACCTTAAATGCCTTAGTGTCCTCGACCAATGCCAGGGGCATCATGCAGCCGAAGAAATCGAGCAGCAAGGCCGAGGCGATCAGCTGGACGACCATCACTCAACCGAGTTCTCGGCGGAGTCGACATCGATATCGGGGTTCGAGATCAGGCCATTCAGCAGGGACGGCAGGTCGATTCCCGTGCTGTCCTTCAGGCCGGATGCGACCTGGTCGACAATCGATGTGGTCTCCTTTACGAGTTTTTGCGCGTTGCCCGATCCGTACATCTTGATGGAATCGACGGCAGTGAGGGGCTTCGCAACCTGCTCGGCTACCTTGGGCATGATGTCGATGTAGCGGTTGGCGAGCAGGTAGGGGGTCTGGCCGATCTGGAAGTTCGCCACGGCGCAGGCGTGGATGAGGATTGCGTCCTGCGTGGGGATGTCATTCTCGGTGGTCAGCTGCACCTGTACGGCACCCAGCGAGAGGGTGTCGACGCGCTGGAGGAGCGGGATCACGAAGGTGCCCTTGCCGGAGACGGAGCGCATCTTGCCGGCGCCGGAGACGATCATGAGCTTATCCGGCGGGCATTTGCGCCAGCAGCTCTCGAACACCAGTACGAGAACCATGATACCGACGGCTGCGGGGAGCAGGTTGAAGATCAAAGATTCGAAAAGCATCATAGGGTTTCCTTCCCTTCAAGGGTGGCTCGGGCAGAGCCGCCCGATTATAGACAACTTCGTCGAGCGCGGGCCGGGCTCACTATCGGCACGACACCGGTTCAGTCCAACCGTCGGAACTCAAAGGCGGCGGCGATCATGTAGCTCCAGCAATTCGTATAAGAGGAGAGGCAAGGCCATCGCGAAGAGAGACGGCAGTAAGATGTAGCAAAACGCTGATCTTATAATGATGTCGTTGGCCGTCATCAGGGCCTCGAATTCTTTCAAGGCCTCGTCTGGTTCCGCGTCGGAAACCGATTCGCCCTGACTGTTTTTCATATCGGCTTGTTCGGTCGCGTCGCCGACAGGCGCACTTCCGTTCAGGTCGACGTCGACGACGACATGATCACCGTCGTCGGAAATCACGGCGGCGGTCGCGTTCTCGGCGTAAGCCGCGGGCGCGATGCAGCCGAACGATGCTGCGGCTATGGCCATGGCGACGAGCGGCTTCAGCGCCCTTGCGGGTATTCTCATTTCAGTTCTACATTCCTTCCGAAATATTCCGGTGCGCGCCCTCCCTCGGCGCTGTCCGTTTCTCCTCAGGTGGTTATCCCCTGTATCCGGCGGCTTAAACACCGGATACGGAAAACGGCCGGAAACAAGGCGTCCACCGGGGCTAGAGCCCGATGGGCGCGTGTGCGGCTATGTGCATGTGCGTAGATATGCCGACGTGCATGTGTTCCATTGTGCGAGTGTACGTATGCGCAACTGCGTATGTGTACGTGTATGCGTATGTGCGATTGCGGAACCTGCAGGAGCGTATCGAAACCCGGCCTACCGAGATTCTGACGAATGTTGCCGGCCGTGAGCTCGATGCGCTAGCGGCCGTCGGCACCGAAGACGAGGTTCGTGGCGCCCGCCGCGGGGACCACCGTCTCCACCTGTCCCGTCGTGAGGTCGTACCGCATGTTGCCGACCTGCTGCTCGATATGCACCGTGCCGTCGGGCTTCAAGACGTTTCCAATCATGGCACGTCCCCTTTTACGCATATATGCGGATGCGGATGTGTGGATATGTGCGGATGCGCGGTTGAGCGTTTGTGTGTGTATGCCAAAGCGCCTGCGGGCGCATCCGCACCCACCATGGTATCAGTGTCGGGGAGCCGAGTCCTTCGAGGCCTCGCGGGCCGCGGCGGCGACCTTGCCGGGGGAGGATTCCTCGGCCGCCGAGGACGCGGCGGCCTTCCGGGCGCCGGCGGCGATGGAGGCCGGGGTCCTCCCCGGCCTCACCCAGCCGTAGGCCTCGGCCATCTCCTCCATGTCGACGATTCGCGAATCGAGGTATACCGGCGAGACTTCGCCGGTATAGACGCGCTCCAAGTCTTCGACGATCGAGTTCTCGGCGAGGAAGTTGTCGCTCGCCAGGCGCCAGCCGCCGCCGGTCTGCTGGAAGAGGACCGGGTCGGCGCCCTCATCGGTGTAGTAGACGAGCGTCGACGCCTTCTGCCCGCCGTCGGCGTCGACGGCATACGAAAACGTCTTCGCCTTGAGGTCGGTGATGCGGAAGACGGCATCGCCGACACCCCAGTCCTCGATAAGGGCCGCATCCACGGCGTATGCGTCCGCCAGCGGCACCTCGTCCAACCCTCCCATGATGCAGTACCCGTCCACCATGCGGTATGTGCCGAGCGCGTGACGGTCCGGCTCGTTGCCCTGAGCCCGGACGAAGTCCAGGGAGTCCTTCAGGCGGACGGCCGCCGGGTAGGTCGAGCACAGGTAGACCAGCCCGGGATCCGGGACGTCGTCATGGATGCCGCGGTCGAACACGCAGTAGCCCCTTCGCCTCGCGCGGTCCAGGGCGGATTCCAGGGCGCTGAGCGCGGTGGCGGACTCGGCGCCCATGAGCTCGCCGGCGATCGCCGAGACAAGTTCCATGCGATAGGTGTTCTGCGGCACCTTGCCGCCGAGGGCCTTGCACGAGCCGGCAAAACGGGCATCGTCCTCGATGCCAGGGAGAAACACCGTCAACCCGCTACCTTCATGCCCGAAGTCGATCTCGCGCCCGAGGTCGTCGAGGATTCCCACCGTGACGGCGGGGGGATAGATTCCCTCTACCGCCCTTGCCGTGACGATGCCGCGGTCGAAGGCATCGTTCAACATGATCTCGAGCTCTCGTCTGTCCATCTTGAAGCTCCATTCCGTTGTCCGGGCACATTCGGCCCATGCGTGTCCTTCCGCAAGATGCTAGCGCCTGCTAGCGATGGGGCCGGCGCCGCGGCCCGGGGCTTTCCGAACGGGAAGCGACATCGCGGCACTGGGCGCGCAGGCGCCTCGCGATGTCGCTGATCTCGCAGCATGCGTCGAAGCGGTGAGGCATCCCCTCGCCCGCCCAGAGCATCCCGGCACGATCGGTCGCGATGCGGTCGTAGTCCAGCCCCAGCGCATCGCAGATGCCCCTCACCTCATCATGGACCGGTGCGTACCGGCACCGCATGGCCCCCTCGCCCGAAACCTCGCCGTCGAGCTCGAGGCCGTACAGCTCGTCGCCGTAGAGCCCGGCGATATGCCCTCCGCCCGCTCGGCGGACATCTCCTCGATCCTCTCCATGGGAAACCTCAATCCATCAAGAAGGGCGCGCGGATACGCGCCCTCGCATCTGTGCTTCTGTGCGGGTATGTGCATGCGCAAACGCGCAGATATGCGGACGCTCATGCACATACCTATGCGGACATCAGCGGGGAAGCCCGCGCACGAGCGATGCGAAATCCGCATCGACGCGCGAGCGGTCCAGCTCCCAGAGGCCGGCGATGAAGTCGAGCAGGACCCTCACCGTCCGGGTGCGCTCGGGCCTCGGGAGGCGCGGAACCAGCAGGACGACGGAGTAGAGGGCCTGCTCATAGCTGCGCCCCTCCTGCGGGGCCCGGCGGCTCATCGCCCG
>OLNT01001230.1_pt1 | contig 14595 bp, 10 predicted proteins | sample 1672641 | NCBI WGS metagenome assembly OLNT01 (sample SAMEA3136708, study PRJEB25190) | human gut metagenome
TTCTGGATCTCCGTCTTGGTACCGATATCGATACCTCTGGTCGGCTCATCCAGAATCAGATATTCCGGATTTGTCAGAAGCCAGCGGCCAAGGATAACCTTCTGCTGGTTACCACCGGAAAGACTCTTAATCGGAGTTTCACGGCTTGCAGTCTTGATCTGCAGCATATCAATATATTTATCTGCCGCCTCTTCCATCTCTTTACGGCTCATCGGATGGAACATGCCTTTCTTTGCCTGCATTGCAATGATAATGTTTTCTCTTACGGAAAGATCAGCAATGATACCTTCTGCCTTACGATCTTCCGGAAGATATGCCATACCAAGCTTCATGGCATCCAGTGGACTGTTGATCTTTACTTCTTTTCCATTTACCTTCAATGTACCACTGTCAGCTTTATCAGCTCCGTAAATGGAACGTACCAGTTCAGAACGTCCGGATCCCAGAAGACCGGTAAGACCGATAACCTCTCCTTTATTAATCTTAAGATCAAATGGCCGGATCGTTCCCTTATGTCCAATACCCTCAGCCTCAATGACCGGAGTTTCGGAGAATACTTTTTTATCTTTGTGATCGCCTTTAATGTCTGCAAGATCATCAAAATCCTTACCCATCATCTTGGCAACCAGCATAACTCTTGGAAGATCTTTGGTCTCATATTCTCCAACCAGCTCACCATTTCGAAGAACCGTGATCCGGTCACACACTGCATATACCTGCTCCAGGAAATGTGTTACGAAGATGATTCCAACACCTTCCTCACGAAGTCTGCGCATCAGAACAAACAGTTTCTCAACTTCTTCATCATCCAGAGAGGAAGTCGGCTCATCCAGGATCAGAACCTTACATTTCATATCCACAGCACGTGCGATCGCGATCATCTGCTGGATCGCTACAGAACATTCATCCAGCATCTGTGTCGGCGGAACATTAATGTTCAGGCTTTCCAGAAGCTTTGCAGAACGTGCATTCATTTCTTTCCAGTTGATCATTCCAACCTTGTTTCGCGGCTCACGGCCAATAAACAGGTTTTCCGCAACAGTCAGGTTCGGACAGAGGTTTACTTCCTGGTAAACCGTGCTGATTCCATTTGCCTGTGCCTCCTGCGGAGAATGATTGATAATGTCTTTATTTTCACCATTCATATGAATGGAACCGCTTTCGAATTCATGTACACCGGTCAGAACTTTGATCAGTGTTGATTTTCCGGCTCCGTTTTCTCCCATCAGTGCATGGATCTCACCTTTGCGAAGTGTAAAATCCACATGGGAAAGGGCACGGACACCGGTGAAATTTTTACTTATATCACGCATTTCCAAAACAACGTTTTGTTCCATTTTCTTTCCTCCATTCCCTGTTTTATTCCATTTTTTCCTTTATTTTCCCTTTTTTGAGCGCAAAAGGGGCGTGGCCCATAAAATCCATACCATCTGGATCCTGTTCCACGCCCCGGGCTCATTACTTATAAATCTCTTTCAGTTTGCAGTTTTATGTCTCAAAGATTAGTATGCACGTCCGTCGATGATTTCCTGAGTAATTGGAGTGATATCATAATCTGTTCCATCAATTGTTACTTTAGTTACTGTATCATCAGATGCAAATGCAACTTCATCAACAAATGCCTGTTTATCAACATCTTCGCCGGCTTCCAGTTTCTGGATGATCTCTTCTACACGTGGTCCGTGAAGTGGGTTACACTCTGTATCACATGTAATTTCGCCGGAAAGTGTCTGTGTAAGACCTGCGTTTGTTGTATCGAAGGACATTACAAGAATCTGGCCTTCTTCGCCGCCAACTTCATATCCTGCTGCTTTGATCGCATCGATTGCACCAAATGCTTCGTTATCATTCTCGCAGTATACAACGTCGATATCATCACCGCTCTGTTTCAGGATAGATTCCATAACTTCCTGTCCTTTAGCCTGTGTAAATTCACCGGACTGCTGAGCAAGTGTTGTCCAGTTGTCATGAGCTTCTACAGCTTCATCAAATCCTTCTGTACGTCCGATCTGAGCAGATGCTCCGATGGTTCCCTGAATATCAACAAGGTTGATTTCTTCATCGCCACGGCCTTTTGCTTCGAGATATGCATCCAGCCATGCCATAGCTTTCTGACCTTCAAGTTTGAAGTTGGATCCTACCCATGCAGTGTAGAGGCTGTCGTCAGATACATCTACCATACGGTCAACGATGATAACCGGGATTCCTGCATCTTTTGCTTCCTGAAGTACTGTATCCCAACCTGTCTCAGTTACAGGTGCGAGTACGATATAGTCAACTTCCTGCTGGATGAAGTTACGGATTGCTGTCAGCTGATTTTCCTGTTTCTGCTGAGCATCGTCAAAGATCAGTTCATATCCGTTATCCTCTGAGAAAGTAGATTTCATGGATTCTGTGTTTGCAGTACGCCAGTCAGATTCTGCACCTACCTGTGAGAAACCAACTGTAATTGTGTCGTCGTCCGCTGCCATAACATTCACTGCGGAAAGTCCTGCCAACATAGATACTGCCAAGAGCGCTGTCACCATTTTTTTCTTCATTTTGTAATCCTCCCTTTACATTTGTTTCGTGTTTTTTAATATGATTTTATTATAGCAATTTGTTACGAAAACTCCATGGATTATTTTCGGAAAAAAGTTTAGTCTTTTATCTATCTTTCTGTCTCATTTTTAACAAGTTGGATTTTTTACGATTTCGGTTGAATATTTTTCCCAAGCCGTAATTCCACCGTTGTACCTTCTCCTTCTTTAGAAGAAATCGTCATTCCGTAGCCCGGTCCGTAGTACAAAGCAATACGTTCCGCAACTGCCGCAAGCCCGAATCCGGCCCGTTCTCCTGTGCGTATCGCTTCCTGCACTTCATGAAGCCTCTCCTGTGACATTCCCTGACCGTTATCGTTGACAGTAAGAATGATTGCATCCTCTTCTTCCCTTCCGGTGATTGTGATCTTGCCTTTTCCACGCCGGTTCTTGATTCCATGATAAAGAGCATTCTCCGCAAGCGGCTGAATGGAAAGCTTCGGTACCTGTATTCCATCAAGTTCTTTTGGTATGGATAACTCAAACTCCAGAATATCGCGATAGCGGAACTGCTGAATCTCCAGATAGCTCAAAGTGTGTCGTTTCTCTTCTGAAAGAGGAATGATGTCATTTCCTTTAGAAAGCGATGTACGGAAGAAAATAGAAAGACTGGAAATCATCTCCACTGCATCATCCGTCATACCACCTTCGATCAGCCATACGATCGTATCCAGGGTATTATATAAAAAATGCGGATTGACCTGTGCCTGGATCAGCTGCAGTTCTGTCAGATGCTGCATCTCCTTTTCCTGCCGGACATTCTCCAGAAGTCCGCTGATCCGGTGTGCCATCTTATTGATTCCCTGGTCCAGTTCCTCAATCTCCACAATCTCTGCACTTACCGGAAGAACATCAAAATTTCCGCGACCGACTTTCTTTACCTTATCCAGCATCTCCGTCACCGGACGGATGATTCCTCCTGTCAGGCGGAACGATCTGCGCATCAGGATCCCAAGCGTTGCAAGCAGTAACACTGCCATTCCTGATATCAGGATTTTGACTCTATGCGTCAGACTTGTTTCCACCTGTACCAGATACATGGACTCATTATAAATATAGTTCTGCATCTCCTGCATGATCAGACCTGTAATAATACGAATGTTGCTGTCCATAAATTCCATTCGCCTGTCATACTCTTTGATCTCCATCAGCTGGACCATTCGTTTCTTCAGATTATCCAGATAAGCATCCAGACTGTTCAGACACTTCACCCCACTGGCATGATATGTATTCTGACGCAGCTTCTCCATGATGTTCTGTGCATCTTCTACCTGTCCCAGTACATCATCCAGTTCACTGGCTTCCTTTGAACCGATTGCCAGATAATACATTTCCAGATCCAGCTCATCCTTAAAGCTCAGGTTGAATTTACTGCTGACCGCCAGATTCTCTGACAGTTTATTATACTGTCCGGCATACTGCCAGAAGATCAGAAGCAAAATAACCAGCAGACACGCCATTGGAATCATCGTACTAAAAAGCAATCGGTTCATTTTTTTCTTAAGCCCCATCTGCTTTTTTACTTTGGGAACTACACCTCTCATGCTTTATCCTCCCGGGCTTTGCGGTAATCACTCGGTGTCATGCCCTGTGTCTTTTTGAACAGATAACTGAAATAATGTGCATCCTTATATCCGATCTCTCCCGCAATCTCACTGGAACGCATTCCCGTGCAGCGCAGAAGCTCTTTTGCCTTATTCATGCGAAGTGTCGTCAGATATTCAATAAAAGTCTGTCCCATATTCTGGCTGAACAGAGCGCTGAAATGATTAGAGCTGACATTTGCAACATTGGCAACTGTGTTCAGAGAAATATCTTCTTCCATATAATGGCTGTCAATAAAGTCCACCGCGGTTTTTAAAATACTGCGGTTTTTGTTTCCGGAATTCTGGTCACGGATCTCGATTGCCTGTGAGATCATTTTTTTCGCATAAGCAATTGCACTTTCCATATTCTTTCCACTCTCTGCAAGTACTTCTTCTGTATCTGCAGATTCCATTTCATTCGTATCACATCCCAGCCCTTTAATGAATGAAATAACAGAAAACCGAACATTCAGAATAACATAATTTCGAAATACCAGTGATTCCATCGGCTCCTGACCGATTGCATAAAAATAGTCTTTTACAAAGTTTTCTGTCTCTTCCTGAAGACCATTGCTCAAAAATTTCTGAAGGATTGCCGGATTCAGGGCATTCACATCCACTTTCTGCAGATAGGCATTATCTTCAGTCTCCGCCTGTCCACCAGGGTGCTCCATAGTTTCCATCTCATCATAGTAAAGAATATTTTCATCATACAGATATCTCTGCGAAAAGGCTCTTGATGCCGTATGATAGCTCTTTTGTATCTGACTCAGACGCTCCACAGACTGACCAACTGCAAGGAACCATTCCCTTCTTCCATCCTGCCTGCTCAGAATCTTACGGATCTCATCCACACACGCTCTTGTATTTTCTTCAATAGTTTCTCTCTGTCCCTTAAGAAGTACACCATAGGAAAAAATATTACTTCGAAACAGCATGGCCGATGAATGACCAGCAAAAAAGTTTTCCAGAAGTTCCAGTGACTCTGCTTCCCACGAAGAATATTCATCTCTCTGTCCGGAAAAATCCTCATCACAGTTCATCGTAAAGATCAGAACATTGTAAGCCTCTGCAACAATATCCAGACCAAGCTTTTCTGCTCTTTTATAGACCTCCATCATGTCCATGGAACCATCGACCAATGCCTCAAAAAAATCGCGGCTGCTGTTCTTCTCATAAGCCTGCATCTCTCTCTGGAATTTTTCGTAATATTCTTTCTGTGTTTTTTCATGTTCATAGCGGCTGCGGATTTCTGAAAGCCGTTCAATCAAAGCATTCTTTGTGATCGGTTTCAGGAGATAATCCTCCACCCCAATTCCTATCGCCTGTTTTGCATAATTAAAGTCATCATATCCACTTAAGATCACAACCTTCAGCCCCGGTATTTCCTTTTTGGCCAGACGTGCCAGCGTTAGACCATCCATAAATGGCATCTTGATATCCGTGATCAAAAGGTCCGGCTGCTGTCTGATCAACAACGGCAATGCCATCTCACCATCTGCCGCTTCTCCTACCAGCTCAAAGCCAAGTTCCTCCCACGGGATCATTCGTTTGATCGTCTCACGGACTACAACCTCATCTTCTGCCAGAAAAATCTTTAACATCTCTCCACCCCATTTGTCCTGTCGCGTATTTGTGCAAAAGTTCTAATGTATACTATACCAGTTTCATTTTTTTTAGACAAGTTTTTGTTCCTATGTATAAAATAAAATACCAGCATTTTATTCCAGAAACACTTTACATCCCTTTATGAAAATTTAATATTTCAATCTCTATTCCTTCCTCATTATGTGTGGTAAAATGTTGCCATTCTGATAATTAAGCCTCTGTCAGAGGCAATGAATTTGCTTTTATGGAGATTTGTTATGAACAAAAAAGAATTTCTTGACATTTTATATGAACAGCTTTCCGGGCAGATGCCGGAGGGAAATGTTGCCGCCCATGTACAATATTATCGCAATTATATTGAAGATGCAGTGACTCAGGGCCGTACGGAAACAGAAGTCTTAAATGAACTTGGTGATCCAAGGCTGATCGCACGTACTCTTTTAGATACTGATTCAACCGCTTCCGGTAATCCACAGACTACAGAAAGCTATTCTGAACCATACACAGACAATTCTTATGAATATGACAACGGCAGCTCCGGAAGTAAAAAAGTAAAGAGCCGTAGTTTTCACATCGATCTTAGTACCTGGTATGGCAAGCTTGCCGTTATCCTGATTGCTGTGGTCGTGATCTTCCTCTTATGCACAGTACTAAGCGTTCTGATCCCGGTCATGGTCATTTTCGGTATCGTATGCTTTATTATTTCCAAACTGCGCAATTGATATAAGAACACTAAAAAAGAGTGTAAATCCTGACACCACAAGATTTACACTCTTTTTATTATTCCTTTTATGCCGATCTCTTTGTCATAAATGACTCAAATCTTACATGACGATCCATCTGGTCTCCGATCATTCCAATCACTTTTCCCATCGTAAATGCAGCAAGAATCGTACCGATTCCGAGTCCGTCCAAATGTCCAAGGATGATACAGGTCATCAGTGCTGTTATTGCCAGACAGGTGACATCAAATCCAATCTTGATCCTGGAATATTTTATCTTTGTGATATCTGCCAGTTCTCTCGGGAAAAGATCTGTCGGAATGATTGGCAGACCACAGCGGTTGGAAAGTGCGATTCCAAAACATATCAGAAGATAACTGATTACAAAATAGACTCCTCTGTGGATATTGCAGAAATCCTCCGTTCCTACACAAAAATAAAATTTTTCACAATAAAAATGAATATTTTCCACTTCCAAGCACTTTTGTCATATTAGTAGAAACAAGAGTCGCTGTTGTATTTTCCGGTATTCGACAGGTATAAAAATATCCCTCTTCTGTCTTTTTCCATGCACTTTCAATTCTGCCATAAGGAGTATCAATTCCACCTTCAGCAAATTCAAAAGTTCCCATCTCCGGTTTCAGAGTAAAATGTTTGTAACCCGGTTGCTCTTCATCTCTCTGGATTCCAAGTGTATTCTCATACAGCCAGCTTAGTACACTTCCCAACGAATAATGATTAAAGCTGTTCATGGAATTGTTACCACCAAATCCGTTCTCGCGTGTAAAGCTATTCCATCTTTCCCAGATTGTCGTTGCTCCCTGTGTAACCGGATAAAGCCAGCTTGGGAAAGCAGTCTGGGTGATTGTTTTCTGTGCAGCTTCCGGATATCCACCTTTACTTAACATCGGATTGATCGGTCCTGTTCCAAAAAAGCCGGACTGGATTGTATAATTACCTTCTCTTGTGGTACGTTCCAGATGTGCAAAAGCCTTTTCTTTCACTGCATCTGCAAATACATCACAGTTCAGTCCGATAGAATAGCTTCCCTGTACATCACAGGTACTTCCATCGGCATTCTTTGTGATACCGGTCTCTTTATCTGTAAAGGTATCATTCCAATATCTCTTTGTTTCCTCTGCAATCTGGTGATATTTCTTCTGACCCTCTACATTTCCGGTCAGGACTGCAAACTTCTCCATAAGAGCTGCATTTCTGTAGTGGAATGCATTAAAGATCAGATAATCATCTGCCGGAACTGGTGCCAGCCAGTCACCAAGCCATTCATTTATATGAAGTGACGGTGTTCCTGGAAGTCCAAATGCTTTCATGCTGTCCATCCAGTGATCCATAGAATCGTAGTATTCCTCAATCAGAGATGCATCACCATACTGCTGATACAGTTCCCATACAATCAGGATCATGGCACTCTCATAAGTCTGTCCGCCGAATCCACCGCCTGCCGGAGCAATACTCGGCAGTCTTCCATCCTCTGTCTGCATATCTTTCATTGCCTGCAGATTTCTCAGATAGAAATTCTTTACGTTGCTCTGATAGGTTGCAGTACGACAGAAAATATGTGTATCTCCCATCCAGCCCATACGCTCATTTCTCTGCGGACAGTCGGTCGGAATGCTGATAAAATTACAGTACTGGCTGAATTTAACATTCTGTGTAAACCGGTTGATCAGTTCATTATCACAATGGAACTTACCGGTGATCTGATCCACGCTGGAAAGAAGGACTGCCTGCACATCCTCCAGAGCCGGTGCTTCATCAACTCCACTGATTTCAATGTAACGGAATCCATGGAATGTGAAGCGCGGTTTGTAAATTTCTATACTTTCGCCTTTACAGTAATAAGTATCTTCATTGGAAGCCTCACGCAGGTTCGCCTGCAGCATCTGACCAACCAGACCTTTATATTCCGGCAGATCCGGATAGAGTACTTCTCCATAACGGATTGTAATCTTCTGCCCGGCTTTTCCTCTCAGTTTCAAAACCGGTACTCCTGCTATTTCCTGTTCCAGGTCATAGATATAAGTTCCCGGTAACGGCTCTGTCATAGATTTTGCAGTAAAGTATTCTATCTCATGAACCGGTGCCTGATAGCTGCCAACAATCTCCGGTTCCTTTTCATTCATGGCCGGCCAGCATGCTGCTCCAGGAAAAATCCCCGCCTGTTCCTCCATTACAGCTGGTGTAATAACTTCTGGCTTCTTCAGACCATCTGCCTTAAAATCCGGTTTTGAAAAATTAAAATAATTTTCTTCCAGTCGGGCATCATAAGTTTCACCATTGAAAAATCCTGCATAGCGATAGGGTCCCTCACCAAAATACTGCCATGTATTGTCATCCGTAACAATGATTTCTTTATGTCCATCCTCATAGGTAATTACCAGTCTTCCAAGGAAGGATGGTTTGTCACCCCAGTAATTATAATTATACAACCGGAAACTAAATGCGTCGCTCCACCATCCGGATGCAAGAATGCATCCCAGACCATTCTCACCTTCCTGCAGCAGATTTGTTACGTCATAGGTCTGATACATCAGATGTCTGTCATACTGACTTGCTCCCGGCGCAAAATATTCTTCTGTCACACGTTTTCCATTCATGCTGCATTCATAGATTCCACGTGCAGTTGCATACAGTCTTGCACTTACCACTTTACCATTTACAGTAAAGTTTGTACGCAGCATTGGCAGAGAAAAACGACTCGGGTTGGAAATCTCCAGACATTTTCCTTTAAGAGTCTTTCCGTTTTCGGTATCAACCGCAAGAATCTCTGCGCATGGTTTTCGAAGATTCCGTACACGAATTCCCTGATATTCTGCCTCACTGTCAGCACCTACATAATATCCCATCTCGCAGAGACGCGGAAATGTTGTAACGTCAAATAACCCAAGCGGATTCAGCTGCCTCGGTGTTCTCATTTGTCCGCCAAAAGATCCATCAACATATACCTCATCCACTACGCAATCATCCAGATACGTATAGACTCCATTTCCCTCTACTTCGATAGTCAGTTTATGAAAATCATGCTTATTTTCTTCTGTAATCAGTTCTCTGTCTGTCTTCAGATCTTTTGTTCCAAGTTCATACAGCGGAGTATCTGCCACATCTTCTTTACAGTATCCTCTTCTGTAAACTTCGATCACCGCCGGTGATTTTGCAATATTCAGAACAAAACGAATATCGTTCTCTCCCTCAACCTGCAGTTCGTTCTTGCTGATATCCATAAGACGTGCATCATTTGCTCCAAAAACAACACCTGCTTTTGTGCCTTCTTTGATGCGGAATGTACTTTCCAGTACAAACACACCAAGCTTTTCAGATGCCACGTTGAATTCCGGAGCACCAATCCACTTTGCACCGTCCCATGCAGAAATACTACCATTCATAAGTCCGGTTTCGAACCAGGAAGAGGTCTCTGCCTCTTCCCCGTCCTGATCCCATACTTTTACTGTTACGTAATATCTTGTCTCTGCTTCCAGTGCTTCACCTGCGTAAGCAATTCCTGCGGATTCATCAGTATCCATTACACCGCTGTCCCAGACCCCTGCACTGCCGTCTGTTTTTCCAACCAGAATCTGAGCCTGTTTCTGCATAGTATTCTGTTTTTCAGCTCTTAATTTCCAGGAAAATACCGGTTTTTCTACATCCATACCAAGTGCTTCCGTAATCTGATTAACCTTCAGATCATATACTTCAAATTTCTTCTCGCTCATAGTTCTGCCTCGATTTTATTTTACTTTTTTATACGGAACTGCATTCTCAAACTGATTGGACTGCCATACAATATTTACCAGGCGGCTGATGCATGCTTTAAGGTCATCCATAGAAAGAGTACCATCTGCAAGCTCCTGGTTCAGATTATCTCTGTCACTGAATGCTCCCGGCATTACCAGATCATTTCCTGCTCTCATGCATCCGGATGCTGTACAGTCTTCACCCTGTTCTGTCGTTGTCCAGTCTGTCATGATCATGCCCTGGAATCCCCATTCGCATCTTGCAGCCTTTGTACAGGTATCTTCGCAGTTTGCTGCATGAACACCATTGATCAGATTGTAGCTGGTCATAATAGACATCGGCTGGGATTCTGTGATCGCAATTTCAAATCCTTTCAAATAAATTTCGCGAAGAGTTCTTTCACTTACGATACTGTCAGATCCCATACGGTTATCTTCCTGGTTATTACATGCAAAATGCTTTATGGTTGTTCCACATCCTGGCACCTTCTGTACACCATTTGTCATGGCTGCCGCAATTTTTCCTGCAACAAGCGGATCTTCAGAATAATATTCAAAGTTACGTCCGCAGAGTGGATTACGATGGATATTCATACCCGGAGCCAGCCATAATGTTGTGGAAAATTCTTCCATCTCACCACCGATCATCTCACCGATTTCTTCGATAAGTGCAGTATCCCAGGTCTGTGCAAGAAGAGTTCCTACAGGAATGGCTGTACAGTACTGATACCTGGTTTCTCCCGGATCAGCCGGTTCACCTTCACAGAAGAGTCCTCCTTCCAGGCTGAACTTAAATGGTTTGTTAACAATCTTACCTTCATATACATTATAATGTTTCATCAGACGAAGGCCTGCCGGTCCGTCAGACAGAACAATTCCCGGAATTCCGTCTTCCAGTGCACAGTCATTTGTCTCACCTGCTGAACCCGGTACAGAAATTCCTGCTGAACCAAGGTTACTTCCCTGTCCCTTGCCCGGATCTCCACTTGCCAGAGCCACCAGTTTCTCTGTGCTTAAGGTATCCACAAATTCACGCGCTTCTGCCGGTACACATTCTGCGTTGGAATGATATTCAACCACTCGTGTTTCCACATCTGCTGCTTTTAATTCCATAACCGGAAGCGCTTTTTCTTCTGCAAATTTCAGAAGTGCAGCAAGTTTCTGTGTCATCTTCTCAGAAGACTGTTTCATCTCTTCCAGCTCTTCTTTCAGTGGGCAGATATTCTGAGTTTTAGTAAGAACCACATCTGCATCCAGTGCAAGAACTGCGCATGGTGAGGAACTTTCCAGACTATTTCCTGTCCAGATTACATAAGAACCTTTTTCCAGAACCCATGCAGCTTCTGCTTCACTGTAGGAGGTAAGTTTATCTAAAGCAATCTCAAGAGTCATTTTTTCGCTCTGTCCCGGTGCAAGAATACCTGTCTTGTCAAAAGCCACAAGGCGGCGGTATTCTTTTTCCAGTTTTCCTGCCGGACAGGTAGCATACAACTGCACAACTTCTTTTCCGCTGTATGTATCTCCTGTGTTAATTGTCTCTGTCTCTACAACAATCTTATTGTCCTTGAGTACTGTTGAAAGTACTTTCGTTTCAAATGTTGTATAGGAAAGTCCATAACCAAATCCATATCTTACCGGAACATCAAAGCTGTCAAAATAGCGATAACCTACATACAGACCTTCTGTGTAATATTCTTTATCCACATTTCCATTATTATGAGAGAAGGTTTTACTGTTCGGATAATCTTTATATTTGAATGCCCAGCTGTCAGTCATTTTACCGGACGGAGTCACCCTGCCGCTGATGATGTCAGCAAAAGCATTTCCGGCTTCCATACCAGGCTGTACGATCTGGAGAAGTGCTTCGATATTCACATATTCATCCATAAAGGAAAGATCTGCCAGTCCTCCGGTATTTACTGCAACAATCACATGCTCATACATGCTGCAGATATCAGCGAGCTGTTTCTTCTCCTCTTCTGTCAGATAATAATCTCCTGCTTCGTCAAAACGGTCTGCACCCTCTCCTGCAATACGACTGAGAATATAAATGGCAACGTCTGCATCTGTCTGAGTAACAGGCGCACCTGCCGGCATTCTGAATGGTGTGGTAGAGTAAACATTAAAAAATCCTGATACCTGATCTTCCAGTTTTGCTGCTTCGTTCTCTATCTCATCACGCCATGCATATCTGGCAGCCTGATATTTTTCATCGAAATCCTTGATCCAGTCTTCTGTCGTAATCTCAAATCCGCCATTTTTCATTCCCTGATAAATGCTGACTGTCTCGCGCTCGTTGACATCACCGGAGCCTGTTCCACCCTTGATTGTCCTGGATGCGCCAACTCCATAGAGTGCGATCTTTGTTCCTTCTTTCAAAGGAAGAATTCCTTCATTTTTCAGAAGAACCATGCCTTCTGCCGCCGCTCTTCTGGCAACCTTACGATTATCCAGTTCTCTTTTGGTTACTGTATTGTCTGTTGTTCCAGTAAAATGTCTTGTCTTAATGGTTCTCATTTCACTGTTTCCTCCTCTACATCTTCATAATTCTTAAAAAGATCCGCAAAATAAATTGCTGCCAGATATGCAGGTCCGGATAATCCGATCAGAAAATCCACCGAAACGAAGCGATAAGATATAGTCAGAAGTACCGCCGGAATCAGTGTCAGCAACAGCATCAGAACTGCCTGTGGAAGCTTGCCCACACAGAACAGCAGAGCATTCTTTGCTGTATTTTTCATTGTATTATCAAAACGCGCCTGCACTGCAAAAATATGAATCAGTATCATCGCAAAAACCAGTACAATCACAAAAAGTATTACACGGTACGCCATTCCAAAAGTTCCTGTAATGGAACGAAGGAGCCAGATATCAAATGTCATGAATGCAATCAGCCCGCCAAAAATCAGCCAGAGAATCGTTGCCTGTTTAAAATTAACCTTGAATGCTTTGAAATATTCTGAAATAATCTTTCCGTCTTCCTTACGTACCATCCGCATTACCATCGTATACAATGCCGTCATTGCCGCTCCGGCTGTAAAAACCGGGACACAACAGATGATCGTCAAAATATTCAGTACGATCAGATTTCCAAGCGTGTTCAAAAGCCTTGCCAGCGCACCATCCGGTGAAAAAATTCCCATTACTTTATACCTCCTGTTATTTGACTCCTGCAAGATACAGGAGATATTTTACTGCTTCGTCTTTGTGCGGTGCATTATAAATAATACCGATTGCCGCTTCTGTTTCTTTATTCGTATAGCATTCCTCTGCCTGCAGGACAGGAAGATCATCTGCCAGAATGCCGATCACTCTTCCGTCATCCGCTGTCAGAAGTCTGTCTTTCAGTTCTTCCATCTGCTTGTCTGTCAGATATTTGCGCAGATCTGTCCAGGTCTGTGAGCCATCATACTTTATAAAATCATCCTTCAGCATACCGCATACATCCAGAAGTTTGCTTCCGATATCTGCCATAAATTTAGAAAGGCTTGTCATAGAATAACTGCCTGAATCTGTACCCTGAAACATCAGGTTGTTCTGTATCTGTACCTGATATTTTTTCTTATCGATCCCCGCTGTATCCATATACTCCTCTGCCATCTCTTCACCGCTCATTTCCGTGTGACAGTCGATCAGCATTACAGATAATGCTGTATCTTTTGTGGTCAGTGTTGTAATCAGAAAATACATTGCCAGAATGACGACTATCATCCCTGCTATAAACGGCAGTTTATAATACATCCAGAAGTACTCCAGATTATTCTTCATACTCTTCTTTTCTTTTTTTTCATCCATCTGAAATACTTCCTTTCTCATTTACTTTTACATTTTATTTGCAGATTGTTTTTTGCGTTATAGAATCAATGGGCCGGCATAAAATACCGACCCATATATAATTCTGTGTCAGGCATCAGCCTTTAACTGCTCCTGCTGCGATTCCATTGACAAACTGTTTCTGCAGTGCAAGGAATACAATGATCAGAGGCAGTGCACAGAGTACACATGCTGCAAACAGTACATTCCACTGAGCAGGGTTTTCCTTGTCACCAAGGAACTGAAGCATACCTACCGGAAGAGAATACTGTGCTTTCTTTGAAATAAATACCATTGGATAGAAATAATCATTCCAGATCCACAATCCCTGTGTAATAACGCAGGATACGATTGCCGGCTGAAGAAGCGGAAATACTACTGAAGCAAAACGCTTCGGAAGACTGGCACCGTCTATATATGCAGATTCTTCGATTTCAACCGGAACACCCTTCATAAATCCTGAAAACAGGAATACTGAAAACGGAAGAGAACAGGTGATAAACATGATCATCGGAGTAAAACGAGTATTCGGAAT
>OLNT01001244.1_pt1 | contig 14449 bp, 10 predicted proteins | sample 1672641 | NCBI WGS metagenome assembly OLNT01 (sample SAMEA3136708, study PRJEB25190) | human gut metagenome
TATTCCGCCAAAAACATCATCAATCACCCCATTAATCTCCGGCAGCCGTATTACGTTACTACAAACGTAGCGCTACGATTAACGTATCGCTACGGAAAACGTAGCAACCAAGCAACACCAAGCTCCGGAGGTATCAGTGGGCAATATCTTCAAGGTCCTCAGACGCGACTTCCTGCGCCTGTTCAAGGTGCCGGCCGCATGGGTGATCCTGTTCGGCATGGTGTTCATCCCGCCACTGTATTCGTGGTACAACATCGTCGGCTTCTGGGACCCGTACGGCAATACCAAAGGCATCACCGTCGCCATCGCCAACAATGACGACGGCACCGACAACGCGCTCATCGGCAAGCAGAACCTCGGCGATCAAATCGTCAAGCAGATGAGAAGCAACGACCAGCTCGGCTGGACCTTCGTCACCGAAGCCGAGGCCATGGACCAAGTGGAATCCGGCAAGGCATACGCAGCCATCATCATTCCCAAAGACTTTTCCGACGATCTCGCCGGCGTGGTGACCGGCGGCAAGAGTCGGCCCACTCTGGAGTATTACGTCAACGAAAAAGCCAGCGCCATCGCCCCCAAAGTCACCGACGTCGGCGCGTCCACTGTGGACCGCACGGTCAATTCCACATTCGTCTCCACCGTATCCGAAGTACTTACCGAAGTCATCAATACGGTTGACGGCAAAGCCATCAGTACCGAAGACACCACCAAAGCCAAGGCCCTCACGGCCCTTGCCAAGGCCTCCGACGATGTGCAGCACACACGCAGCACCATCGCCAAGCTCACCACCAAACTCACCGACACCCCAGAGCAGACACGCACCGCACGTCAGGCGCTGGACGACGCGCGCACACTTGGCATCGACACTGCAGAAGGTCTGGCCGGCGTCTCCACCCTGATCGGCACTACCCAGACCAGTCTGAACGGCTTCGTCACCTCCACGTCCGAAGCGCTTGACCAAGGCTCAAGCCTGCTGAGCCAAGCCGCAGCACAGGCCAACCAAAGCGTGGGCACGGTAACCGGAACCATCAGCGCCGCCAATCAGCAGGTAGGCGGACTGATCAATACGGCGGAAGACATCAACCAAGCGAACGCCGACATCATCGACCAACTCAAAGGGCTGCCGAACGCCAATCGAGAACCGCTGCAATCCGCCATTGCCACACTGGAAAGCCGCAATAGCGAGCTTGCCGGCGCACTGGGCAACCTCGATAGCCTGAACACCACTATCGGCAATGCCTCCACAGACACCGCCGGATTGGCGCAGCATCTCAATACCGCCACCCAAACCACGGTGCGCGAGGCCAATACCGCTCGCGGCACCATCACCTCCGGCGCCATTCCTCAGCTCAACACCGGTCTCAACGCCCTCAGCTCGACCGCCAGCACTCTGTCGACCGGCATCACGTCGCAAGGCTCACTCATCGATCAGTCGAAGCATACCCTCGACCAACTCGACAAAGCAGCCTCCACCACGGTGACCGCGCTGCGCGACACCGATAAGGCGCTGGCCGGCGTACAAACCAAGCTCGATACGCTGGTCACCGACATCAAAGCCCTGAGCATCTCCAGTTCACTCAGTTCCCTGATCGGCACCGACGGCAAACTGGATGCCGCCACAATCGCCGACTTCATGCTCTCCCCCACTGTTATCAGCGAACAGGCCGTCTATCCGGTCGCCTCCTATGGTTCCGGCATGGCACCGCTGTTCACCACCCTGTCTTTGTGGGTGGGCGCGTTCGTGCTCGTGGTCATTCCCAAACTCGAAACCGATGATGAGGGCATCGACGATCTCACACCAACCCAAGGCTATCTCGGTCGCTTCCTGCTACTGGCCACGCTGGCTGCCGTCCAAGGCCTGGTCACGGCCATCGGCGATCTTGTCATCGGCATTCAATGCGCGAGCGCCCCAGTGTTTCTGCTCACCTGCGTCATCACCTCACTGGTGTATATGTCGGTGATTTTCGCCCTCTCCACCACGTTCATGCACGTGGGCAAAGGCGTATGCGTGGCGCTGGTCATTCTGCAGGTGCCGGGCGCCTCCGGCCTGTACCCGATTGAAATGATGCCCGCGTTCTTCCGCGCCATCTACCCGCTGCTGCCGTTCACCTATTCGATTGACGCGATGCGTGAAACCATCGGCGGCTTCTACGACGGCCTCTGGTTCGCCTATATCGGCAAATTGCTGGTTTTCGTGGTTCTGGCCTTTGCGCTTGGCCTCGGCGCCCGGCCGAAACTGGCCAATCTCAACCGCCTGTTCGCGCGGGAAATCAAGGAAAGCGACATGATTATCGGCGAGCCGGTGCATCTGCCCGGCAGCGAATACCGTGTCACTCAGGCCATTGCAGCACTGGCCGACCACGACGAATACCGTCATGCCATCGAACGTCGGGCCGCCAAATTCGCCTACCGTTATCCCCGGCTGCTGCTGGGTGCGCTTATTGCCGGATTCGTGGTGCCGGCCGCGCTCATTATCGTGTTTGCGCTGACCACCAGCGAGAAAATCGTAGTCATGGGCACATGGCTGGCATGGGTGCTCATCATCATGGGCTTCCTGATGGTCGTGGAATTCATGCGCGATTCCATCCGCCGCCAAACCGAGCTCGGCAGCCTCTCCGACGAGTCGATCCGCGCCATGCTGTACGGGCATAAGGCCAAGCGTCGCGACACCTCCGCCGAACGCCACGAAGAAGCGGACCCGAGCGCCGCTGTTACCGCAATCATCCCCACTATTCCGCCGACCAAGGAAGGCAGGCACGCACGATGAACACCATGTGGAAACTGTTTACCGGCGACATCAAACGCCTGACCAGCAACGTGGTCTCCATCATCATCGTGATCGGCTTGGTGATGATTCCCGGCCTGTTCACCTGGTTCAACGTGGCCGCATGCTGGGACCCGTTCTCGAATATGAAGAACCTGAAATTCGCGGTGGCGAATGTGGATGAGGGGTATCGTTCCGACCTGATCCCGGTGAAAGTCACGGTCGGCGATCAGGTGGTGAACGCGCTGCGCGCCAACAGTCAGCTCGATTGGACGATCACGTCCAAAGCCGATGCCGTCGAGGGCGCACGATCCGGCAAATACTACGCGGCCATCGTAATTCCGAAGTCGTTCAGCAAAGACATGATGACCTTCTTCTCCGACGACGTGCAGCATGCCGAACTGACCTATTACCGCAACGAGAAGAAGAACGCGCTGGCACCGAATCTGCTCAACGAGGGCACGGATGAGGTTGCGGCGGAAATCAACACCACGTTCGCTAAGACCATCACTTCGGCCGGGCTGGAAATCGCGTCTTCGCTGGCCGATCAGCTGTCCAAGCCCGAGGCCAAAGAGCAACTGAATACCTTCAACGCCAACATCGCCAATTTCGCCACACAGCTTGACGATACTGCGGATCTGCTTGGCACATACAGCGCATTGACCGATACGGCCGGCGCCTTGCTCGACACCTCGAACTCACTAATCACTCAGGTTTCCTCTGCCGCCAAACAAGGCGGCAAGGATCTTGCCAGCGCCAAACAGGAAGTCACCGACGTGGCCGGAGCCCTGGGCACCACCGCTGACGCGATGAGCAGCGCACTGGACGCGAGCGCCTCCAGTTTCGGCGCGGTGTCCGATTCCATAGACAAGCTGTATTCCGACGCGAATGATGGTGCCACCACGGTCGCCGACGAATTGGACCGTCAAGCTACGGCCATTGGCAAGCAGACGGAGAAATACACTGAAATTCGCAACACGTTGGCCGGCATACTGGGCAACGACTCATCCATCATCACGGCGATTGACCGTTCAATCGCACGACAAAACAGGCTGCGGCAAGCGCTGAATACGGCGGCGACCGATATTCGCCAAGGCAATCAGGACGCGCAGGATCAGCATGCGCAGGTCAAGAATCTGGCTGATCAAGCGCAGAACAGTATTGCCAATATCAAGTCAGATTTCTCGGCCACGGTGAAACCGCAAATCGACTCCCTGTCGTCCACCGTCGCTGACGCCTCCGGCATACTGAGTTCCGGCGCCACCCAGTTGGACTCCACGCTCGGCGACCTGAAAGGGACTTCCGACGACGCCAGCGATATGCTCAGCGACGCTCGCACTACCTTGGACAAGGTGTCCGGCAAACTGCGTTCCGCCGGCGCCGAACTGGCTTCGTTCAACAGCACACTGAGCGACGCACTAAACAGTGGCGATATGGGCATGGTCAAAGAGGTGCTGGGCAATGATCCCGAAACGCTGGCCAGTACGTTGGCCGCACCGGTGCAGCTCAGGCGCAAGGCCGTATTCCCGGTGGCGAATTTCGGTTCGTCGATGGCACCGTTCTACACGCTGCTGCCGCTGTGGGTGGGCGCGCTGCTGATGGTGGTGACGCTGAAAACCACCGTGTCTCGCCGGACGCGCAAAGCATTGGGCGATCCGCGGCCGCATCGGCTCTTCCTTGGGCATTACGGGGTGTTCGCGCTGATTGCGCTGCTGCAATCCACGGTGTCGCTCGGTGGCGATTTGCTGTTCCTGCGCGTGCAGGCCGTGCATCCGCTGCTGTTTATGTTGTCTGGATGGCTGGCCTCGCTGGTGTTCTCGTTCTTCACCTATACGATGGTGGTGAGTTTCGGCAATGTGGGTAAGGCAATCGGCGTGCTTATGCTCATCGTGCAGATTTCGGGTGCGAACGCTGCCTACCCGGTGCAGATGTTGCCCGACTTCATCGCCAAAGTCAGTCCGCTCTTGCCGCTCACCCATGCGGTGACGATGATGCGTGCGGCCATCGCCGGCATCTACGACATGGATTACTGGCGGGCCGCCGGAATGCTGCTGGCATTCGTGCCGCCGCTACTGTTGCTTGGGCTGTTGCTCAGGAAGCCACTGGTGCGGTTCAACCAGTGGTATGTAGCCCAAGTCGAGAGCACTAAAGTGCTGAGCTAGTAGGTATTATCCGGGAGTTGCCTACAAACGGCATGGACTTACCACCCTCAGTCTGGCTTTGCCAGCCAGCTCTCGCCAGCGGGAGCGTACGGGAGCATATTTCGAAGAGAAGAGATGACGGAGATGACAGATACGACGGCGACACCGCGCGGTGAGCGCACGCGCGAGGCGACGGATCGCAAGCTCATGCGAGCCACGCTGCAGATTGCGGTGGACCGCGGCATCAGCGGCGTGACCATCGAGGAGGTGGCCCGGCGCTCCGGTGTGGCCAAAACCACGATTTACCGCCGATATCATAATGCCGACGAGCTGCTGCACGAGATCAGCGCGATGTATCTGGCCATCCCGGATTCCGACCCAGTGCCCAGCCCCACGCGTGAGCATTTCACGCAACTATTGCAGCGATTGGTCGATTGGGTGCGCGACAACGACATCGACGTCAAGCGCGTGGGCATTGTATTGTCCAGCGAGGCCGAGTTCTTCCAGCACATCGTCGACCAAGTGGTGACCCCGTGGCTGGAGCGTGTGGGGGCGTTCCTCAAGCAGGGAGTCGCGCAGGGCGTGTTTCGCGAGGACGTTGACGAGAAGTTGCTGTTGTCCACGATTATCGGATCTTTGGTGGCGTATGAGGCCATCGAGGGCAAAGCAATGGACGACGACACCGCCTGGGCCTCGCGCATGGCCGATCTGCTGTGGCCAGCATTGCTGAAGTAGCGGTCTTACTCCTGAATCGAAGCCTCCTGGCGGGCGACTTCGAGGGCTTTGTTGAAGGCGTCGGAGGTCCAGCTGGCGCCGGCGACCTTGTCCACTTTGAGACCCTTCAGAGGTTTGCCGTCCACCACGCCGTTAATGGCTTTGGCGAAGTCGTCCTGATGGTTCTTGGAAATCGTGGTGAACGGGTGCCCAATGATATTGACGGTCTCGACGTTGCCGTCCTTGATGGTCAGATGGACGTCGATGGAATCCTCGCCTACCGGGCCGTACTGGCCGTTGATCGAGTAGTTGCCGTCCTTGTAGTTGCCGGTGTCCTTCTTGTCGGACGTGGTGGTGGACGGGTCGTTGTGCGACGAGCTGGAATCGGAGCCGTCGGAGCTATCGGAGCCGTTCGACTGGGATTGCGACTGCTCTTCCTGCGACTTCTCGGTCTCGCCCGAGTTGCCGGCGTACGCATCGTCCATCGGCGCGGCCTTGGATTCGCCGCATCCGGCCAGCAGCGCGCCAGCCACGACCAGTCCGGCCGCCGCCAATGTCGCGGATTTCTTCAACGTACTCTTTTCGGTCATATTCACGCTCCTTAAGCCCCCCTCTGACGAGGGGGGCTGTCAGCGAAGCTGACTGGGGGAGAGACCATCAGCTTGCCATGTATTCCTCACATACTGCTCGATGCCCCTGACGGCCCTACTCCTCGCCGCCGGTTTTCGCGGCCTTGGTGGGGTCAGTGAAACCAATGGCGGTCTCGCCGTTCTGCGCGCCCTCGACCTGTGCACCCGTGGAGGCGGGCTTGCCGCCGGCCGCCTCGTAGGCCTTGCGCGCATCCTCGTCATTCCACTTCTCACCGACGAGCACGCCATGGTTGAGCATGATCTCGCGCTGCGCGCAGCTGGCGACCAGCGCATCGTGGGTGACCACGATAATCGTGGTGCCCTGCTCGTGCAGCTTGCGGAACAGGTCGAGCACGATTTTCTCGTTCTTCTCGTCGAGGTTGCCGGTGGGCTCATCGGCCAGAATCAGCTTCGGGTCGTTGATCAGCGCGCGGGCCACGCACACGCGCTGCTGCTCGCCGCCGGAGAGCTGGCCGGGCAGGTGGTGGGCGCGGTCCTTCAGGCCGACCTTTTCCAGCGCCTCCATGGCCTGCTTCTCATCGACCACCGAATGGTAGTACTGGGCCACCATCACGTTTTCCACGGCGGTCAGGTGCGGCACCAGATAGAACTTCTGGAACACCAGTCCGATGAGGTTCTTGCGCACGTCGGCCAGCTGCGTGGCGTTCAGGTCCTCCAGCTTGCGGCCTTCCAGCTTCACGGAGCCCTTGGAGGGCGTGTCCATGCAGCCAATCATGTTCATCAGCGTGGTCTTGCCTGAGCCGGAGGAGCCGACGATGGCGAGCCATTCGCCTTCCGGCACGGTCAGATTGAGGTCGTCCACGGCACGCAGGTCGCCGTAGATCTTCGAGATGTGGTCGAGTTCAAGTAGCATGACGTTTCTCTTTCTTTATTCTTCGCGAAGCACGACGGCGGGGTCGATGCGGGTGGCGCGGTGGACGGGCGGGATGGAGGCGACGATGGCGACCAGCGCGCTGAACAGCACGGAAATCAGGGCCAGCCACCAGTTGAATACGATGGAGCGTTCGAACACCGCCACGCACAGCCAACTGGCGAGTCCGTAGCCGATTGCGGTGCCGATGAGGCCGCCAATCAGGCCGTAGAGCGACGATTCGATGTAGAACTCGGTGCCGATGGCACGCGAGCTAGCACCGAGGGCCTTGCGCAGGCCAATCTCGTTGCGTCGCTGCGAGACGATCGAGCTGATTGTGGTGCCGACGCCGACGAGCGTCAGCACCAGCACCACCAGCGAGACGATCCAGAACAGCGTCTGCAGCATGGTGATGATGCGGGTGTCGGAGGCGGTGATCTTGGTGACCTGCTGTGCCTTGACGTGCATGGAGGTCATGTCGTTGATGCTGGACACCAGGCCTGCGAGGTCGCTGGCGCCGGCCGAATACTCGATGACGTCCACGCCGCGCGTGATGCCGGTGAGCTTGTTGACGTCGGCGTTGGTGGCGTAGATGATCGAGTCTTCGCTGCCGCCGGTGTCCACGATGCCGGCCACGCGGAATTCGGTACCGGAGGTGTCCATGATGTCACTGGAGACACGGCCGTCTTTGGTTTGCTGGTCGATCGAGGAGTTCGACGAAGTGCCGTTGGTGCTGGCGTTATCGGATGCACGGTAGCCGATGGTGATGGCGGAGCCGATTCTCAGGCCGATGGCGTCGGCGATGTCGCGTCCGACCAGCACCTTGCCGTCGGTCGGCCACGAGCCGTCGACCACCCAGTGATGGTTGAGGTTCTTGACCTGCGCCGCATTCACGCCGGCCATCACGTACGGCGAGGCGTTGACGCGCACGTTCTCGTAGCGGTAGGTGGCGTATTTCGCGGAACCCTTGGCCTTGACCATTTCAGTGGTGTGCTGCACCATCGCCTTGTCGATGCCGGCCTTGCCGTCAGCATTGGTCGATTCGGTGGGCGTGACAATCAGGTTCGCGCCGTACGCACGCATCTCCTCGTTCATCTGCTGCGGCACAGCGAGGCAGATCATCGCCAGACAGAACAGTGTGGCTGCGCCGACCAGCGACGCCACCACAGCCATCACCGCGCGCGAACGCCGACGGAACACGGCGCTGAACAGCATTCTGAAGAACATACCGGTGTTGGTCATCGGTTCCCTCCTTCCACACCTACGTAGATAAACTCAGCGACCATGGAGCACCTCCGCGGGCTTGAGATTCAGAATCGAACGAATCGATGAGGCGGACGCCAGCAGCACGGTGACAGCCAGCAGCACGAACACCAGCACGAACACCATCGGCCGCATCGTAATGCCGGAACCGAACACCACCCGGCCTATCAGCTGGGCCACGCCGGAACCGAGCAGCGCGCCCACAATCGCGCCCAGCAGCGAGATTGCCGCCGTTTCGGCCAGCATCAGGCGGGATACCGCGGCATCGGTGGCACCGAGCGCCTTGAGCAACGCCAGCTCGCCCGACCGTTCGCCGATCGAGGCGACCATCAGGTTGGCCACGGCCACGGCTGCGGCGATCAGGCTCAGCACGGTCATCAGAATCATCACGGCCTGCGTCTTTTGCAGCACATTGCCCTGCAACGCGGCCACCTGACGCACCTGCTTGGCCACCGCGCCCGGAATCACCTCTTCGATCTGATAGGCGATCGAGCTCGGGTAGGCGGTGCAGTACCAGGTCTCCCATTCCTCCTGGCTCAGCGCGGCCGGGTTCGCGGCGGCCTTACGGGCCAGGTCGTTCTCCGGCGTGGTCAGGGCCTTGACCTCGATTTTGTCGACCGAATCGGGCAGGTCGGCGAGTACCTGGGCCGTGGAGGAGGCGATGTAGAGCGAGCCGTTGTCCTCGTCGCCGGAATCGTAGACACCGGTGAGCTTGATTTTCTGCTCGTTCTTCTTGCCTGAGGCGGTGGTTTTGTTGAGGGTGATGGTGTCGCCGGTGGTCACGCCGAGTTCGGAGGCCAGCGTCTTGCCGATCACGCCCTGGTCGGAATCGTCTTTGGGCCACTTGCCGTCCAGCTGCCACCACGAGCGCATGCCTTCCACGCCCACGACGGTAGTCTCGCCGGTGGAGATCTTGAGGTTCTTGTTGAACCACGTGCCGACGACCGGCACGTTGGTACCGTTCACCGTGGCGTGGATGTTGAGCTGCGGCGCGAAGCTGGTGATGTTGAACGACCAGAAGATCGTCTTGATCTTGGCCGCGTCCGACTCCTTCAGAAAAGCGGTCGGGTCGCTGGTGGACGTCGCGCCGCCCGACTCGGTGTTGTACAGGTCGGAAACGACCGCATCCGCCTTGGGCTGCACGGTGATGTTCGAACCGTAGGTGGACAGCTCGGCGTTGAGCTTGTCGCCCACGTCGAACACGACGCCCAGCATCGATACGGACACGGTCGCCGACAGGCATACGGTCAGCGCGATAAGCAGGCGCCGGCGCAGCTGTCGGGTGAACGAGCGAGTAATCATGCGCAGAAAGAACATGATTCTTGTCTCCTGCCTGACTCACCGGAAGTGGGCGCTCAGCGCGTCCAGATCCGTAGTTTGAATGGTGATCTTGCCGTGGCCGGTCTTGTACGGGAATGGTATCGGGTTGCAGCCACCCTTGAAGCCGATGGTCGCCAGGTTGATGGCCACCTCGCACTTCTTGCAGATGATCTTGCCGTCCTTCTCGTAGTAGCCAGCGTCGCCGCAGTTCTCGCAGGCGTCCAGGCCGATGCCGTACGCGCCACCGTTCTTTCGGATGATGATGAAGCGCATGACGGTGCCGTCCTTGGCCTTGTATTCGAAGCGGTGCAGGTGGCCGTCCTCGACCTGGCTGAAGGGGATGGTGGCCACGCCGTCCTTGAGCGAGTAGGCTTCCGGCGGCGAAAGGGTGATGGTCTGATGGGTCGCGGCAACGCCCACGGTCAGGGTTGCTGTGACGCCGATGGCTGCGATAAGGCTCCACACGGCAGCGGCGATGGCGTGGCGGCGGAATACCTTATGCCGGCGCAACGTGGCCTCGTTGGCTCCCGGCACATCATGGGTTTTCATACGGAAACCGGCCACGATGGAGGCCACGGCGGGAATCAGGAACACCAGCGCCTGCGCCATAATCATCGTGGAGTTCTGGTTGATGGACCAAGCCAGCGCCACGAACATCGTATGGTTCATCGGGAAGCCTCGCGCCTGCAGAATCTGGGCAAGACCAGTGAAGTGTTGAATCAGCAGAATCACCATCATGGCCGCGACGGCCACGGTGAACGCCCAGCGCACGGCAGTGGTGCGCATCGTGCGGAAGATGGCGGCCACAATAATGGACATGGCCACGCCAAGCAGGAAACCAAGAGCGCGCAGCAGCATGGCCGAAGTGAATGCGGTCTCCCCTGGTTCCACCCAGATGGTGAGCTGCAGAATCACGTCCGGCAGCGCGTAGAACAGGGTGAGTGCGATGTCGATGGCGGCCACGGCGTTAGCGATGTGCATGAACACCTTGTGCTGCTGCCAATTGGTGGTGATGCGGCGTGCGAACACCACCACGACGATGGTCAGGATGTCGGCAATGATCGCGCACCACAACACCGGGTAGTTGACGAACGTGCGCTGATTGATCACGGCCGAGGCGCGCAGGCCGGCGAATACGATGGCGGCGATCAGACCGACGATCAGGCCGATGAGACGCCAATGCGAGCTTATCGGCTTATCTCGCCCCTCGCCGACCGTGAGCATCACGCTCAGGCTCATCACCAGCAATGCGGGGGCCAAAGTGCCCGGCATCACTGCCACGAATTGTTCAAGCATTCGCGTCCTTTCTCTGTTCACCTTAGGCTCCCCTCTCTGAGGGGAGCTGTCCGCGAAGCGGACTGAGGGGAGTTTTAGACCGTCCTAAGAATTATCTCCCTAAAGCGGCGTAAAGCCCCCTCTGACGAGGGGGCTTTCTGCTTAGTCAATCACCACTGGCGAGGAGTGTAATCCCAGTTGTCGAAGGTGACCTCGATCGGCTCGGTCCAGAAGTGGCCCTTGACGCCGGTCTCCGGGTCAACGTGCAGCATCCAACCCTTGGAGGCCGGGGATTCGATGGAGAGCTTCAGCTGGTAGGTGCCAGCCTTGTCGAGCTTGACGTTGGCGCCGTAGTGCGGGCCATCGGAAGCGTTCATCTGCATGAAGGTACCGGAGGTGGCGGTGCCGCCCTCGACTTCCTTGCCGGTGGACTTATCGATGATGGTGTAGTTCACGGTCAGATCCGGCACGAAGTCGCCCTTGCCGTAGCCGAGCTCGGTGCCCTTCTGGTTGGCATGGATGTCGGCCTCGAGGTGGAAGGAAGCGTCAGCAGCCTTCAGGCCCATGGAAGACGGCTCCATATCGATCGGCTGGAAGTACACAGCGCCCACGGTCAGCGGGCCGGCGTCCTGATCCTGCTCTTCAGCAGTACCGGACGGGCCAACCGGAACCTCTTCGAAACCGGCGCCGGAATCGGAGGAAGAATCGGAGGAAGAGGAGTCGGAAGACTGGGAGGAGGAGTCAGCCTTAGTGTCGGATGCGGAGTTGGTGGAACCGCAGGCAGCCATGGACACGGTCATGGAACCGGCGAGCAGCAGGCCGAGCAGAGCGGCCAGTTTCTTGTTCTTCATCATTGTTATTCCTTTTCTCTATCTCTGGTGAATTAGGATTCACGCTTAGATAATTGCAATTATTCAGTTATGAGATAAGTGCGGCGTGGGCTGGAGGAATTGGCATCGATCCGAGGCCGTGCCGCAAGTCTGTCAGTTGTCTGCAGTTATGGGAGGAAACGGACGAGCTAGACGGGCTACGCCTTCACGGCCGGGACCTCGACAGTAGCCTGCGCCTTCAGCTTGCGCTGCTTGATGAAGCCGACCACGAACAGCGCGATAACCGCAACGGCTGCGATGGCCTGCGCCACTAGGCATTCGACGTACGGGTAGAGGCCAAGCCAATCGTTCGTCGGCACACCGTTCAGGTAGAAGGCGGGCAGCAAGTCGCCCTCGATCAGCGAGTGGACGCCGCCGCCGGCGAACACCACCACCAGCACAGACATCAGAATCGAAGTGACCAGGAAGAACGGACCAATCGGAATCTTCACGGAGGTGAAGCGGAAGAGCAGGAAGATGCCGACAAGCACCACCGCGGCGGTCAGACCACCGATCCACATACCGCGAGTATCGCGGCTCATCGTGTAGATGGACTCGTAGAAGATCACGGTTTCAGCGCCTTCACGGAACACGGCGAGGAAGCTCAGCATAGCCAGCGAGACCACGGTTTTCAACGTCACGTTGTCGGCACTTGCGGCGGCTTCGGCATCAGCCACAGCAGCCTCGGTCTTCTTGCGAATGTAACGGTTCCACGCTTCCACGCTGGACTTGTTCAGCATCCAGTTACTCGTCCACAGCAGCATGCCCATGGCGATCAGTGCGCAGGTGCCTTCCATGATCTCCTGAATCGGGCCGGAGCCGCCGAAGGCGAACACGAAGATCACAGCCACCAAGCCGGCGCCGAGCAGACCGACGAGCACACCCAAGTAAATCCACTTGACGAAGCGCTTGTTATCGGACTTGACCAAGTAGGCGACGATGGCTGCAACCACCAGCAGAGCTTCAAGACCCTCACGGATAAGCACGAGGAACGCCTGGCCGGAGGAGCTGGTGACCAGCTTGGTGAAACCGTCTTCCTTATCGGCGGCACCACCGTCAAGAATGCCGGCGTCCTTGATCAGCATGGCCTTGAGGTCGTCGATCAGCTTCTTGGTGTCTTTCAGGGATGCGCCGTCGTTCATGGACTTGCGGCACATCTTGAACTGGTATTCCACCTGCGAGACGCGGTTGCCGCTGATGGCGTTCATCACGTTCTTTTCGAAGCCGAGCTTCTCGTAATACTGGTAGTACGCGTTGTTCACGAGCGTGGCGCCCTTGGCACCATCACCCTTTTCGTAAGCTTTGTATGCATTGTCGAGAATCGGGGTCATTTCGTTGGCCACGTCGGTCCATGAACGATTGCCCTTGCCCGGGTTCTTCTTTTTCTTGGCGTCGAGCTCCTTGCGCTCTTTGGCCAGCTGCGCCTGCAGCGCTTCGGCGTACGCCTTCGGCTTGGCGAGATCGGCGTTGGCGTCGAGCTGCTGGGCCGTGGCGTCAAGATCGGCGGTCAACGCATCAATCTGCTGAGCCAGTTGATCGTCGTTGCCAGGCGTGTAGGAAAGATTCTGAACGCTTTGGAATGCCTGCTGTTGGGCGAGCTGCTTGTCCGCGCCAATGGTGTCGTGCACGACCGCGGTGAAGTTGGAGGCCACGTAAATCTTGTTGTACGCGCCCATGAAATCGGAGGTGGCGCCAGCGGTGTTGCCATCCTTGTACGTCTTAAGACCGCTGTTCAGCTGCTTGTCCATCGCCTTGGAGACTTCGGCCCAGGTGGCGTAGTCAACGCTGGACGAGCTTGATGAACTGGACGAGCTGGTGCTGCTGTCGGCGAAGGCCATCGGAGCCGTGACTGCAGGAGCCACAGTGGCGATGACCATGGCGAACAGAAATACAATCGCAGCCAGGACTCGCAGCTGCCTCACGCTGGTGTGTTCAACGGACCGAAGAGCAGCCTGGGCGCGACGAACCATGCCTATCCCTCTCTCTGCGCGGCTAAGTAATCAAAAACCAACTACTCAATATAAAGAAAAACTTTTTTGAGGAACAGTCTTGATTTTTTAGGATTTAAGAGGTATTAGGCACTGTTTTTCGATCAATTATTACCGCAGATTGTCTCAATATTCGATATTATCCCGCTCACAGCTGGGAGACTTCCCGAATTATGAACTCCCCGCGACTGGCCACTCCCCATCCCTCATATTGCATGACCAACTGTTTCACCAAGGTTCATAGCCTAAAACCACTATGTTGCATCACGGCAAGAGGCTGGCAATAATTCACGCGATGGCATGCGCATGTTCATTCTGGTTTGCCTCGGGTTTGCTCTGACTTGCCTTGAGTCGCCTTGATTTGCACTGGTTCATCCCCCGGTGAGATCACCTGTTGCACACGCCGTACGAACGACCTGCACATCAGCGCAGGCACTCATTGGTGATCCTTGTCCACAAAGCGACACGCCGCAGCCGGCACTGAATGTGCATTTATCCGAAAGCTGTGGTAGCTTATTCGAGTTGCCTACGGAGCTTACTTCTAGCAAGCACTGCAGTGCATGGAGGATTCGCCTAGTGGTCTATGGCGCACGCTTGGAAAGCGTGTTGGTGTAA
>OLNT01001257.1_pt1 | contig 14345 bp, 10 predicted proteins | sample 1672641 | NCBI WGS metagenome assembly OLNT01 (sample SAMEA3136708, study PRJEB25190) | human gut metagenome
CCGAATTCCCCGACCCTGGTGGTGCACACGAGGCTGATGTACTGCGCGCCATGGTCGGAATGGTGCACGAGACCGTCCGTGCCGCCATGCGAGGCAGCCCATGACATCGCCTGTTCCAGCGCCTGCAGCGGCAGCTCCCCGGTGTCCATGGTGGTGGCGCACGCCCATCCGACGATCCTGCGGGCGAACACGTCGGCGGCGAACGCCGTGTAGCCGAACGGGCCGTTGGCCATGCGCACGTAGGTGATGTCGGCCACGTGCAGCCGGTTCGGCGCCTCCGCCTCGAACCTGCGTTCCACGAGGTCGGGCCTGCCGCCCGTGCCCTTCGCCGGTCTGGTGGTGACGGGCGTCCTGCCGCGGCGCACGCCGCGGATTCCCGATTCCCGCATGACGTTCATCACCCGGCCGGATCCCAGCCCTGCGCCGACGACCGGGCGTGCGTCTTGCGGTACCCGTACACGGCCATGAAGGAATCGGCATGGATCTCGAGGATGTCGCGGGCCAGCGCCTCGTGCCTGGCGGCCATGCGGCTGACGGGCCTGGATTTGAACATGCGGTAGCCGCGCGGCGTGATGAACCCGCAGTCCAGCGAAGCGGCCAGCACCCTGCGGATCGGCCCGACCCTGAAACGGTCCTTGAATTCGTCGATGTAAGCGACCATCAACGCCGTGTCGGGTCGAGCCGTGCCGCGAAAAAAGCCGACGCCGTCGTCAATATCTCGTTCGCCCGCCTCAATCGCGCGACCTCGGCCCGCAAACTCCTCAACTCCGCCATCGCGTCTTCGGCCGACTGCTTGATCTCCGCCGCGACCGTGGCGTCCGTCTTGTCGCGCCAACGGCGCAGCGTCTCCGGCGCGACCCCCAGATCCTTGGCGACCTGTTCGATCGCCTTGGTCTCCGACGAATACGAGCCGCGCGACTCGGTCGACAGCCTGACGGCCTTCGCCTTGAACTCCGGCGTGTATCTCGTTCCTTTTGCCATGGTTCCATCATCTCCCATCGAGTTAGGGGAAATGCGGAACAAAAATCAGTTCATATCATTTACGCTTAGGACTTCATTGAGGTGAGGTCAAGTCATGCATGGCTGATTTCAAGAGCGGCAAATTCCTAAGCTTTTACGCTTAGGACTTCATTGAGGTAGATAATCGTAGGGGTCGATGCTGATGGTCACGCATTCCTAAGCTTTTACGCTTAGGACTTCATTGAGGTCGTGTTAAGTGTAGCTTAATCTCGATCAGGGTGTGTGTCATTCCTAAGCTTTTACGCTTAGGACTTCATTGAGGTTCGAAACCGCAGGAGCAGCCCCAGTCGGAGCAGCGATTCCTAAGCTTTTACGCTTAGGACTTCATTGAGGACCAGAGCCGAAACAGTCACACGGCAGAAGCTCGCCGCCTGAAATTCCTAAGCTTTCATGCTTAGGACTTCATTGAGGAAAGTGGCTCGATGAGGAGCATTACTTGGTCATCCTGCAATTCCTAAGCTTTTATGTTTAGGACTTCATTGAGGATCGGTCCGCGAGACCTCCACCAGCCTCGAGATCCTATTCCTAAGCTTTTATGCTTAGGACTTCATTGAGGAACCGTCATGCCGCCCTCGACCATCGTGACCTCGTCAATTCCTAAGCTTTTATGCTTAGAAATTCTGAGGGGATGTGGTATTCTTACGGAAGAGCACCCCCGTTACCGTCTTTTCGATAGCTTCCGAGGTGCTCATTTGATTGTGGGTGATGTTCTTGGAGGAATGAAGGCACCCATATTTCGCTTGTGGAAGCTTCCAATGCGGAATTCTCAGGGTGGCTTTTTGATTCCACCCTCAGGTAGTTCAACGATTAGCTTCAGGTGGTATGCTGGCTTTTGTGAGAGGTCTCATTGGCACCATTCGGTGACATTGAGACCTTCATCTTTGCCTTATATTCGGTTGTTGATTTTCCGTATCCTGGGCAACGTTTTGATTTCGCTTTTCCGATTCGCTTATTTGGCTTGTGTCTCTTCTACCGCTTACCGTCTCACCCCATCCCTGTACTATAGGGGGTAAAGAGGAGAGGACAATGGCACGATATGATTTTTGCCCGCAATGCGGCACTGCAAACGCGAATGGTGATTTTTGTATCAATTGCGGCGCGTCGTTGGTGACGTCTGATGATGTGGTTGATCGGGATGCGCCGGCTCCGACGGTTCCGATTCCGGTTGTGCCTACGCCTCAGGGGTATCTTGATGAGAATGGTAGGCCTGTCGGTGTGCAGCCGTCGGGGGAGCGTGGCCCGCAGGGCGATGCTCCTCGTCGCGGAGTTTCCAAAAAACTGATTGCGGTGGCTGTGGCGATTGTGGTTGTCGTTGCGGCGGTGTGTGGATGGTTGGTGTGGCGTGATCGGCAGCATCGTAGCCAGTTGGTGGATTGTGTGAGTGCGGTTGGTAGAGTGAAGGCTGCTGAGCGGAAGGCGGAGGTGGATTATCGGGCGGCTGTCAAGCTTGCCAAAACCGATTCGAAGCGTATTGCCGATGCATCGTTGCTTGGTGAGATGACTGATGTGCTTGGCTCGCAGAAGCCGATTGTGGCGGCTGATTATGTGTGCGATGCTGGCGATGGTACGGCGCGGTTGCGTACGGTCGCTGAGCAGGCTCGTAGGGATTTGTCATCGCAGAAGGCGTGGCTTAAGTCGGTGAATGCTGCGGCGAAGCGGGTTCAGACGAGTATTGATAAGCGGACCGCGTCTGATCGGGCTGCTAAGGATAAGGCCGCCAAAGACAAGGCCGCCAAGGAGGCTGAGCGTCAATCGCAGCAGGATGGTATCAAGACGGACGAGTATGTCAACACGCGGTATGCGTATTCGATTCAGGCTCCGTCGGATTTCGTGTGGTTTGATGAGTCGGATAATGGCGATGGCCGGCAGTTCAGCAGCGATGATGACGATGATATCGCGATCTCAGTGTGGGGTTCATACAATGCCGATGGTGATACGCCGTCCAGTGCGATGCAGCGGTATCTTTCGGAGCATGATGTCAGTTACCATGCGTTGGGCAGCGGGAGCTTTGTGGTCACGTGGGAGGAGGATGGAACCGTCACCTATATTCGTGAGTTGGTGGATGACAATACCATTCGTGCCGTGCAGATCACGTATCCGACGTCGTCGTCCGATCGTGGCGGCAAGGTAGTGGAGGCCGTCGCCCACACGCTGAAAGCGTTGTGATTTTCTGGTGTTGTGACGGTTGTATGGATGGTTGTGGTGGCTTCGAGAGGCTGCGACGCCAGCTTTGGCGGTCCGCACGCCTGCCATACATTCGGCATGCGGACCGCGTTCAGCGCAGAGGGCGCACGTACGAGCCGACTTCGGGACGGACCTGGGCGAGCGTGCCGTCGGCGTTATGCGTCAGGGGAGCGAACACCGTTTCCCTGTGGCATCCGTCGCCGCCGCTCCAGCGGGAGGCGTGCCCTGACGGGTCGAACGCGAAACGATGGTAGGCGATGATCCACTCGTCGGTGCCGGGGATGTTCACAATGTTATGGTGTCCCGTGGCGTACAAGCCGCGTTCGGGAGCCGGCATGACAAGCGGCATCGGATCGCTCCACGGGCCGGAAAGCGAACGGGACGTCGCGTATTTGACGCAATAGGTTTCCTCGCGCGCGTCGTTCTCCGACCAGGAAGCGTAGTAGATACCCTGCCGTTCGTGGATCCAAATGGCTTCGCGGAAGTCGCCCGGTACCCAGCTGATTGCGCGCGATTCGTCAAACGCTAGGCAGTCGTCGCGCAACGGTGCCACCCACGCCCGGCCATTGCCCCACAGCAGCCAGCGTGTGCCCTCCGATGCGATGAAGACACCGGGATCGATGGTATGGCAATCAAACGTGCCCTTGCGAATCAGTGGCTCCGGCTGCGGCGTGAACGGTCCGTAAGGCGTATCGGCCACGGCGGCGCCGATCTGCGATCCGGCCACGAAAAACAGCACGTATCGTCCGTCGGCCGCGTGCACAATCGACGGAGCCCACGCTCCATCCTCGCCGTGCCACCAGGGCACGTCGTACAAATCGAGCGCAGGATGACGCTCCCAGGTCGCCAAATCGTCGGAAGCATAGACGCTGAACGCGGTGGTGCGCCATTCGTCCACGCCGTCATCCGTGCAATACAGGAAGTAGCGGTTGTCGAAAATCGCCAGATTCGGGTCCGCGCAATAGCGGCGCAGCGGATTGGTGGCGAGCGCCGTGTCGTTGACGCGGTGCGGAAGCGAGTCTCGATCTGTTGCGGAGGTCGCATTCAATGTTGTTGCGATGCTCATGAAACGTCCTTTCGTCAGCCCTTGACCGATCCGGCGACCAGGCCGGAGACGATCCACTTCTGGCAGAAGATGAAGAACACGAACACCGGCAGCAGCGCGAGCACGGTGATGGTCATGAAGCTCGGCCAATCGGTGGAGAACTGGCCCACGGCGTTGTAGACCTGGAGCACGATGGTCCGCAGATTCGACGAGCTGATGAACACATTGGCGTTCATGAAGTCGTTCCACGTCGACATGGTCTGGAATACGACCACGGTCGTCAGAATCGGCCGGATGAGCGGCATGACGATGCTCCAGAAGATACGCAGCGGCCCGGCGCCGTCGATGCGCGCGGCCTCGATGAGTTCGAACGGCAGCGAGCGCATGTATCCGACGATGAGGAAGTAGCAGAACACGCATCCGCCGAGGTAGATGAGTACCAGGCCACCCAGGGTGTTCACGATGTGGGTTTGCGCTTCCATGCGGTACAGCGGGATCAGGGTGGATTGGGCGGGGACGACGAAGGCGACCATGAGGATGGTGCCGATGATGGCGGTGAACCTGGATTTGCGTAGGATCATGCCATAGGCGGCGAGTGCGCCGACGATCACTTGGATGGCCACGCCGAAGAATGTGACGATGAGCGTGTTCCACAGGGAGCGCAGGATGGGCACGGTGGCGAAAGCGTGGGTGTAGTTGTCGAACGTCCATTGTTTCGGCAGTCCCAGTGGATTGGAGCTCATGTCGGGGATGGTTTTGAACGTGTTGATGACGATGTACCACAGTGGTATGGCGCATATCAGTGCGATGGCGATCATCACGATGGATGTGATGGCGGAGGATATGCGTTTGCGGGTGGTGAAGTTCATGCCTTTGGCTTTGGTCGGGTGCTTGGTTGTGGCGCTCATCACTGGAACCTCCTTGAAATCAGGTTGGAAACGCTCATCTGTAGGAACACCACGATGCCGGTGGCGATGAAGAAGAGTACGGCTAGGGCGGATCCGATGCCGTATTGGGATTGGCCGATGCCTTGTTGGATGATGGACTGGGTGACGGTGTAGGTCGAATAGCCGGGACCGCCCTTGGTCATCGTGTAGGGCAGGTCGTAGACCTTGAGGCCTCCGGACATCAGCAGGAAGGTGGAGGTGACGATGCCGGGGGTCAGCTGCGGCAAGGTGATGTGGATGAACTGTTGGAATTTGGAGGCGCCGTCAACGGTCGCCTGCTCGTACAGGTCGGCGGGGATGGCTTGCAGGAATGCGAGGTAGAGGGTGGCGTGCCAGCCGATCTGCGCCCAGATCGCGATGAAGATGACGCAGAATTTAGCCCAGCTGTTGTTGCTCAGCCAAGGAATCGGGTCGAAGCCGAGTGAGGTGAGTATCGAGTTGACCACGCCGGTTTTCATTGGGGAGAAGATGTATTTCCATACCATGCCCATGATGGCCAGCGATGGTACGGAAAAGAAGAAGAATACGGAGCGGACGAAGTTGCAGCCTACGAATTTGCGGTTGAGCACTACGGCCAGTGGGATGGCCAGCGCGGTCACGCCGATCATCACCACGATGGCGTAGAGAATCGTGAATCCGAGGCCGGACAGGGTTGAGGGGTCGGAGAAGACCTTTTTGTAATTGTCGAATCCGACGAACTTCATGTTGGTGCTATAGCCGTTGAAGTCGGTGAACGAATAATAGGCGGTCTGCACCAAGGGCACCAGGAACAGGATCACGAACAGTGCCAGAATCGGCAGCAGGAACCAGAATGAATTGAGATCCTCGCGCAGGCCCTGCCTCCTACGGCGGCTGCGATAATAGGTTTCGTCCATGAGCGGCAGTGCCGGCGCCGCTTGCGTTGCGTTGCTCATATGCCATCCTTTCGTATGGTTCTGGCGATGATTGTGGAGGAGGGGCGTCGAACGGATTTCCTGTGTCCGCGCGCTTTGTTCGCCCCTCCCGTTGGGTGCAGGTCGCGAGCCTATTGCGCTGCGGCCATCTTGTCATCGATGTTCTTGGCTCACTGGTCGACGCTGATTGAACCTTGGACGAGCTGCTGGATTTCGGCGGTGTTGGCGGACGAAAGCACATCGGGCTTCTTGTAGAAGTTCGTGTACAGGAAGTACTTGCCAGTCTTCACGTTCTCGTCGTAAATCTCCTTGTACTGCTTTGCTACGTCGGAATCGAATCCTTCGACGGTGATGGCGTCGCCGTTCTTGCTGCGCTGCTTCAATGCCCAGTCGGAGACCATGAAGTCGAGGAACTTCTCGGCCGCCTTGAGCTTGTCGCCCTTGAGCTTGGAATAGATGGTCAGACCAGGCGACGGGGAGCCTTGCGAATACTGCTCATGGTTCTTGTCGAGAGCCGGGATGCGGGCGAAACCCCAGTCGAAGGACGCGCCTTCGAAAGCGGAGAAGTCCCATACGCCGGTGGTGTACATGGCCACCTGTCCATTGGCGAACTGGGTCTTGGCATCGTCGCCGCTCACACCGACGTTGTCACGTGACGCGTACCCCTTCTCGTACACCTTCATCCACGCCTTCACGCAATCCTTCTCATTGGCGCCCGGCGTCGACGGGGTCTTGTCGGCCAAGGTCGTCACATCCACGCCATCCTTGGCATAGACCGCGCCCATGAAGGAGTCCGGGATACGATCGTTGCCATCTCCGAGCGATTCGATATATGGGGTGATGCCCTTGTTCTTGAGTTTGCCGCACAGGTCGAGGAACTCGTCCCACGTGGCCGGCACGGAATCGTAGCCGACCTGGCCGAGCAGATCCTTGTTATAGGCGATGCCGGCGGCCCACGAGGAAATGGACTGTCCGTACAGTTTGCCGTCGCGTGACAGGAAATCCTTGTTCGCCTGCGAGAGCTTCTTGACGTAGGACTTGCCGGTCATGTCCAAGGCATAGCCGTTGTCGATGAGATCGTTCTTGTTTTCCGAGGTGATCACGAACACGTCCGGAGCCTGGTTGCCGACGAGGCGGGTCTGCAGGGTCTGGATGTATTCGTTGGTCGGCGGCGCGTAGCCGAAGTCGACTTTGATGTCGGGATTCTCTTTTTCGAATTCGTCGATGAACGGCTTCATGATCTGCTCGTTGTCCCAGCTCAGGAAGCTGATCGTGGTCTTGCCCGCGTCGGCGCTTCCGCCGCAGGCAGCCAACGGCAGCAGCATCGCGGCGCCGGCCGCCGCTGCCATCGTTCTGGTCAAAACCTTGCCCATGTTCACTGTGTTCCTCCTTTATCCAGGGCTTCCATGCCCTTCTTCCGTCCATGGCGACATCGTCGCGAACCAGCTGTTGAATCGATTAATTGACACGATTCAAAAGCTGTTGATAGCATTTATACACTCCGTGTTGAATCGTGTCAAATCGGCGCGTACAATAACCCTCGAAGGGCTATTGGGGTCATGCTCCGGCGATTGTGCAATCGCCGGCCGCGCATGGGATTCGTGGCCATGGCACAACTGGAGCCGACAGGCTGGCGGTTCCGTGCAAGACGACTTCCAAGGAGACGCGCATATGGTCACGATGAGCGATGTAGCCAAGGCCGCGGGCGTATCGCGGGCCACCGCGTCCTATGCGTTGCGCGGCGATCCGCGCATCGTCCCGGCGACCGCCGAACGCGTGATGCGGGCGGCGCGCGAACTGCAGTACACCACGAATCTGTCGGCACGTTCGCTGCGCTCCGGACGCTCGGGCATCATCGGGGTGGCGATTTTCGAGCTCGACCATCCCTATCCAAGCGAGATGAGCGCCGCTATGAGCCGTGAGGCCGCGAGGCATGGTCTGGAGACGATTGTGCAGGAGACCTCGAACTCGAAGGACAACGAGGTCGCCATCCTGCAGAAGGTGACCAGCCAATTATGCGACGGCACCATCTTCAGTCCCGGCAACGTGTCCGACGATGAGATTCGCGCCCTATCCGGCGGCAAACCGGTGGTGCTGCTCGACGACATCTCACCTGATCCGGTGTTCGATTCGGTCGCCACGCCCTGTGAGGAAGGCTCGGCGGCTGCCATCCGGCACTTGGTCGACGTGGGATGCCGTCGTCCATTGGTGATTGGCGCCGACTATCGTGTATTGGCCGAGGACAACGGTTCCATGACGGTGTCCGGACGGCGTCTTCTGGGATGTCTCAACGCCTTCGACGACCTCGGCGTCGCGCCTGCCGCCGAACAGTTCGTCAGCCTGCCCCACTGGGAATCCTCCGACGCCCGCGCCGCTGCCCATGACCTCGTCGACTCGGGCATTGATTTCGACGGCGCGTTCTGCATGACCGACACGATCGCCATCGGCTTCGTACGGGGGCTGGCGGACCGTGGGCTGCGAGTGCCCGACGACGTGGCCGTGATCGGATTCGACGGTATCAGAGAATGCGAGGATTACATACCGTCGCTGTCCACTGTGGCCACCGATCTGAACGATTTGGCAGCCAAGGCGATGCGTCTGCTGCTCGACCGACTCGACGAGGATGGGAAGGGCACGCCGTTGCCTGCCCGCACGCTTACGGCCGATTTCCGATTGATCGCCCGCGAATCGACGCGGCGCTGAGAGAGAGAGAGAGTTTTTATGCTGATTGCCTGAGCGTAAGGAATCAAGGCTATTGGATTGTGGATGAAGCTGATAATTTGATTTTATGATTCTATATGAGCTTGGGGGTGCCATTAGAATGGCACCCCCAAGAGATAATCCATGACTGATGAATTATTCCGTCAAACCTTCATGGGTTTATTTGACAGTGTATCCTTGCTGGGAAGAGTAGTCCTTAAGATTCTTCTCCCAAGCTTGGATGCCTTTGGCAAGAGTGATGGACTTTCCGGTATAGGCAGCACCAACCTCATCGCCGAAGACGCCACGTGCATATACCTCAAAGGGCAGGAATTTGTATCCGGTGGAGACATTGGCAGCGGCCTTCGCCAGTTCTTCATTGAATTTCTGTCCGCCAAAGTACTCGTGAGCTTTGCCGTCACTGTCGGTCAGGGTAGTCATGTTGAGGAAATCGTCGGACTTCAAGGTGTCGTTATCGGCGGGGAACGCACCGCCATCGACACGGGTCTTTATTCCCTTGGAGTTGTGGCAAGCGTATTCCGCGAACTTATACGCTGCTTCAGCCTTCGCCTTATCCTTGGTCTTCACTACAGCAAGCGAAGAGCCACCGTTTTCTGCATTGGTTTCGGAACCATTCGCAGTCGGCATTTGGGTGATGCGCCACTTTCCTTCACCGTCGGGAGCTCCGGAAAGTAGGTTGTAAGGCATCCAGGCTCCGGTGAGCAAAGATGCTATTGATCCATCGTTCAGGCCTTTATTCCAATCGTCGGACCAGCCGACGGTCTTGGTGTCGATAAGATCTTCGTTAATCATCTTCTGCCAAAAGTCGACGAATGTCTTCACTTTGGAATCGCTGGACAGCTTGATGGTGACGCTCTGTCCGTCGGATCCGGTCGAGAATGGTGTCGCTCCGGCAAGCCATGTCATTGAATCGAAGAAGCCAGCGTCGCCTGAATCGGACGTGATGTACGAGCCTGTCGCGCGAATCTTCTTTGCGGCATCGTAGAACTGATCCCAAGTGCGGACCTGGGTCGGATCCACTCCGGCCTTGTCGAAGACATCCTTGTTGTAGAACCAAGCCATTGGACCGGAATCCATCGGTAAAGCGTAAACTCCGTTGTTAGATTCACTGAGGACCATGTGCCTGGAGTGTAGAAATCGGAGAATTTGTCTGCGCCGAACTGGCTCAGATCTTCGACCTCTTCACGAATCTGGTATTCGGGAAGCGCGTAGTATTCGATTTGCGCTAGGTCTGGGGCTCCCTTTCCTGCGGAAATCGCGTTGTTCAGCGCCGTATACTCAGTTTTATTCGTTCCGGCATTGGTCACTTTGACTTTGATGTTGGAATTGGCCTTCTCGAAGTCCTTAACGGTGCGTGACAGGGTGGAATCCCATGCCCACACTAGGATTTCGGTTGTCCCGTTTGCTGAAGAATTTGACGAATTAGACGAACCGCATGCTGCGACGCTCGCTAACATTGCCACTGCGCCTGTTAAAGCGACGGCTTTTCCAATTGCATTGAACTTCATCGTTCCTCCTCCTTTGGAGTGAGCTTGGCTTTCTAAGCCACTCATCATTTGGATGTGCATTACATCCATTCATGACAATGAACAGATTAACACAGCTTTTATGTTTGCGCAAACACATGATATTTAAAAAGAGTTTACGAATTACCGTATGCTGTAAAAATAACGTAAACATGATAATCTTGAATCGCAGGATATGAATGGCAGAATCTTCTGTCGCAACATTTTCAAAATGAGGCACGATCAATGACGACGAATGCGCTTGCGACCATTGCAGTTGGCAAAAAGAACAAAGTGGCCGATATTCCACCGCGAATTTTCGGTTCTTTCGTAGAGCATCTTGGCAGATGCGTATACGGGGGAATATATGAGCCAAGTCATCCTCTCGCTACTGATGATGGATTTCGACAGGATGTGATTGATTTGGCCAAAGAGCTTGGTGTGACCTGTATCCGTTACCCAGGTGGCAATTTCGTTTCCACGTACAACTGGGAGGATGGGACAGGTCCACGCGACAAACGCCCTGTTCGTCGAGACCTTGCTTGGCATTGCACTGAGACCAATGAAGTAGGTATCGACGATTTCTACCGCTGGAGCAAGAAAACTGGTACGGAGATCATGCTTGCGGTTAACCTGGGAACGCGTGGTCTGAAAGCTGCACTAGAGGAACTTGAATATGTCAATGGGGCCGCCGGAACGGAACTGGCGGATAGACGTATCAGCAACGGTATCCCAGAACCGATGGATATCAAGATGTGGTGCATCGGTAATGAAATGGATGGCCCCTGGCAGGTGGGCCACATGACTCCTGATGAATACGCGTCCGCGGTGGAACGTGTCGCTCACGCCATGAAGCTTGCGGAATCAGGATTGGAATTAGTCGCTTGTGGCTCTTCGAGCGCTCATATGCCGACATTTGGTTCATGGGAGCGAACTGTGCTAACCAAAGCATATGACAATATTGATTTTGTATCTTGCCACGCCTACTACTATGAGCGCGGTGCCAAAACACTACAGGACTATTTGGCAAGTTCTCATGACATGCAGTTGTTCATTGACACTGTTGCCCAAAGCGCTGATGAGGCAAAGGCGGCGAATGGCGGAGACCATGATATCGCGCTCTCCTTCGACGAATGGGGCGTTTGGTACTCCGACGTGTGGAATAAGCAAGAGGCGCAATGGAAAGCCCAATTCGGTAAGGGGCTTCATCACGATGCATGGCCCAAAGCTCCGCACCTATTGGAAGATATCTACAATGTGACGGACGCCGTTGTTGAAGGTTCGCTCATGATTACACTGCTGAAAAACTGCAATAGGGTTCGTTCGGCGTCAAGAGCCCAGTTGGTCAATGCGATTGCTCCCATCATGACGCAGGACAATGGTCCGGCTTGGAGGCAGACGGTGTTCTATCCATTTTCCGAAGCGGCTAATCATGCGAGAGGTGACGCGTTTTGTCCGGATGTGGACTCTCCAAAAGTCAATACAAAAACATTTGGAGAGGTCAATGCCGTTGATGCGGTGATTACTTGGGATGAGAAAACCCGCAATGGATTGCTGCTCATGGTTAATATCGATTCGAATGAGGAACACGATATATCTATTTCATTTGATGGGCTTCCTCATTTCAATCCGTCCGCTTTTGCAGTGGACAAGTCGATGGTTCTTCATGAAGATGATCCACGACTGTGTAATACTCTCGAACAACCTATGGCGGTCAGACCGAAGAATCTGGCAGCTACTGTGGTAGATGGGCGTATCTGTTGTGCTCTTCCACCGATAAGCTGGTCGGCTGTCGAATTCCATTCCTGAATCTAATTCATTATTGACGAAGGGCCGTCGGGAAAGCGGATATCGCTAATCCCGACGGCCCTGTTACTACCTGTCGTCAGTGTTTGAGGACGAGGACCCCGTTGGGTTCGATGGAAGCGCCCGTGCCGTCGCACTCCGCCAGAGAACTGACGATCGGACGGCCCTCGACCGTCGTGCGCACGGTTCCGTGGGTGCGGTTGAACAGGAACGTGAACCCCGCCCCCGTCGCCTCGTCCACGCGCTCGACGCGCAGCAGGTCCGCAGTGGACGTGTCCGCCGTGTCCACGCCGAGCGATCCGAGGATCGCCGGCAGGCTCCTGGCGATGCCGTCGCGTCCCAGCCGGGCTCCGACATACACCGTGCGGCCCTCGCCGTACGTGTTGGCCACGATCGCGGGACGCCCGTCCATACCGGTCCAGGGATTGTCCCTGAACGAGGCGAGCACGGTCGCGTTTTCGCCGATCGAGCCGATCACGTCCGCGATATCATGCGCGCTCGTGCCGTTGTCGAGGTCGAGATGGTCCGGCACGCCGGGCCAGTCGTCGCCCAACGGCGCGAACTCCTCGACCCTCACGCCGACCACGTCGCGGATCGATCCGGGATAGCCGCCGGGCCACACATGGTCGCGTTCGTCACTGATGCCGGTGTAGTAGGTCACGATGAGCCTGCCGCCGCCCGCCACGTAATCGCGCACGCGCCGCGTGGTCTCCTCGGACAGCAGGTACGCGCTCGGCAGCACGGCCACCTCGTACCCGTCCCAATCCGAACGGACCGGCACCACGTCCGCGGTCACGCCGTTGTCCGCCAACGCGCGGAACCACGCGAGCGGCTCGTCTACGTGATGGACCCTCTGGGTCGGCGTCGCGGTGTGCTCGGTGGCCCACTGGGACTCGTAGTCGTATACCACCGCGACCCGGGACTTCGCCAGCCGCGTGCCGAGCAGCCCGTTGTCAGCCAGCGTGTTCAGGTCGGCGCCCAGCTCGCACACGTCACGGAAGACCTGGGAATCCTCGCCCGCATGCGGCAGCATCGCGGAATGGAACTTCTCCGCGCCCGCCACGGACTGGCGCCACTGGAAATAGCACACCGCGTCCGCGCCCATGGCCACATGCGCGAGCGAGTCACGCACCAGCTGGCCCGGCTCCTTGCGGTAGTTCACCGGACGCCAGTTGACCGCCGACGTGGAATGCTCCATCAGGAACCACGGCTCCTTGCGGGAGATGCCGTCCACCAAGGAGGCGGAGAACGCGAGCTCGTCCAGATGCGCCTCGCCCGGCGTGAAGTAGTGGTCGTTCGACACGAAATCGACCTCATTGCCCCAATCGTCGTAATCCAACACCGTGCCCGACGCGGAGACCATGAAGTTCGTGGTCAACGGCCTGCCGGGCGTGATCTCGGCCAACGCGTCGCGCTCCGCGATGTAGAACGCCTTCAACGCGTCCGAGCTGAACCGTTTGAAATCAAGCAGCTTGCCCGGGTTCATGAAGTTGCCGTCGCCGATGAACCGGGGCGGGACGATCTCGGAGAAATCGTTCATGCGCTGCGACCAGAACGCCGTGCCCCACGCGTCGTTCACCTTCCCGATCGTGCCGTACCGCGCCTCGCACCATTCGCGGAACGCGCGCTCCGCGTCCTCGGAATAATCGAAACGGTTGTGGCAGCCGTACTCGTTGCCCACATGCCAGGCGACCACGTACGGATTGTCCTTGTAATGCACGGCCATCGCGCGGCACAGCCTCAACGCGTACCCGCGGAACACCGGGCTGGTCGGCCTCCAATGCTGGCGGGCGCCCGGCTGGCACACATCGCCCCGGTAGTCCTTCCACAGCACCTCCGGATGCGCCTGGGTGAGCCACATCGGCGGGGACGCGGTCGCGGACGCCAGATCGACCGCGATGCCGGCCCTGCCGAGCTTGTCGATGACGCGGTCGAGCCAACCGAAATCGTACACGCCGTCCCTCGGCTCAATCCTCGCCCACGAGAAGATGCCCACGGACACGAGGTTCACGCCCGCCTTGACCATCAGGCGCATGTCCTCGTCCCACACCTCCTCGGGCCATTGGTCGGGATTGTAATCGCCGCCGTACCAGATACGGGCCTTCCGACCCTCCAACGGCCGTGGCCAACGATGCTCTCTACGCTGGGACATCAGTCCTCCTATTTCTTTATTGTTCAATCATTCTTTGACTGCGCCTGCGGCGAGGCCGGACTGCCAGTACTT